>Ga0255087_1000044_pt1 | contig 51383 bp, 45 predicted proteins | sample Colum_Miss_RepA__FD_188561 | JGI IMG/M metagenome (GOLD analysis project Ga0255087, IMG submission 188561) | Freshwater microbial communities from Columbia River, Oregon, United States - Colum_Miss_RepA_8d | ecosystem: Environmental > Aquatic > Freshwater > River | place: USA: Oregon | collected...
TTCTTATTATGACATAAGTTATTTTTATGCTAGAGCATTATTCCCAGAATGCTAAACAAAATACGTGGAATAAGGGTTGGTTTTACATACGATTTGAAGTCAGAACACCTTGCTCGGGGTGCCTCATTAGAAGATGTAGCTGAATTTGAGACATCAGAGACTATAGAAGCAATTACTTATTCATTGACACTCTTAGGTCTTGAGGTTGAGCCCATTGGTAATATCTTTAATCTGGTCCAACAATTGAGTCAGGGAAAACGTTGGGATTTCGTTTTTAACTTTGCAGAAGGGGTTCATGGAATCTCTCGCGAAGCACAGGTTCCATGTCTTTTAGATGCTTACCAAATTCCATATGTTTTTTCAGATTCATCTGTTCTCAGTGTAACCCACAACAAAGCTCTCTGTAAGCAAGCCCTCCAAAACTCCTCAGTTCTTACTGCACCCTTTGTACTTGTGCGAAACTTAGGAGATATTGAGCACTGTATGCTCCCTTATCCCTTGTTTGTTAAGCCGGTAGCTGAAGGAAGTGGAAAGGGAATAGGTGAAAAGTCCATTGTTCATAGCAGGATTGAGCTCTCTGAACAATGTAGTTTCTTACTCAGAGCTTTTCAACAACCGGTTCTGGTTGAGACCTATTTGAGTGGCACTGAATATACAGTTGGTCTTGTGGGATCTGGAGACAACACAAAAGTATTGGGGGTTACGGAAGTTAATTTTACTGAGTTTGCGGAGCAGAAATTCTACTCCTTTCAAAATAAAAAAGACTTTGGAGAACATATCTCCTATAAAGTTCCTGATCAAAAAGTATCCAAAGCTGTTGCAAAGGTTGCCTTAGATGCTTGGAAGCACTTAGGATGTCGTGATGGTGGTCGAATTGATATCAGAATGGATCATCAAGACACTCCTCACTTCATTGAGGTAAATCCATTGCCAGGCCTTCATCCCGGGTTCTCTGATCTAGTGATCTTGGCTGAGTTTAATGGTGTTTCCTATCATGACTTAATTCGGGAAATCGTTGCCAGTGCGATGAGTCGAATTTGGCCATCTAAATTCACCTCTAGTTTACAGCTTGAAAAGCCAATATGAAACTTTATTAGACAGAATACAGAGTTCCCTGTAAATGTTTGTGCTTACTTTACTCCAGGCTTTAAGTGAACTAAGTATTGGACAGTTTGAGATGCTATTTCATGGGCTATGATTGACTGGAGCATTCATCTTCTCTCTAGATATCTGCCTAATAATCCTATATATCCGCTTAAAATGGATGAGCTTGAATCAAAGCTAATCCCGGCATCTTGTCTCGATGTGTATTGTAATTCAATCTGGTCGCTCCTCTAATTGGAGGTGGTTTTGGCTCAGTATTTTACCTCAATAGCTCTTGTTCTATTTTCTCTAATCGCCTTCCCTGATTACCTAGAGGCCGCCCCTAGAGAGGCTTTTGTTCATTCGGGTGGAAAGACCAATTTGGTTTGCGACTCAGAGTTTGATCAAATGCAGTCGGTTCTTGATGTGGAGTTTGAGGCCGTTCGTTGGATGAGAAAAGATCTTGAAAAAACGCTTAGACAAGATCGTCAAAATGAACTCGAGTATCTCCAGATTCTGAAGGACTATGAACTTGCCCTGAAAGACCTCATTCTACATCTCTCCCAGCTTCATGAAGGGAAAATGAGAGTGACTTTCTATTGGTTTCAAAACCAACTCAGAGTGGTGAATCAAGCGCAGGAGAAAGTGCTCAGGAGATCTGTGAGGATCCTATTTGAAAACTTCTCCTCTGAGTTTTTTCAGGACCAATGGAGAATGCGCCTAGGTGAACCACTCCTTTCAACCAATCCAATCTGGGTGAGAGCAAAATCTCACCATTTTGCTGATTTTCTAGAGATCTATCAGTCTGTGGTCGAGCACCATATGAGTGAAATAGTTGAGTTAAAAGAGCAAGCAAGGAAAATCTCCCTTGGTACTCATCCGAGTGATGATCCTTGGGTAGATTTAGAACCAAAATTAGACCCTCCTACAAAAATCTCCTATACATTCACAGCACATAGTCCCCCACTCTCCCGCTTTGAGGCTCCCGTCTCTCAAATCTCCTCCTCTCCTGATTCGTCCCCAATTCATCAGCAGAACACTTCAACTGAGCCTCACTGCTCATCTTTGTCTTCCTTCTTAAAGCCTCAAGCTCATTCCATCACTCAAGACCTCATCCAGACTAACTTTCAAGAGTTTATGACTCTCGGACCCCTCTGGAGGAGATAACTCTTGAGCTGAATCGTCAATTCAATGATCTAGGAGACTCAGCTTTTCTCGTGCTATTCATGAGCGAATCACTCACTATCATCGTGTATAGAGAAGTGTGAGTGCCTATAAGCATCTTGGATTGGGTGTACCCGGGTCATGACTGACTGAGTGCGTAGCTTCTATCCTTCAAATCAATTTTCTTGCCTCAGCAGAACATTTCTCGTGCTCCCTTCGTATTGACTGATTCAGGAGTACATTCCATGCTACTTTCAATCTTTAGACTCTCAGGCTACCCACAAATAAAACTATATCTCGTTCCTATCTCATTTCTTCTTCTGAGTGGTTGTCAAGGTGCTGGAGATCATCCCACATCAATTCAGGCCAATGTTTCTTCCTCCTCCGTATTGGCCTCATCCACTCAGCCACCACTTGATCCAAATCCCGCTCCTTCTCTTATACCCTCTCCACTTCCTATCTCCACTTCATCTCCTACAGTGAGTATAGTCCCTAACAACCCAAGCCAATTCATCGCAGACCCTCAAAGAAAGTACTCCATTGATGTGATGTTATTTGCTGGAACAGGTACATGGGCTACTGAGGTCAGTTCAATTGAGTCAATTTTAAAAACCAATAACATGACCTATAACAAACTCAGTTCTGCTCAGCTCAATGCACTAAGTGCCAAAGACCTAGCCCAATATGGGCTTCTGATTTTTCCAGGCGGGGCAGGAGGCACCCAAGCCAAAAGCTTAAGTTCTCAATCTCATGCAGAGCTTCGATCTGCTGTTCAAGACTATGGAGTGAGTTATCTAGGCTTTTGTGCTGGGGCCTTTATTGCCGTAGCTCCAGCACCAGATCCAGGACAGGATGTCTCCTATGGGTTAGGAATTGTGAATGGCCTAGAGCTAGACTACTACTTCCTCGAATACCAGCTTAATCCAGATGTGGCTATGACCTTAGAAAATTTTGCAGATGGTTCCCAACGAGATTTGCTTTGGTATGGGGGCCCAGTTACTCCAAATACTCCAGGAGGAGTCATCGCTCGCTATCCTAACGGGGATCCTGCAATCACTCAACTTGTATCGGGTAAAGGATTTGTCATAGTCTCGGGACCTCATCCGGCCGCCCCTCAAACTGTAAAGGATTCCTTCGGGCTTTTAGACTCTGATGGATCAGATGAACAGCTTACATGGAGTCTCATTTCCTCTGCTTTATATCAAATCCCCATGAAAGCCTTCTAATGGTCTAGAAATAGGTACTTTTGAAATAGAGCTGAAAGGAACTACCACCACCCGAAAATTTTAAGTTTTTCCAATAATTATTTTGTGTAGAAGCTGAATGGGCCAATGTTTCCACACCATAGAGTTGATGGCGAGTCAATGATGCTCCTATTCCAAACCACTTTGAAAAGTAAACCTCAGTACCTACAGAAATCGCTGCCTGACCCACAACTCCAGCAAGGCTACTCATAAATGTTGGACCTGCACCTAGGTCTAAACGAGTGAATAAATTCCCAGTGAAGGATTGGTACTTCAAGAAAGAGGGAACATAAAAAAAGCGAGTAAACCCTCCCAAATATACACCAAATTGATTACTCCCTATTTCTGGCGCATATTTAGAGGCTTTTGAGTCCTTCCACTTAAAGGTTGCACCAATATTCATGAAAGAGTTTGCATTCGTCTCAATATTAAACCCATATGCATTGAACCCGCCTTGATCAAATACGTGTGATGCTTTGAGAGTCGGGCTATTCATTTCGATCGTCTCATTGATGCTCTCAATAAAAAAACTGGTCTGTGGCAAAACAAACGGGGTTTTGAGACGAAGCTGAGTTTCATAGCTTCCGAAAGCAGAGGCGCAACAAGCGATCCATAAACAAAAAATAGATGGAACAAGGGTCTTAACTCTAACAGTACTCATGAATAGAACAAGGCTTATCTCAGACCCTTATTTCTGTCTAGAATTTATATAAAAATTGTCAACTTTGATTGATCTGTGCTAGCTTCTCTCCCCACAATCCCGCAGACTAAAGGAGTCTTTTTGTGAAAAGAGTATTTGGAGTACTGGCTCTATCTATTTTATTGACCAATTATTGCTCTCAGGCATCGACTGAGACCAAGATTAATCTCCTGCCTCATCAAAAAGCTCCAGTGAATTACCTGCTCAAACATCCCGAACAGAAAGGTTTACTGCTCTTTCACTCTATGGGAAGTGGAAAAACCTTTATTGCACTCGATTATGCAGAAAAAAACCAAGACCGTGATGTAGTACTTCTTGTTCCTGAATTTCTGCAGAGTAACTGGATTTCTCAGATGAAGAAATTTGGAGTGAGGGATTCAAAACGCTACAGAATTATCTCATTAGATCATTCTGAGAGTCTATTATCCATGGATTTAACAAACACAATTGTTATTGTTGATGAAATCCATAAGCTCATCTACGGTATTAGGAGTGCTGATAATAAAGTATCTGAGCACTTTATTGAAATTTATGAAAAACTAAGAACAAGTGATAAGCTTATTGCTTTAACTGGAACTCCAGTTTTTTCAGATACATCTGATATTTCTTACATTGCCAATTTGTTTTCCTCTCAAGATCAATTCCCGATTGATCCCGTTAAGTTTAGAACAGAATACATGGAAATAAAGCCGGTAGTCTCTTTAGTTCGAGGACATCTCACAGAGAGTAAGCTCATGGTTGGTGTATTTCCATTTGTGATTTCAATGCTAGGGCTTGTTACTTTAGGAACGAGTTTACCTTGGGCTGTTCCGTTTGCGGCATTGGGCGGGGGGGTTTTTATTCCTGTTACCAATGAGCTTTTTCCTATCAACCAGGTGAGTTTTAGAAAGTTCAATGTGGAGAAATGGAAAGATTTTTCAAGTCAGTATATTTCCTACTACCAAGTAAAATTAGCAGAGAATGAGGATTTTCCAAAAAAGGAAGTGATCGAGAGAAGAGTGACTTATAGCGATCCTCAAGTAAAGTTTTTTATCAATTTTGTAGATGAAAATCTTAGTCATGATGAACTGAGACTTTTACTCTCTGAATACGGAGAAAGTCATACGGATTCTTACATTCGTCATCATAGTGCAAAACTTCAAAGAGCGTTATTGGCAATGCCAGGTTCTGGGCGAGAGATTGGGAACCTGGATTTTGTAGATTCTCAAGGTACATTGTCTGAGGCTCCAAAGTTTAAAGAAATTCTGAGGGAGATTCAGTCTGCACCTGGGCAGGTAGCAGTATACTCAAATTATGATCGAAACGGAGTTCAAAAGTTTGCTGGGTTCCTCGATCGTCATGGAATGAAAGATCAATATCTGGTCCTAAGCCCTAAACTTTCTGTAGAGCAACAAATTGATGTGATTAATTGCTTTAATGAGGCCAAGAAAAGAATTTTAATCATCCATCCAGAGATCTCTGAAGGGATTAACTTGGTAGGTACTGAACAGTTTCATATCCTTGAGCCTGTCATTAATGGAGCTCAGCTGAATCAGATTATCGGACGAGCAATTCGATTTAAGTCACACGAGCATCTCCCTAAAGGACGAAGACTAGTTAAAGTGATGCTTTGGGAGAGCAGTGTGGAATACTCCAAAGGATTTTCTCCGACATCAGCTGGCCTGATCCGCCATGAAAACTGGCAAGAGAAGTTTTCAGAGGTGAATCCAAGTACTTGGACAAAAGGAATTACTGAATTGGATCAGAACTTTTTTCTAAAAGACGAAACCCCAGATGATCGAGTGAAGCGTCGTAAATCATTAATGGAAGCAGATGATGAGAGCTTCAGGGATTTACTTCAACAATTCAGTGTCGAAAAATCGATAGATTCAAAATAAGTAAATCCAATATCGAATGTTTAACTCTGAGTGAGATCAATAATAATAGTCCATTCATCTCACTCAGAGTTGTGTTTCAATGCAGGCCTTGAGATAGTGTGCAGCGAGCTCACAGGTCAATTGGGATTGAGTTTGGTTGTGTCCCAGATCTGGCGCAACCTCTACGATATCAGAAGCCACTAGCTCAAATGATTGTCCCAATTCTTGAATGACCTTGAATAAAAACTGTGATGTTAATCCCTCAGGGGCTGGGGTTCCTGTTGATGGTGCTTCTAATTCATCAGTACCATCAATATCATTTGAGAAGTAGACTTGCTTAATGCCCTTACTTTTTAAGTGGTTCACGATTTCTTGAATCACACTGGATGCTGACTGGGAGTGAATCTCTTTGGCCCAAAACTGCCTAACTCCAGTAGAACTTTCCCAGAATGCCTTGTCTTTGCCAGATTGTCTGATTCCTAGCTGAACGAGTTTTCCATTTCCTCCTAGTAATTGATTGGCGTGATAAGACCAAGTACCAAAACAATACTTCACCCCTAGCCTTGATGATAATAGATCAGTGTGAGCATCGGGTTGTACTATGGCTAATGTGTCAGGATATTTGGCACACAAAACCTCTGAAACAGGCCAAGCTATGGAGTGATCACCTCCAATGATTTGCAGCTTGAGGTGAGGATAAACAACGAATAATGTTTGTAGTAAAAACTTCAGTTGAGAGAGAGCAGATACCGGTAATTGGGATCTGAGCTCAGAGGGAGCGTCCTTATACATTTCATTCTGGCATAGAGTAATTTGCTCCTGATTGAGCATCGAATCATGAAGTAAATGGGGGTTGACATATAAATCACCGAGATCAACTACGGTCCGAGCTTTTAAAAGAGCCTGAATTTCTGGAATTTTAAATAGCTCCTCCCTTACCCCTCGGGGTCCATATGCTGCCCCTCTTCGGATGCCAGCTCCTGTATCTAGAGGAACCCCAATGATGACTACCTTCGTTTTGGATAAGTCTGAAAGATTTGATTTCCAGGCAGTTTGGATTTGATCAGAACTCAGAATGGAGTTCTTCGAAGCTAGCATTGGCATGATCATGCTGTATAGAGTTGATTGGAGATGTTGAGCAGCTCCTTGACCTGCTGAAAAAGTTGGAATTCCACCCCCCGGTGGGCGCATCAGTTGCTTCAGGACTTCATTGAGCTGAAAATTCATAGAGTGAACCCTTTCAGGAGTTCAATCTTACAAGAACTTCGAAAGATGATCTAGCATTTGATCATTAAAAAAATGAGCCACATACTCTTGGCTCATTTTCTTGAGGAGTGATCTCTTGGGTTTTTAGAACTAGGACTTATTCCTTTTTTGAAATGGCCAATGCTTTTGTAATGAAAAACATCCTTCTGTATCAGATTCTAAGGTCCGACACATTGGGCAATCGGGCTCCATAAATTCTTTTACCCTTTTTTCATACCAAGACCTGAGGCAAGACTCATGAAAATAATGTTTACAACCTGACTCAATAATTCGTTCAGGCGGGTGTTTGGGTGTATGAAAGTCTTCTAAGCAGATCGAGCACTCTCGATCATCTAGTTCATGTAAAAAGTCTAAAATTCTTTTTTCCTCTGTGTCAGTGTCTCTTAAAACACTTTTCATGAGTGCCAGGTGACCAGTGACTGCACCAGCATGAAATATCGTCTTCCTCAGAGTTAAAGATAAATCCTTAAGCTCATCACCTCTAAGAGAAAGATTTAGAGAAAGCTCTGTGATGCGAGTCTCTAATTCTCGCAACTGATCTTCATTGAAGTGTCCTTTACAGCGTTGAACTGATCTGATGATTGAATGCACACAGTAGTCAGTACAATTATCCATCAATTGAAATATTCTTTCGCCATTAGAAAACATACAAAAAACAATGGGTGCTGCAGCTAGCAGGCCAGCACTGGCTCGAGTAGCTGAGCTGCACAAAACTGAGACCGGATCGGCCATACCTAAATCATTGTAATAAGGAGTAGAATCAGTCGGACAACCTACCCATGAGTCGAAGAGTTGCCAGGAATATTTTAAACCCTCTTGAATGTAAGGCAAAAAAATATAAGAATTGGCAAGGCAAAAACCTGTTAATTCTACAATTATTTTGCCTGCTCTATAGGAATGTGAACTCGAAAGTGCTGCCCATAGCTCATCAGGAGCGTTTCTCTTGTGAATGTAAACTTGATTCACCTTGGTAAGATATTCGTAGATTAGAGGGTCTATGTGTTCTTTATCCTCAGGTCTTATGGAATTGCTGGGCTTAGAGTCCTGTTCTGGAGTTTCTACAATCGAGCCAGAGTTTGAATACAAACGTCCTGGTGACATACTATAGGATAAGCGAGGATTGATAAGATCACCAGTTAAGGAGTAAAAGTACATGATGAGTAAGTGATAGACTTGAAAATGTATAAAGAGTTTCTTTTTTGACATGAAAATGGCTTTCTATTTTATGCTCAAGCCATTATCAGGAGTATAGAAAAAAAACAACTTAAGCCGAAAAAGTATCTCATCCATAGAGGGAGATTCTCCAACTAAAAATGAGGAATATTTCAGGATTTGCTGTGATCCAATGGGTATATGATCTGAAGTACAGACTCATCTTGAGATGAATCAACTCAGATAAGTACTCTTAATTACAAATTGCACCATCAGCAGCAGGAAATGTACATTCCATATCACGACCTTCTATGAACCCCTCATCTCCCCTAACTCTTTATAGACGTGGAGGGAAATCTTCAGTTCTAGTCATGGGATTTATTGCATTAATGTCAAGAGTCAAAGAGTTGGTTCTTTGTTTACCTCTGATGTAATGCCAGGTCCTTCTATAAGCGGGATTCTCGCAGACAATATAGTTACCCTTCATCCCCTTTATTGTGGACATTAAAAATACACAGAAATCTGTTTAATGTTTAAATCGTTTCCCCACTTATGCATCGCCAAAGTCTCGGCAGGAGGAATGTCGCCGATTGAGTTATGAAGCCGCTCTTGGTTATAAAAGCGGATAAAATTATGGGTTCTTTCTTATGCCTCCTCAAAACTTTTAAAATAAGTTACGCTCAAGAATTCCAATTCCAGAATCGAAAAAAATGACTCAATGTGTGCATTCTTATTCGGAGTCCGAACGGGAATAAATTCGTGCGATAATTTCTCCTGCAGTTTAGCTAGCCAAAGCTTCAGCGCATTCTCCGCCATCTGAGGCCCATTATCTGAACGGATCACCAAACCATGCTCAGCTGTAATCCCTTCAGCAGGGAGAGCTCGTGCCAATGTATTACGCAGATCTCCAGCCTGAAAGCGAAGTCTCACTTGATTACCGACTACATGGCGAAGAAAAATATCGATGAAGTATGGAATAAAAAATAACCTCCTCTCGCCATCAATATTCCCATACTTCAAGTCGAACTCCCAAAATTGATTCGGTCTGATAACAATACGGTTCCGGGCAATCCGTCTTGCCGGACGAGAGCACTTAGAACGCTGTTCTAAAAAAAGCTCATTTTCCAAAAAAATTCGATAGATTTTCTTCTTGTTCACATAATTGCCATGGTCTCGTCTCAGCATTTTTGTCAATTTCCGGTATCCAGCCCCATTGGCGTGCTCTTGGCGCTCCCGATATCCCTTCAACAATAGGGAGACCGTCCCATCCAATACCAGCTCGATCTGGATACACCAGCCATTCTGCACACCTTTTCCACTGGATGGTCTTCCGCTATAAACTGGGCGCTTCTACATCAAATAAGATCTAAATCAATGATCTTCATCCCATAAAATTTACTTCTAGCTTTTAGGAACTTAATTCAATTTTTTGAGTCATGAGAAGAAATGTCATTCCGAATGCTCACAATGAGAGTTTGAACATGATGACTTCAAGGAGATTTCGGTATGAGATTTAGAGGAGGAAACTTCACCGCCTCTTGTTCCTTCTGATGTAGCTAAGGGCTGAGTACAATTCTTCTTGTGTTCAGGCCAGTGTTTTAGTTGGCAATCTCGACCACAGTAAAAGGTCTTCTTGCATCGTGCGCAATTGAAAAGCTTCACAGAGGTTTTAAAGCAGATGGGACAAACGGATAACTCCTTGAGACTTGCATGTATAGAATTAGCTACATCTAAATTGAATCCATCTGCTAATACTTTGCCCGGATCTACTTCCCCTCTTGAGACAGCGAAACGATCAAGAAGGGTGAAAGTTCTGAGAAACTTAATGACTTGTTCTTGATGTAAACCACCCCCATGTATAACCACGAATGGATTTGGATTTTCTAGGACTTGAATGAGGAGATGAAGGTCTACTTTTAGATTAGATAAACCGAGAAGTTTACTATTGATTTCGTGAATATTTTCTAAAAAACTAGAAGCAGATAGTTCTTTCCACTCACTCAGAGGTATGTTTGAGCTGACAGAATGGTGTAAAGTCGCTAAATACTCAAGGAAATCAAGCTCTTTTGAGTAGTTTTCCTCAAGATAACTCATATATGCTCTTATCTCTGAGTTGACCTTCTCAACCCATTCAGAACCATGTGTTTTTAAAAGATCGTGGTATGAATCCAATACCTTTTCAGGTTCTAAATGAGCGACGGCAAGAACGTCTAATATTTTTCTATCTAGTTCATCTCGATTATCTGATCCAGAGATTTTAACTTTTCGTTCGCCTAGTAATGCCTCTTCACATCCGTGGGTAATTCCCATGTCTGAGAGAAAATCGAAGAAATCCAGTACCATGATATCAGGGGGCAACGTGAGTGCTGCTTGATATGCTTCAAGATTGAGTATCCTTCCTGGTCTTCTGAAGGTAACTGTTTTCTCAACTAGAATTTCAGTATTTTGAGTTAAGTAAGGTGAGTTCTCAAGAAAATGATAGAAGGAACGCCCCTCTTGATTGGCCTTTTCAATGAGGGTACTCTTCTCGATTCCCATATGTTCAGTAGATGCCAGAAGACTCATGTGATGAAAGTCACTGAGTAGAACTCGAACAAAGCCATTTTTAAGCTTAACGACATTGATCTGATAGATATGGGCATTTGCTTGTAATGTAATCAATATAAGAGGTAGAGTGAGGATAAAAAAGTATAGTTTTTGATAGATGGAACGTAGGTAAAGCCGCATAAAACACCCTAATCATCATTAAAATTAATCTGATTTTGCTGAAGTAACTCCAGAGACTTAGTTGAAAAAAATTAAATTACAAGACTAAAAGTGAGAGTTTATCTAGAATTTTGGGTAGATCATAATCTCAAGAGTGTCTTAAATACCGACTAGAGGCCATTTCAAAACCTAGCTGTAGACATATTCTATTTCAATAGTTAATCTAATGTGGCACAGAAGCCCAGTGAAATTGACCAGCGAACAGTGGGGACTGTTAGAGCCGTTTTGATGTTGTTCCCCTCTTGAAACGGACAGGGTATAATACCTGAGTCCTTAAAAGTGAGAGTCCTAAGAGAACCGGACATTCTTCACTTAAAAAGGATAGGCATAAGAGCTGTAAGGAAAATTGGGAAATGGGAAGAGAAAGACATTCGGAAGAAAAGATTATTTACGCACTGAAGCAAGCTGATGCAGGGACGTCAGTAAAGGAAATTTGTCGTCAAATGGGGTATCTGTGCCTACGTTCTATCAGTGGAAGCGTAAATTTCAGGGGCTCGGAGTCACAGAGGTTCGCCGCCTGAAGAAGCTCTCACCCATTCTGAACCATTTAAAGTGATCAGGAACCAATTTTCCCCATGAAGATTGACACCTGCCTAAACTTTTTAATTGCGTAGGAAAGCAACGTGAAGAATGAGTGCCCATCACTAAAACTACTGTAATCTCTGCATTCTAGTCTCTTGTGCGAGTGATCAGGGATTGTTTTTTTTTGCTAACTCCATTTGACAACTCATACATTTCTACATTGAAGAATTTAGCAAGCTTATACAGTGTCATCAAAGTCATGTTGATCCGACCAGATTCCATTCTTTGGTAGTAGCGTAGTTCTATGCCTGTTTTTTCTACTACCTGGAGTTGAGTGAGCTCAGATTTAAGGCGAATGTTTTTGATGTTGTTTCCTACTCGTTTTAAATAGAGATCAAATCGAGTGATGCTTGTTTTGCGTTCCATATTTCAATAGTGAGGCCATGAAGCGCTAAGTTATACGGTGTTTTAGAGCCGTTGCCTGACTTATTAATAGTGATATAAGTACCAGATGAAAATTCTAGTCATTGAAGACGATTATGCGGTCAGAGAAACTTTATGCAGCTTGCTCAATTTTAATGGATTTTCATCTATTTCTTCAGCAAATGGTGCGGAGGCAATTCATTATCTAGAGCGATGTAGACAAGAGCAAAAGCCATACCCCAAACTTATTATCCTAGATCTAAATATGCCAATTATGGATGGACATGAGTTTTTATCACTAAAAAAAGGTAAGAATTGGAAAGATATTCCTTTATTGATCATGAGTGCGCAAGAGGATCTTGATCCAGAAATAGGTCTTCATATTAAAAAGCCGTTTGAAATTCAAATTTTATTAAATAATATAGAGAATCTATTACAGATAAAAAAATAAGCGACCAATTTTATTACAACTCTTCAACTTGGATTAGGTAATAGCTGTATTTTTAAAACTTCATTTTAACCTTGCGATTGCACAAAAAAATATGTTTTTTTTACAGCTCATTAGATTTTAAGAACTTCAAGAAATTGATCCAACTCAAAGCCATTCATTTAGTATTTCACAAATTTCGAGATGAGTTTTAGGTAGTATCTCATGTTCAGAAGCACTCCAGGCAATACTGAGCATAGTACAGGCAAATGCCCAGCCCAGAATTTCCTCTTGTTCAAAAGGGAGCTCAGATACGAGCACCTCCACCCTGTTTTTGAGAAGTTTTCTCAGGGTCAAATGTTTTGGAAGGCAGTCATGAGGATTACGAATCATGGCACCGATCTCAAATGCGCCTGGACCATAGTATCCGTGCGGATCAATAGCTAACCACCCATTGTTTGAACAAATGATGTTGCCATGATGAAGATCTCCGTGCAGTGCCTGATGAGAATCAACATTGCCTGAGAGCTCTCTGAAGATTGAGCGGGCTTTATTAAGTAGATGTGAATGACCCCTATCTTCTAATGAGTCTAAATCTCGAACAAGTTCTGCAATAGGTTTAAACAAGGATGAATCTTCAGGGAGTGGCTCAAGAGATCTAATAACCTCAGCAATTGTGCGTGTTGCCTCGATATCGTTCCCTTCAAGAACGAGTTGCCTTAAGGAATTTCCAGGGCGGATGTGCTCAAGTAAAATGGCTCCATGGATTTGGTCCATTTTTAATAGAGCAGGAACTGCCTTATGGTTGGCTTGGTACCAAGCAATTTCGGAATCACATCGTGGACCTGGAAGCGCTAGCTTCAAGACGGCAGTTCTTCCGTCCAAGGTATTGACTATCGAAACAAAGCTATAAGTAAGATTCGGTATGACTGATTGAATCTTGAACTTCCACTCGAGTTCTAGACTATCCATCAGTGCAGGTAATCCATCGAGCCAACGTTGACCCCGAATACCAAAAGTAGTCAATATCTTAGTTGCAAATTGTTCCTGATTTTGAAGAGATAGCCGCATTAGGATTCCCATACAAGTGTTCTTGCGAGGTGAATACCATAGTTGAATAGGCTTCGGTAAGAATCCATACAGCGCAGCTCTTGCACATAAGACTAACTCGTAAAACTGTAGTTTTGAACGCTTGGTTGCTTATTTGATTCATCAATAACCAGCCTTGATTCGCGATAAATGTTATTATCGCGAATCAAGGCTAACTTATGGGTTCGATTTGGTGGGTATACTCCACGTACAGGGCGCTATTTGGTTTATAGGCGTGGGGCTACGGGCTAATAGCCCAGTGACTTGCTTTGGGTGCTCTGGGTAATACTATCATGAGGTCTTGGCTGCCCACGTAGGTATTGCTGAAGATATTGCTCGATACTATGAGCTAAACTAGAGTTGGCTCTTGGGGAATCCCTCTTTTTTTGAACCACATTTAGTTCAAACTTCTATGGATAGAGAATTAAATGTAAAATGGGTCTCCTTTGACTCTTGAGATACTACTTTATTTCATATTAGACTGTCTTGGATAAATGATATTTGGGACAATCTCATTTTTATATCCATAGAAGTGATCTAAGTGAATTAATTCTAAATGTGAATTGACCAATCATCAGATTAAAATGAGTGGCTATTGTCTTGGAGTACATTTCCAGAGATTAATCCACTTTGCAGCATAGCCCTGCCTCTGAAATTCAAAGTGCTTTAATTTCCAGCACAGGGCGTTTTCGAACTGAGGCTCCTGAGAATATCTTTGATCAGTAACATAAAGAACAGCCTGATTTAATTGGGGCCATGAAGGTCCCTCACTAGTAGAAATATTTAGACTTGGCCACTCGTCTCTAGACTTAAGGTCACGAGGCAAAAGTGTAACAGGAGAAGACTTTTGAAGTGCAAAGGCTGCCTGGGCCGCAGTTTGATAACGTGAACCTACGACAGCAAGCCTCTGATCTTCTTCCTGAAGCTGCTCCTTCATTTTTTGTTGAAGTTCGGGCCAACTGTAAAAGTCGTTAGTAATGTCCATTCTAGGATCGATTGGTCTGCCTTGAGTCCACGCTCCAAGCATACCTAATATAGGATAATGACAAGAGGCAACTATGAAAGCTCCCAAGAAGACTCCGTAAGCCACATGAATAATCTGTCTTTTTGATCCTTGCTGTTGAGATTTATGATGATTCCAGGCGGCAAATCCGAGAAGTGTCGGCCACCAAACAACCAGAGACCAATGAATTTTAAACTCGGAAAAGATGGGTTGGAAAAAGAAAATAATAAAAGCAGGTAGAATCCAGATACTAATAAAATCAGAAATATTTTTCTCAAAAACACTAGAACTAGAAGTTCTAGTAGGGGAATTGGCTGAGATGTAAGAAGTGACTAGCTCCTTCAATCCCTTAATCTGATGAGTGAGAAGTCGTATCAATTCAAAAAAGAGGATAGGCCCAGTAATAACTACCTGAACGATAAAAAATTTAAGATATCGAACCAATGATAGATGCGCTCCTGAGTGGCGATCCTGAAATTGATAGAGGATTGCTCCCCAGTTATGGTGATAATTCCAAATTATAATAGGAATAGCAGAGAAAAAAAGGCCCGCCATGAAATAGACTAAGCTCTTCAGAAATGTTTTTCGCTCTGTCCAAATAAAAACACACGCTATTGCCGAGAAAACTGCAAAGATACCAGAAAACTTAGAAAGCACTAAAAGAATGGTGCCGGCAGTAATGCAAAAATACTCTTGAAAATGACCTCTTCGGAAGCAAATTCTCCAAGTGGAAAAAAAAGTCAGCATCCAGCCCAGCAAAAGAGGAAGATCTGGAAGCATCATCCAACCCAATAAAAAGAAGAGTGAAAAAAAAGAAAGAATAATGATTGATGTAGTAAGATCAGGATTAAGTTTGTCTTTATGAGGATCTCCAGTTTCCGAGATCCACTTTAAACTCAAAAAAAAGATACAAGTAGTACATAAGATAGCAGGCAGTCTTACAAGTCCGGGAGAATTACTCTTCACAATAGAGCCTAAGATGAACTGAAAAAAAGCGATTATCCATGCTACCATAGGAGGATGATAAGCGTAACCTAAGTCAGGCTTCTGTGCTAATACCCAATAATAGGCTTCATCATCACTTAACCCTAATGTTGAGGCATTCAGCAGCAATGCAAAAAATAATACAATTACTAGTAATTGGCTCTGAGTCCGAGAGAGTAAGTATTTCCACTTGAGTTTTTGGATAGAGGAATTCATCTAGAGTTGTTCTCCATATCTTACGGACACTACTTGCTGATTGATAAGATTTAACATTTTAAATGATGTAATGGGAGTTTACACGATTTCAATGGGAAAAAAAAGTTAAGTTTTAAAGTCGGATTTTTAAGCACTCCATTTTTATTGATGCTCCCAGATGTTCAAGAACTAAGAGTTAGTAATGAAGAGAGATATTTTGTATTGTGGAAGTCAATGAGACCTGCGCTAGTATTGTTAGATCAATAACTTGGTGTTCTTAGGTTCATGAAGTTACAGATAACAGTGAGACTTAGTAACAGATAATCTCTTTTATAAGTCGAAAATAACCAGCAATTTGAGGGATCGAGGCGCGAGGGTAAATTCATAGAAGGTCCACTGAATTTATTTTGAAGCTTCCTTGCTTTTTTTTTTAAAATTAGTCAAATGCTGTTATGGAACTTAATCAAGATGTTGCTCAGGTCATCCAGTTTAGAAGAGAGTTTAGATCTACCTCAATTCCTAAGTGGTACAATGGAGTTGCTCATGTAGTTTTTAATTTTACTGCTTTGTTCGGAGGGTTTTTTTATTTTTTGTCTAATCTGCATCACGTGACAGCCTCTGAATTAAGTATAATTCCAATTACCTTAGTTTTAGGGAATTTTGCTGTTTATGTCATTCACAGGTTCCCGTTGCATAGACATTACCCATTGATTAGTCATCATACATATCGTATTCACTCTAAATTGCATCATCGTTTTTTTACTGATCAATGTGCTGTTATTGATGAGCTAGATGATCTATATCTTCTTTTTTTTCCACCCTGGACAATTTTATTATTTTTAGTGATCCATTGTCCAGTTGCCTATTTTGTGTGTACCCGATTTTTATCTGTGAACTGTGCTTATTTGTATCTCGCAATGAGTACTTTTTACTTCATTTTATACGAGGTGTTTCATTTTGTGAGTCACCTTCCTCAAGGACATTGGATTCTAAATGTGAGGCATTTTTCAAGGATGAGGGAGCATCACACCTTGCACCATAATCACCAACTGATGCATCGCTATAATTTTAATATAGTTTTTCCTTTATTCGATTCTATTTTTAGGACTAGCTGTAGCATTCCAAATCCCAAGACAGGAAAACAGGAGATCTCACTCAATGAAGCATGCAAACTTGAAGGCATTTAAGGATCAGGTCATAGTGATTACCGGGGCAGGCTCAGGTTTAGGTCTTGAGCTGGCCAAGGAACTTGCTTCGGTCGTAGAGGGCTTAATTCTTTTAGATATTCATCCCATGAGTGCTGAAGAGCAAGCTAAACATTTCGGTGAGTTTCGTTCAAAGGTTTGGTGGCGAACTGTCGATGTCAGAGACTGGCCCGCAATGCAAGGTATTGCCCAGGGACATCCATTTAAGCGGGTGGATCGAGTTGTTGCAAATGCTGGAAAAGGTGGTTTGAACCCTGCTCATGTCTTTGATCCAGTTACTGATATGACGATTATGTCAGTTAATTACTTTGGAACTGTGAATACATTTACGGCTTTTTTGCCTCAGATTCTTAAACAGAAAAAGGGACACTTTGTTGGGATTTGTTCTCTAGCCGCTCTTAGAGGGCTGCCTAATGGAGCTTCTTATTCAGCATCGAAGGCTGCTCAGCTTAATTTTCTTGAGTCATGGCGGCTTGATCTGAGGCCGTTCGGAATTCATGTAACAAGTGTTTTACCTGGTTTTATCAGGACTGCTATGGCTAACCATGATGAGTTTTCTATGCCATTCATGCTAGATGCTAGGGATTGTGCTATTCAGATCCTAAATGCTATGGCTGCTCAACGCAAGGTTGTGATCCTACCCCTTCTTATGGGCTGGTTATCTAGACTTAATCGAGTATTGCCCGTTTGGCTCTACGATATTCTTTTGCCGCAACTCAATGGTAAGAAACTCAAGACTGAAGCAAAAGTTTTTTAGTCCTATGAGAAGCCTCTCGAGTTAGTGAGAGAAGGACATGACTATTTGTGATAGCTCCCACCACTAAAATTGAGTGGGGGCTTCTATGGCTTTTCAGTCAAAGGACTACCGTCCTAGTCCCATTGCGCTCTGTTTTATTTTCTAAACTTTGGGATTTATGGGTTGGGTATCGACTATTTTCACTGAGCAAACCTTGAGTCAACATATTCTAGTTTTACGCACAGGAGGATTTTCCCCATGCAACCGTATACTTGTGATCAAAGAACATAGACCGAAGGTACTGCACCGGGACCGGAAATCAAGACCAAAACTACGGCAAACAGGCATTCATCTCCCTTCTGTTTCCAAAGTTAGTTAGGAGTGAGAATTCTGCCGCAGAAGTTTAAATAAATTAATGCAGTTTTGAATTTTGGAGTCCATGCGATATACTTGTCATTACCATGGAAAATATAGCAATTGTGGGTGCTTCTGGTTTTGTTGGAACTCATTTAATAAAGCGATTATCTACAGGAAGCCATAAGGTTTATGCTCTTGGAAGGTCCAAACCGAAGTTCCAAGGAGATCAGATTGAGTGGCGAAGTACAGATCTATTTTCGATGCAAAGTACGCTCAAGTCTCTGGCGGGAGTTGATGTAGCAATCTATCTTGTGCATTCGATGATGCCATCTTCTGTGTTATTTCAGGGTAATTTTCATGACACAGATCTCCTTTTAGCGGATAATTTTGCTAGGGCATGTAGATCTAATGGAGTGAAGCGAATTATATATCTCAGTGGATTGATGCCAGTTGGATATGTCAGTCCTCACCTAAAGAGTCGCTGTGAGGTCGAGGGTGTTCTTCGATCTACAGGTATTCCAACTACTGTACTTAGAGCTGGGATGATTGTAGGTCCTGGTGGCTCATCTTATGAGATTTTAAGGTTTTTAGTTCAGCGTCTCCCATTCATGGTTTTACCAAATTGGACTCAGCGCTCAACACAAGCTGTATTCATTGATGATGTTGTGTCTGTGCTATTGGCTGCAATCTCTTCCGATTCTTTTACTGGTAAGACACTCGATGTTGTGAATGGAGAGTCTCTAACCTATGAGACTCTCCTTAGAAAAATGGCCAAAGTACTCAAGGTTAGGCGCCGAATGCTGGCAGTACCAATTAATTCAACTGGGTTTTCTAAGCTTTGGGTTCAGATTTTCGGGAACTCCACTTATGAGCTTGTTTCTCCCTTGATCGATAGCTTGCTCTGTGATTTGCCTCGGGTTCATACTCCTGAGGAGTTAATGCCTTATATTCAATATCAGAACTTTGAAATGATGGTTGAGGAGACATTTAAACGAGGGTTTCCCCTTTCTTATCAACGACCAAAAAGGCGAATTACGTTTGAAAACAGTGTGAGGTCAGTTCAAAGGTTGCCCGCAACCCCTGCTCATGATTGTCATTGGATTGCACAGCAGTACATGAGGTTTCTGCCGTCGTTTATTCCCTATTTGATCCGGGTAAAGGTTCTTGATGAGCAGGATCGAGTAGAGTTTTATCTTTCTCTCTATTGGAAGCCTTTGCTTATTCTCAAATATATTAAGGGCGACTTTGATGATGAAAGGAAAAAGTTTTTTATTATTGGGGGGTTTTTAACTAAAACAATAGATACGGGTTGGTTAGAGTTTAGGCAAGTAGATCACCGAAAGTACACCCTTGCAGGTATTCATGAATTTATCCCAGCCCTTCCGTGGATGCTTTATCTAGTGACTCAGGCCTTTCTTCATAAGATAGCGATGGCATCCTTTGGCCGGTATTTGGAGAAAGTCAATCACCTAGAAACGGAGAATGTTTTTGAAGATCATAAAAAATGATTAGATTTTACTGAGAGACCGTAATTTAAACCCAGCATATTATAGTTGGGATAGTGCTATACAGACAGAAGCCAGGCTGATGAAGGCCTCATAACTTTCTGAAAATATATCCCACCTAATAATAATCCTCCTGAATCGATTCATTCATGTATTAGTCCCTTCTATATTCCAGCGTTTTTCCTTAAAATGAGCCTTTTTAGTCACTTTTTCACGGCGGACCCGAAAGGGGTGGCGATATCTCTAATCGCCGGCACTCTCTCTACACCAGATTGAGTCGTAAGCCTTGTTACCACACAAATTTTGAGTACCCTCTTTCGGGTGAGGCCGTTCGAATCGGATGTTGCCAAGGCTTTCTTCAAGGAGTTGGCTTTCATGACGATTGGCTGGAGCTACTATCATTGCCACGGGAATTTGCAGTTTGTCCTTAAGGACCATAATTTTTGATCATCTTTTGTTCTATTTCTTGGAATTGAAGTCAATATTTTCTTTTATGAATTGTGATTTTTTATTGGATCCATCGATCGCCTGTCAGGTCCAATTTATTCCTTTTTCCGTCATAGCGCCTCAGCGCCTCAGTCCAAATTTTATTGAATATCCCTGCTCTAACCAGCTTCTAAAATACTTATAAACCAGCGAGTGATGTACGAACTCCCGTGGCATCCGTCGTCATTGGCAACCAGCAGTAAGCACGTAAATGATCCCAATGAGTATTTGGCTAAAATCCAGGTTTGGTCTCTCTCCTGGGGTTCCCTTTTCGTTAAAAATAGGTGGCGGAATGACTCTTTTAGCGACACCCCAAAGCTCATCTGATATCTCCAGACTCCTGGAATTCATTTTGCCCCCTTGTCTCGAATACGTGAGGGTTACATGAATTCCTTCAATTATTCCAATTCTCGGCTTAAATTACGTTCTCTGAATAAAAAGCTTATTTAATTGCTGTGGCTAGCTACAAACCTATTTGAGTAGACTTTTGTAAGTACAACCCCAGTAAGTGTCAGAACATTATTGGGGTCGGTGGAAATGTTGTTTCCGAGACGGTCATCCAGAAAAATAATTGTAATGTAAAGAGTAGTGAGCTTAATGCCCCCCCTTTTTTTTCAGTTACTAATGGAGATTCAATGCTCGTTAGGGTTGATTATGATAACTCTATTCTCGTGGGTGAAAACGCTAGTGGATTTACTTCTGCATTTGCAGCTCCTGAAATTTTAACTTTTCACATTCGGGATGCAGATGGGTATTTTATAGGTGCATCGGCGGAGGACAAGGTCATTAATGTGAAGTAGGCTGATCTTTTCGGACTAGGCAAGGTTGCACAGTCAATGCAAAAGGGGGTGGGCTTAACTCCCTAGGCATATCCTAGGGCACCATATTCTGAGAGTGGGTGCTCTGAGGATAGTGTAGAGGATATATCTGAGTTTATTCCGTGTCAAAAGGCTAGAAATTTAGCTTACAGAAAGCAACTCTTGAATCGTCTATTTACGATAGTTTTAGTGACTTAATTGCGCACTCTCTTGCGGTATCACCTGAAAAAAGATCAAGTTCAGAAGAGTTTCATCAAGCGGTGAGTTTTCTCAAGGTCAAACCTCGATCAATCCGAGAGCCTCTACGTTGGGTATAGCTGAGTTTAAAGAGAGGTACCCACAATCAGAAACCATGCATGATGCTCCTTTAGCTGTAGTAGAAATTCGAGGAAGATTTTCAGGTAAGCCTAAGGGGACGTATCTCATCTCCCTTGAAGATCTGGGTGACGGAAAGGTAGCCTTAAGGTTGTTCTTTGTAGGAGAAAGTGTGGAGGGGGCTGGATCATCCATTCGATCAAAGATTTTGGATATTGATCCAAAGATGCCCCCTGCCTGAGAGCAAGAGATTCAATACTTACGTTTGATCCATGCTCTTTAAAAGAGCATCCTACTGTTTTGGAGTTAGATGAGATCTAACATAATTCCAACCCAGAGATTGATGCTTCGGGTACTGAGTTTAGTATCGGGTATTGTATCGAGTTTTTTCAAGCCATACTCATACATCAGGTCTACGCGAAGCTTAGCTAAAGGAGAAAAACTTTTTCTATAGCCTATTCCTGCCATGAGTCCGTAATCATCAGCTTTAGAGGGTGCAGTAATTTGGAGAGTATCTGGTCGTGATGAAGTAGCAGAGGTCGTATTATTTTTGCTAAAATAGCCTCCAATCTGGGCAGATAGGGAGTCAATGGGAGAAAATCGGAGTAAAAGTGGAACTTGCCAGTAGTTGAAAGAATAGGATTTATCGATAGTAAGGTTAGAGCTAGAGACGTAGACGCTATTCACAAACGCATGAGTAATGTTGAGGAGTCCCGTTTCTAAACTCAAAAAAGGAAATACTCCCAGTCCTAGAGTAACTCCTGCACCTACTCCTAAACGATTAGAAGACGATGTAGAGGCGGTACCTTCTGCTACGTGATAGTTTGAATAGGTGATTGGAGCAAAGAGAGAGATATCGAGAGCATGAGCTTTAGGGTGAATGATAAAAAAAGTCAGGATTAGTGTTGAAAGTTTCAATGAAGTTTTGATTTTATTGATCATGTAATCTCCTAATTGATTTCAATTCGCTCTACTCTAGACAAAAGCAATAGAATCAGCAAGCAATCCTCAGGAGGATCTTAAATTTGCTCAAACAGGAATGGCAGGGGGCACCCTACACTTCTGCAATGAGATATTTTGCTTGTGACACCTGGAACCCAAGTATGCAAACAAGATATAGAGAGAATTCTATCAGAATCGACATTGATTTCAATTTCTGAATGCGGAGAAAGGCGATAGGCAAGAACAATGATGCTTTAGTTATTATCGTCCTTGCGTTCCTCCTTGATGATGAGATTATTGAGATTAATCGATTGAATAAATGCTGAGTCCTCAGATTCTAGAATGGGCTGATAATCTGGTGGAGCAATGGATTCAAAGGCTTCCCATTCAGAAATGAGTTCTCTGAAAAGATCTGGGACTTTTGTTCTATAAAGCAAGTTTGTACGAAAAGTGTGCCATTGGGATGAATTCGCACTTGAATGGGTAGGTTGGAAAAATTAAAAAAGTCAATTGTCCTGATTTTCAAAGAGGTGCTGTTTTTGTGTAGCGAAGGGTAAAGTCGTAGTCTTCTAAATTGTGCTTTTTTAGTGCTTAAGTCCGTGGAACATAGCGCTGATGAATCGATTGATCAATTTGGTTTTTTACAAAGTTAACTGTTAACCGTCAGGTTAGTCTATTTTGAAGAGGCTTGATAGGGACAGTGCAAGCACCCATTTTTACAGCAGTAGCCTCTTTTGAGGTGGTAGAATTCAGTAAAGACAAGATTTCCATTAAGGTCTAGATAGTAATCCTCCCCTAATTTAAGATCCTGTGATGAGGGGGTGCGCCGAACTGAGAGATCGTGGTCTTGGGCATTAGGCTTCGTAGTGCATTTGGATTTAAACGGACTCATGGCAAATTGAGGATACGAGTGAGCAGGTCAAGTGACAAGTATTTTAAGTCATGTTTCCTTGATGGAGCACTGAAATTTCTATTCGTGTTTTAGGCATGGGTTTGGGAAAAGCTTTTCAGGCTAAAAGTTCAAAAGCGAGCCTGTGATCTTTTCAGACTGAGGGTTACTCAGCAATCAAGAAAATCAAGGATTTATCAGGCAGGCATATTTGATCTTTTTAGTTCACAATAAGGTTATACGTATAGAAATCAGATCTGCTTAGAATGCATGCTCAAAGAGGGTGTAAAAAAAGCATAAAAAGAGTATGAACTGGAGATAGGGATTTTACTCTGAAAAAACCGAGATTTGAAAGAGAAGTCATCAACTTGAGTAAAAGAGTATAATCACTAGTGGCAGAATAGAATTTTGAATTCAACATTAATGCATTAGAGTAGTCATCGCATGAAGCAATCATTATCTAGATCTTATATCATTTGGGTTTGCGTAGCACTTTTTTACTTGTATCAGTTCATACTGAGAGTCTCTCCGAGTGTGATGCTCGAAGACCTAATGGCACATTTTAAGATTAATGCGACGGAGATGGGCGCTCTCTCTGCTGTGGCTATGTATAGCTACTCTTTGCTTCAGGTTCCTGCAGGAATTTTGGTTGATATTTTTGGAGTAAGGCGTGTGGTTTTGGGATCAATCTCCCTCTGCATTATGGGAGTATTGATTTTTGTTTCAACAGATGTCCTCTGGATTGCTAAGTTGGGAAGGTTTCTCTTAGGGATGGGCTCAGCTGCTGCATTTTTATCAGTGAGTAAGGTTTCTACCCTATGGTTTTCTCCGAAGCGTAGGGCCACTTTATTTGGAATGACCATGGCAGCAGGGACGATTGGCGCCCTCAATGGAAGTACTCCCCTATCGTATTTAGTTTCACAGGTGGGATGGAAGCAGAGTTTACTTGTGGTGACTGGGTTTGGTGGACTAGTGTTTGCTTTAAATTCACTTGTTCTTAGGGATCGTGCCTCGTATGATTCTCACCCTAGTAGTCATCTAGAGATTGATATTCGAAAGTACTTCAAGGATATTTTAGAGATTCTCAAATCTAAGGCATGCTGGATCACTGGGTTAACAGCGCTCGGGATCTATCTTTCCATTTCAGTTTTAGCAGACCTTTGGGGTGTGTCATTTGTAATGCATGCTTATGGAATGGATAAAATTTTGGCATCAAAGGTTGTTTCATTCATCTATATTGGCTTATGTGTGGGGAGTTTAAGTCTGACCTTCCTCAGTGATCTGATTCATAAGAGAAAACTCTTAATCTCAGTGAGTACATTTTCGTTAGTATGCCTGGCGAGTGTGGTGGTGTACTACCCTCACCTTACAGTAAATCTCCTGAGCTTTTGTTTCTTTTTAATTGGGTTTTTCTCTGGTGCTGAAATGTTATGTTTTACCAGTGCCACAGAGAGCGTAGATCAGCGTTTTGCGGGTATGGTAACCGGATTTATTAATTGCGTGGTGATGCTTGGAGGGGCGTTCTTTCAAGAGCAGGTGGGTAAGATCTTGGATATTTATTGGAGTGGTGAATTAGGGATAGATGGGGTTAGGGTTTATTCCTTATTAGAGTATCAAAAGGCGCTTATTCTACTCGTGAGTACAATTTCATTCTCAGTCATGATGTCCTTTTTTATTCCAGAAAAGTCCGCAGAAGTTCACTAAAGTTAAACGGTTTGTTCTTAAATTCTGATTAAGAGGATTAAGAATCAAGGCCAAAATCAGAATGATCAAGTGTATTTTAGTGAATGGTCAATAGATATCATCAAGAGTTACTTGAGAGGGATTTCTAGTGTTTAACCCGCACTCAAGCAACTCTAAAGATTATTTTTCATGTGCTAGTTTTCAACTCCGATGTATCGCTTGAGTTTCCCATTTCGAAAACTATCGATGACCTCGGAATATTTGGAAGCCTTCTTGCCATAACAAAAAACTGATTTTCATTGGCTTGCCTGACGAGTTGAATAAAGGTTTTTTGATCTATATCAGATAAGTCCACCTCAGAAAGCACGGGATACCCCGCATCCGTTCTTGATTCACTCATTAGGTCTTGATAAGCCGCTTCAAGGTCAGCTCCATACCCAACTTGAGCTTGAGTAATGAGGTTTCGAACCTTTCTGAGTTTCAGAAGTGAATGAGTCTTATAGGTGGTAATTAGAATGTTGATCAAGCTAAGGGGCGAGAAAGCAGCATAGAATGCAATTTCTCTTTCCTTTTCAAGAATTTTTGCATCATATACGGGTAGACAGTTTGCATTGGAGCAATTTATTGGAATAATGAAACTCATGATCGAAGCTCCAAGTACGAGAATAGAGAGTTTATTCAAAAAAAGATTTCATATTATCCCTCACACTTTCTGCCCTCGTACTTAATGGTGGCGTATTGCATTGTTAAATAGATAATCATTGAAAATACTGCTGAGCTTATAGTCCCCGATGTTCTCTTAGAGATCGGGGTTTAAGGGTTCTATAAATTCTTTAAAAATATTGAGAAATGGAAGAAGACTTGATGACTTTAGATGTAGAAGTTTCTTGGATTTATTTAATAATTTTTCATTAATGTCAGTGCATGTCCAAATTTTTTTAAAAATAGATTCATTAATAAATCCATTGTGGAGAAGAGATTGACAAAAAAGGTTTATCCTAAGTGTTATTTTTTAAAACAATAGAAATTATAATGAAATCCCATCAAAATCTAGATTTAATTTTAGCTCGTGTAGATGCAGTTTCATTTGTTTCTCATTCAATGATCGGGCAAGCTGAAGATAGAGAGAATTTGAATTCCTCCATCGAAGGTACGTGGAGATTAAGTAGGAATCAGATTTATTGTGATGAAAGTATGGTCGATCTTTCTTCTCATGGTGCACGTTCGGAGGTGGACCATGTCCTGACGCGCTGATTTTCTCTGAAGGCAAATACACGGAGGGTCAGCGAGAAAGAGAGAAGTGCGGAGTCTACTCGTGTGATTCTGAAGTAATTACGGTGGAATTTTTGAGGCGAGGAAGTCAGGCTCTTAGCTATATCTGGATTGAATCCCGACTTGGATTAGAAATGGAGTCATGGCGCATAGAATGTCAGTGTTTAGGAATGTAGGGACCTGGCTATGCAGTTTTGGAGCGTCGATAGCTTATTCTTTGAGTTTAGGCTGGAAGAGTTCGATTTAGAGGTTTTCCTTAAAAAAGTCTTAAGTAATTTAGATTTTAAAGTAGTTAAGACTACTCAATGAAGTTCATTGATGAGTGAGTATGCGTGGTGAGTATGCGTGGTGATTATGCGTGGTGATTATGCGTGGTGATTATGCGTGGTGATTATGCGTGGTGAGTCTTCATTGAAGTGATGATAAGAACAAGATCACCAAAACTTCACCACAATTGTTTGTTATCGATTTTAATTTTAAAGGTCGCTAAGAGCAATAATTTTAAAAATATTTAAAATGAAAATCGTTATTAAAGTGTTTTAGTTGTAGTTTAATAAACTCTCATTATTAAAAGTTTTTAGAGAGATCCAAATATATGAAATTACTGTACAAACCTAGGTACGGCAACTTCTGAGATAGTCCATGTGATAAGGGACTAAAAGTTAAAATCAACTGAACTCTTCTAAATTCTACTTTTAATTTTTTTTTCCCTATAGTAAGAATGGTGAACTCTCATTACACGGTTCGATCATCGCTTATGGAACCCATGCCATTCTTATTATGCATATTTTGTAAATACTCATCTATTTCGTGATAATGGTACTCTGAGATGATCAGTACTGGATAATACTTAGTGAATGAAGACATAAGTGTAGTAGGGCTAAAAAGTGGTGAATCACCACACTCTAAAAGGTTAAAATAGCGAGTTTTAAAATTAAGGTTTTTTTCTCATGAAATTTATTAAAATACTGTCATTTTTTTTAGTTTTTGTAATCGGCTTTGAGTTATCGGCTTTTTCAATGCCAAAAAAATTTAGGAAATTCCGTCTTGATTCTGATGTGGGTTGTACTGCAGCTTTAGGTTGCTCATCTACCATGAGCGAGGACGATGATGAAAATGATGGAGAGGATGATTGGGATTCTATTCTATCTCTTTCGAGTTCCTCTGGTGGCGGAGTATCGAATTGTGCCGGAACGGTACTTTCGAGTGATGATGAGACTGGATATGTAACACCAGAGGTTGTGTCAGGTAGGGTCTCTGTTCATGGTGCTTGTGGAATTGTTCATGTCTACCCTTACTTACAATTGATGGATTTTAGGCACGGAGATTTGGTTTATGGAACTCAAGATGTTCGTCGCCATGTAATGGATGAGCTGAGGGGTTATGAGAGCAGATCAGGTAATTGCTTGGGTGCAATTACCGCAGATGAGTTCAATAAAGCTATTTTATTCAACCATGATCCGACCCAGCCTTTAGGGGAAGAAATACTTCGATTAATTAGTAAATCAATTCTGAGTCCTATCGACGTAGATCGATTTGTTGATTTCAGTAGGAGGCTGCTCATTAAGATGGAATTAGCAGATCCTGTTAAGTTTAAAGGGTTTCAGGATAGTGTGATCCATGTAGGTGAGGGCGGTTCAGCTAGTTCTGCAGAGGCGAAGGCTAGTCCATTGGTTGGTTTTGATCCAGAGAAATTGTTTTATATGACAGCTTGTGAGGAGGCGATCCTATTTAATCATGAGCACCATAGGACAGTTCATTTTATCTTAGATGGTATCATTCAAAAAAGTGTTTATGACCCCTCTCATCCATTTTACCGCTCCTATACCAGCAATGAGTTACGTTCTGTATTTAGATTATGGAAAAGAGAGGTTGATAGAACGACCTCAATATCTGATCCGGCAAATGCACCCGGAGCAGCAGTCTCATCTTCAAGCGCATTATATTCGGGTACAGGAGTCAGTGGTTTTGAAGGGCGATCAATTCTTGAGACAGTTCGTTTTTACTATGGAGGTGCCCGAGTACAAGCTCCATGGCTTGATTCGAAAGGATCTCCGATAGATGTGTGGATGAGTATTGATTAGGAATCACTAGGCTTTTACACTGCTGGAAAAGCGAGCATTTCCTACGTGAACTGAGGCTGAAAAGCGAGTCTTGTGGGAAACTACTGAGATCTAAGGTCTATTTGCTTCATGACATTTCTTAGAGCCTCCTCAAGAGTAGTTCCTTCGCCAACTCCAATTGAGACAAGATCGGAGAGTCCCACCATGAGATTCACTTTAATTTGATGATCAGTGTCTTTTATTATTGTAAACAAGGCAAATGCTTCTGATGTGATTTGTTGAAACCTATTCAAAGTATCTAGATCTAATCCAATTTGGGTCTCTGAAGAGTAATGCAAATCAATTCCTTGGCCCCTTTTAGATTTTGAAAAATCATAGACCCATTGAGTAAAGACTTCCTCAAGACTCTTACCTTCATAATTTGCCTTCATGTCCTCATCTGGAGGTAAGTCTAGATTAGAGTTAAAGCGAGCAGTAATAGCAAATCTGTCCTGATCTATGAATCCACCAACTGCATAAACATAAGGTTGGGAATCTATCAAATGATCTAGAGAGTTCATTGCGTGAGCTGGAGTGCTTACTCCCATAAAAAGCCCTGATGAAATTAGAAATAGAGCTAGTTTTTGTTTGATTGATCTCATGATATTCTACCCCCCCCCCAAAACTCATAAATAATTCTGTCTTTAAGGTTTCGAAGCAACAGAGTTGCATCTAACTCATTAATGGGTTGAATGCAATGGATATACGACAGCCACTTCCGCAGAAATTCCATCTAAGATTTAAGGATCTCTATATGGATTTATATTCAAAAAATCATCTGTGATTAGATTTCCGATAATTAAGGATTTGTGATTAAAGTTTTGACAATTATGAATATTTGCATTAGCTCCCTGATCAGGTTGAATTCTATAGGTTCTGATTTGATTACAAAATGTGATCTTAGGTCTAAAAAGGTCTAATTTTTTTTGGGGGTTTAGATGAAATTAGGACGTTATCACTCACTTGTCGCGATTTTACTCATGATGGTATCTCTTTCAGGGTGTTTCTCTGGTTTGTTTGCATGGCCTCTTTGGTTTGTAGGTTTTGGAATTGGGAGTGTAGGCGCTTCTGGAATGCTTTTTTCGGATCCTCAGAGGCACCCAAATGTGTTCAGTGCAAACCTAGGGGTATGTCTGACGGGAGTATTTTTAGGACAAGAGTCTAATGGAAGAGTGGATGGGTTGAATACTCTTCCCATTGAAACTGACCCAGAAATTTTAGCAGAATTTGGCATTACTACAGATCAGATTATTTCTTATAACAGGTACTTGGCTAATAATACTGAGAACTTGCATAGAGTTGCAAAAGAGGTAGTGAAAGATATTAACAGCCTGAATCATCTCAAGACTATGACAGCCTCTGGGTTCATCAGTGACCCCATTGCAGATAAAATCGCAAAAAAATATGGGTTTAAAAACGTAAGTGATTATCTTGAGTCATTTACAAGAGACAAGCTTCCCCTTGAGTTTAGGCTCAATTTTGCGAGGCTTTATAACATTGATCCTAATATGACTCAGGTATTTCTCGTTCATGCTCTTGGAATTAAAACCAATTAAGGCTTTATTGATTCAAGGTACCTTTATTTGATGTTTTTGAGGCAACTACTCATTTTCAAGTAAAGGTATCTTAATAAAATCCGAACCAAGTTTTAGCTTCTGGATGAATTTGGAGTTCATGATGAAGGCTCTACTTCTTGTAATTGCTCTGTCTTTTTTTTATTCTAATGATTCAAGAGCAGTTTCATTTTTTGATTTCTTTCCTTGCGGTGGAAGATTAGGAAAATTTACTAAAACTCAGAAATCTTCAATGACTTCAAGCTCATCACCCGTAATTAAAGAGACTCAAAATTATTCAGGATGTCCGGATTCCAATTGGAGTGTAAGTCATCCTAAAGTCTATATTTTATTTGGTTATTTAGAGGATCAGGTTATTGATTACTACACCAATTTTATTCGTGTAAATTTTGAACAGGAATTAAAGAAGTCGAATCCAAACCTACAGGTGATTATTATACCAAAACTAGCAGGAATCTCTGGAAATCTTCAGAGTGATCTCTTGGTTAATCGACTTGGAGCAACTGGTTACGATGCTGTGGAAGCTCTTAGGGATCCACAAACTGTGGGACTTATTTTTATCGGACACACCTTTAAAACTGGTTCAACCCAATCCTCAATATCAATTGCAGGAGATATGCATCCATTGCCCTCTGAACTTTTGTCAGCTGCCACACCTGCTATGCGATTCATTGGTATATTGGGGTGTAATGGGCCTGGAATTCTAAGACAAAATCAAGTTGGATATGAGTACTCAAAATTACCTGGAAGGCATGTTTTTTATTACAATCAAGATTTGAATCTGTCTGCAAATTTTCTGGGTATAGATCAGCTCGGAAGGGTCTTAATACAGATTCGGGATGATCTGATTCAAAATGAAAAGCTGGATTTTAGCTCCCCTACTCCCGCAGATTCTGCGACTCCCGGTGTCTTGAGGGTGAAAATCCGCGGACTAACGGCAAGGACGGAACCACGTTACGTTATGGTGAATAATCGTATTGTTGGAGTGCTAGGTTCTAACGAAGAGACGTCTGTGAAGGGAGCTGAATTTGAGAGCTTTACCTTCTCAGTACCTCGGCTTGCATTAGGAGAAAAAAAGGCTTGTGATCAAGTGACCATTAAATCGGCGACGACTCAACCCGATGCTCCAGTTGACAATTACCTCATTGAGTCTGTTGAGTTAGAGAGAGTGGACTCTGGAATCCCCTCAACGCAGAAAAAGGTTTATTATCCGCCCATACAGCTTGGTCTCCAACACAACCGACTCTATTCTAAAGGCCTAGGTAGTCTGATTGAGGGTGATTCCGATGAGCAACAGGTTCAGTATCGAAACTATATCATTCGATCCTATAAGAGCGCCCACTTAGGTGATTCAGACCCTAGCCTTTGGATGAACTCCCCCTTACGTGGGCGCTTTTATGATGAATGTCTATAGTTACTACTCAAGCTCGTAGAGAAGTTTTTTCTCACTTGGTTCGGTACATCACGTTGCGCCCCTATGGGTAGCTCCTCACTTTAGTGAGAGAAGGACGTCACAAGTAGAGTCTACAGCCCGTAATGAATCCTGATGTTTTGATCAGATCATTTGAATCGGAGAAATAATCTCCAAATACTCTTAAGACTGAGTAATCAATAAAAATTCCTGCCTGATATCTAGATCCTCCAAGTTTTTTGGCCTGCTCACTTGTAGCGTTTTGGAAGAACTTTTGGTATTTGGCCTCAATTCCAAATGCCTTATTTACGTAAAGTGTGAGATTCGCCCCGGCTAATGGATTAAAAAAGGATTGAAAAGACATGGTTTCTTTTTTTAAACCACCTTGAATAGTAAGATTAGTGCCCTGATTATGGTACCCCAATAATCTGAGGTTAAAGAGACCATAGAATCGATCATTCACTTGTTTTTCATAGCGCGCCTCAAGGCCAACAAAAGTAGCATAAGCTGCCCCCCCTCCTTCCCATCCGGTCTGATTAGGATAGCCGTTTGAGTTTTGAAACTGAAGGCTCCCTTCTAAGTAAAATTCAAAAGGACTAGGCATATTTCGAGCAAGCCACATATCTTGAAAACTCATGATTTGTTTGGTTTCAAGCCAATCACTGAGGCTCCAGTTGTACTTTCGCTTAGTCTCTGTTTTTTTTAACGTTACTGAAAGAAACGTGTCTGCGTAAACTAAATCTTCAAAAAATACTGCTGAACAAGAGCAGAAGATCAGGAGAGAAATGAACGTATTTAAACTGCTTTTTCTTAGAAGAGAAAAAAAATAATTTTTGAGATGATGGATAATTTTCATATTTCTCTCATTTTACATGAGGGAAATAACAAATTACAAATGAGCTTCACTTTGAATGTCGATTAATAACAAATTGAGATTAATCGAATGTAGATTTTTTCGATGAGTCTCTTCTGTCCTCGATCTTCAAGTTTTATCTATAACTTCTTGATATCTTAGAATCAAGACCCTTAAGGATTTGATAGTAATGAAAGCTCATTCTGGACTTGTCTCAGGTCATCTTGGTGTTGAGTATTTTCAAATCTTGATAACAAGCTATAGGCGCATGGAATAACGATAAGCGTCAAGACTGTAGAAAAGAATACACCTCCAATTATAACAATTGCCATAGATCGCATGGTTTCTGCTCCAGGGCCGATCGAGAGTGCTGCTGGAATGGCTGCGGCAATTGAAGCAAAAGAGGTCATAAGGATGGGCCTGAGCCTCAATGGACAAGCTGAGAGAAGGGACTCATGGATTGAGAGCCCTTCTGAGCGTTTCGCAAGCGTAAAGTCAACGAGTAGGATGGAGTTCTTTTTGACTATCCCCATGAGGAGCAGAAAACCAATCATACTGTAAAGGTTAAGTGAGGTTTGAGTGAGTTTTAACGCAAGGGCTGCACCTGTAACACTAAAAGGAAGTGCAAGGAGAATCGTTAAAGGATGTAGAAAGCTATTAAACTGAGCTCCGAGAACCATGTAAGCTACGAATATTCCTAGAACAAGGGCCAGAATGAGGCCTTGAAAGGACTCTTGGAAGGTCTGTGAGCTTCCTGAGAGGGTGATGTGGTAGCCTAGGGGCAGTTCGTTTTTCCCTAAAGTTTCGATGTAGGCAAGTGCATCGGACTGAGACTTACCAGTTGCGACATTGGCATATATACTAATGGATCGCTCTCTATTATGACGATTCAAGGTCAGTAGACTGGACTCTTGCTTCATTTCAACCACGCTACTGAGTGGAATGAGTTCTCCCCGATTATTTCTCACGAGAATCTTGGAGATATCCTCTGGTGTCTTATTGAACTGATCCATGAGCTTAATTCTAACGTCATCTCGATGACCAAAGGTGTCTGTATACTTACCTACTCTTAAACTTCCCACAAGGCTACTGACGGCGTTAGCGATACTGCTTACGCTCAGCCCCTTTTCAGCGGCCTTGAGGCGATCCGGGGTGATTCGAATTTCTGGCATGTTTGGCAAGTAGTTCGTATCAATATCTGAATATAGCCCTGAATCAGACATCTTCTTCATGATCTCTTGGCTGAGCTTTGCAAGGACGGACCACTCGCCTCCTTGGACTGAGAACTGGACGGGAAATCCACGTTGAGTCGTTAATCCAGAGGTTGATAGATCAAGCAAGGTCACTCGCTTCACCCCCGAAATCTTCTGAAGTGGAGCTCTTAATATTTTCATTAACTCCTGCTGGGAGGGGTGATGATCAAAAGGCGCAGCTATCGGCCGATTCTTGGGCTCCTTAAGAGTGACAAAGAGACTACCCTGATTGACAAGACCTCCCTGGAAGCCACCAACAATAGAGTATACCGCCTCGACTTCAGGTCTTTCTCTAATCGTCTTTTCTACTTGCTTAAAAACCTCATCTGTGAACTCAAGGGAAGATCCCATTGGGGTTTGGATGGAGACCATGAACCTATTTTGGTCCTGAGGAGGTACAAACTCCTTGATCATATCTTTAAAAAGGAAAAGTGATAGGAGAAATCCTAATCCAGAGAAGACAAGGACCTTCATTCGATTCTTTAAGCAAATCTCGAGAGTTCGTCTATACCATTGCAAGAGAAGGTCCATGCTTCGATCCACCTGGGATCGAATCCAAGAATCCTTACCATGAGTGAGGAATTGAGAACACCTCATAGGGGCAAGGGTAAGTGCTTCGAGTAAGGAGATGAGGATGGTCACTGACATAGTGATACCAAACTGAAAGAAGAACCTACCAATGATTCCCTTCATGAATACTACAGGGACGAAGATTGCCAGAACGGCGAGAGATGCAGCCACGGCTGCTCCTGTAATTTCTCGGGCCCCTAGGAGTGAGGCTTTTACTCGGCTCATTCCCGACTCATAGTATCGAGAAATATTCTCCATCACCATGATGGCATCATCGACAACAATCCCTATAGAGAGGGACAGGGCAAGAAGAGTAAAGGTATTGAGAGTGAATCCAAAAAAGTATAGGGCAATGAACGAACCAATCAAGGACGTGGGAATAGCAAGAATCACGTTGAGTGAGGCACTCCATGTTCCTAGGAACAACCAGCACACGAGGGAAGTGAGTATGGCAGATAGGGTTAGAGTAAAGATGAGTTCTCGAGTGGAGTTTTCTATGAACTGCGTAGAGTCAATCACACCTTGAAGCTTCATTCCTTGAGGTATGAGATTTGAAATTTGAACTAGTTGTTTTTTGACTTCCTTACCCACTGCCACGGCATTGGATTTTCTCTGTTTAACAATTCCTAATCCCACAGAAGATACGCCATTGAGTCGAGAAATTCTTCTGATATCCGCTAAGCCTTCTTCTATTTTAGCTACATCACCGAGCCGGATAATAGACCAGATCGGCATACCAGCGCGGGAGGGTAGCACAATCCCCCTGAACTGATCCGGGGTCCTTGCCTCACCCAAGATTTTAATCTGAGTTTCAAGCTTCTCGTCATTGAGGTAGCCTGACGGTGTAAGTGCATGACCCGACTGTATGCCATAGATGACATCATCTACAGAAAGTTGCCGATGACTCATTTCGTCTGTGTTGAGCCATATTCTTAAGTTAGGCTCAACATACCCTCCTAGGCGAACGTCCCCTACCCCCGAGATTGTGGTAATGGCATCCTTAAGTCGGTCCCTAATGAATAAGACCTTTTCGCGCAGGTCCTGTCCACCACTGAGGGCCACCCAAAGAATGGGTTGATCCTCTGGGTTAGATTTTGTGACGATGGGAGGATCAATTCCGACAGGTAGTGATCTTTGGGCTTGAGCAATCTTAGTCTGAACCTCTTGTACAGCAGCATCAATGTTTCGATTCAGATCAAACTCAATGGTTGCATTTGCAAGTCCTTCTTGGCAACTCGAGGTGATGTCTCTTACTCCCTCAATACTCATAATAGCGTCTTCTATGACGTCAGTGACTGCGGTTTCCATGACCTCAGGAGAAGCCCCGATCCATGAAATAGATACGTTGACGACGGGGAAGTCGACATCAGGAAGCTGGCTTACCCCAAGTCTCAGAAAGCTTAAGATGCCAAACACAATGAGGCCTATCATGAGCATCCATGCGAATACCGGTTTTTTTATTGAGAAATCAGATAAGCTCATAGAGGGTCCTCGTATTAAAGCAATTCTAAGAAGCTTCCCACTTTTCGAAACTTAAAGCCGTGCGCCATCTTCTTCTATTTTTGATTAAAAGTAAGACGCTTGAGAAGTCTCAAAGTTCACTATAAAAATCCTATCATAAGGTATATAAAAATTGTCAAAAGGCTCTATAGCTGTACCAAAAGTTAATAGCTGGATGCGCACTGAGTCAGCTGTTATTTATAACAAAATGAATACTTTAAGAACCGTATTTCTTTTGTTGTTATCGAATTCATTCATGACTTTTGCGTGGTACGGGCACCTAAGATTCAAAAATGCTCCGCTTTGGTTAGCGATCTTAGTGAGCTGGGGAATAGCGTTTTTTGAGTACTTGCTTCAAGTCCCAGCAAATCGTTGGGGGTATGGAGATCTAAGTGCTTATCAGTTAAAAATTATTCAAGAATGCATCACTCTATCTATATTTATCTTGTTTGCTTTTTTTTACCTTGGGGAGGGACTCAATGTAAGGTACCTTGTTTCAATGGCTCTTGTGCTTGCTGCAGTTGGAGTCGCATTTTATAAGTGAGTGGAAGCTTTTGGATTGATGATAAAAACGATTCGTCACTCAGACTGAGTTAAGTTTTTAGCGGAAGCTAGCTTCGGAAGTGACCTGAGTACCCTAGCCTTCTTGAATTGACTCGGTATAGACGAGCTGAGAGACAGTAAAGGGCTTATTTTATGAAGATGGGTTTAGGGTACAGAGTATCTTCTTTTTTAGTTCTTTCATGGATTTTACTAATTACTGTAGCACATAGCGATACGGGTGATCTGAATGGTTCGCTTCGAGATCAATTCAATGGAACACCAAGAGAGTGGTCTGAAGTTTTAGAACCTGAGACTTATCGTAAGCTCGCTGAATTTGGAGTGAAGCTTACTGATGTAATTTTTAATGCAATTCACAACGTAGATACCAAGATTTATGGAAGTTCTCATTTTAATGTTGGGATTACTGTAAATCGAAATGTCTTTAATAATCGGGATGCAGAACACACATGGAGTGTGGTGGATAAGATCAGGATTGGGGGTGGAGTTCCTATTTTTGGAGCGTCTGTACCACTAGGAGGGGGATTAGCTCAACTTGGTTTCTTTATTGGCACTTCAGCGGGTGTTGAGATTACTGATATGCGGCGCGTGAGTGCTTCTCGTTATGAACACATTCAACCCGAGCGTAAAATTGAACAGACCTTCAGATCTCAACCTACTTACCATGCTTGGGCTTTACATCAGCAAAGGAGGCTTCTTTCCTCCTCTCAATCCGATCAGACGCGCTGGATACCCACCACGGATCGGTCTGGAACACATCACTCGCTTGTGTACTTTCCTGATGATGGGGCTAATTATGCGAGATACTCTGAGCTCTGGAATTTGGGGTTAGTTCCCTTTAAACTTCCACTCACTGTTGATGCGTTTCATCGCCTTGAGGATGGAGAAATTATCTCCTATCTAGGAGAAGGAAGTATTGAGCTGGGAGCTTCGGTAGGTTGGAATATTGATCCATCTGGGTTAGTCGGTATGATTAACGCAGGGGTATCCTTAAGTACTTTTGTCAGAGGGAGTTACCGGCTCAGTGTATTGAGACAAAGTGAATCTGTGGCTCAAGTCAAGGTGACTCGAGTCCAGTCGCAAGGAACTCAAACTTCTGTAGGAGGCGGATACTCCCCTGGTCTGATTGATTCAGTTATTGTAATCAATAACTTTAAAAATGTACTCCAAGTCTATCCTGTCCAAGTCAATGTAGGTCATCAACAATCTACTGTTTTTGAAGTGACTTATGAATATGATTTGAACACTCTGAATGGACGGTTAGCCTATGAAAGGGCTGTTCTTGGCTCTTTTAAATCTTCGGACGACCTGGCGATTAACTCAGATGGAAGGTGGAAGGTGTCTCTTCGGGAGTCGGGTGTCAGGCGCCTCTCCAACCAAGTCAATGAAAGCGTGATTGATCAGTTTGATCAAAACATGAAGTTGACTCTCGCTTTTAGTATGAATCAACATGCAGAAGTTGTGGATACAGTCACTACTCTATTTACTCCGGATGGTAGAAAAAGAACCTTAACATCCATCGCACGAAATACGAAGGAGTGGCGTACTGTATTTGCTCAGTATGAAAGCACTCAACATAATTTTATGATCAGACTTGATCTTGATGAGTGTGAAAAAGATCCATATCATTGTGAAAGTCTCTCTTTAGATTACGAAACGAGAATAGAGGATTCAAATCTCACTCAGCAAAATTTACTCTATTCACTTTTAGAGATGGAAAATGCGCTCAATAAGGTTGACTTGATTCCTAGAACTCCGCTTGTTCGAGACATTAAAAATCTGAGGAGAGATGCTTTACAACCTTTCTTTCTTCTTCAGTCTGGACATGATCTAGGTCCTGCAAGTCTTTTTTATCAGGTGAGTCTCACAGCAGATCAAATGAGGCAGATTATTGATTATCCTCAAGCTAAAATGTGGTCGGCACTTGAAAAAGCGTTTCACGTCACGGAAGGATCTTGGTCAAACTGTTTTTATAGATTTTTTTACTACCTCACTCGTTCTCCTGTGACTCTGATTGATATCCCCTTGAATCTACTTCAAGTTAATCTAGCGCCAGGCACCAATCTTGCCCATGCTCAAAGGATCTACAAACAATGGAACAAGCTTAAATCTCTACCGAGCATTCAAGCACAGTCCGAGGCCCTGGCTAGAATGTTCTCTAATGCAATTTATGGAAGAGAGCTTACTCAACTCGTTAGAGCAGTCCTAGAGGGTTCAGATGTTAGATATCGATTTTCAGCCTCAAATCAAGCTTTTGGACAACTCTCTGAGGAAGGTCAGACTCAATTGACTCATCAGGAGGTTTCTTCTTTGAAGATGAGTAATTATGATCTGAACCGATCCATTACAGTTGAGTCCGAGAGAAACCCAATGATGTGGATCTATAACCTGGCCGTGAGGCATTACTCATCCCAAGAACAAGGCCTATTTCTATCCTTGAGTCTGCCCATGACTCCAAATCAGATCTATATTGATCTTTTTTCAATAGATAGTGCTTCATTGATTGATGATTATAAATTTATGGGTTCAAAGATCATCAGAAATGATGGTGTATATACAATGGGGCATCAACTGTTTCCAATCCTGCCCCAAGACCCTCACTCCCCGCTTCATGGCTTAGTGTCTCGCTTGAAGTCGGGTGCTAAGTATCAGATGAGAATGGCCCTTTCTCACGATGGTATCCACTGGGGTAGAGTTTCAGAGGTGCTGTTTACTCTGTAAGTCTGTACTGACGAGTCTTAATAGTTTAGAGTTGTAATTTTAAAGATTCTTGTCTGGTATTTGATGAATTTTGACGGGAGATGCCCCATCAGAATTCTCGTGAATTGGTCTATCAATGTAACCCTAATGAACCGAGTTTTACGGTGTGTTTGAAAAATGTAAACTTTTAATCTCGTGTTCTTGAAAGTAGTCTTTTATTTGAAAATTTCGAGCTAATTGGGTATAAATTGATCCCTTCTTTTGAAAAAAAAACGTCGAGTTACTAATTCGTTCATGACTTGTAATCTCAAAATCAAACAAAATAAGTTGAATATTTTTGAACCTATGATGGCAATGAGTTTTAATCAGCAGTATCAGTCTTGGATCCTTTACTTTTGTACTTTATTTTTCGGTCTTTTAGCACTTCCGTCTCAAGTTGAGGCACATTGGAGCAAAGAGAAAATTCAAGAGTTTATCATGAAGGAGTTTGCCGTACCCCTTGAAAAGGATGTCAGACTCTACCGTTGGGGAAGTGCAGAGCATGAGTTAAAGCGAACTGAAGATGTTTTAGGAAAAGGGGTAATTCCTTTTGACCTCACGACAGTAAATATGGGTTACGGCATGGCTGGCCGTGGGCTCTATCTCTCGGAATCACTTTCCGAATCCTCTGTCTATGTCACGCACCTCAAGGATGAAAACCATCCTCCAGCCCTAGTTGAGGTCATCGTTCGAGCTGGATCCTTATTCTTAGATTTCAGGAGCAGAAAGAATCTTCAGAAACTCAAAAGTGTAGGTATCTCAGTAGCGGATGCAGTTGAATCAGATCCTCCGGCACTTGTGCGCTTTGGAGCAGTAGATGGTAGAAACCCTGGCTCATATGGACGATCGTTATATGTTGCTAAAAATCCAAATGACTTGGTGATTCGGGAGTTCTCTCCGTACGGTATTTCTATATTTGACCATCTTGAAAATGAGAGTCGTATTCTAGATGTATCTTTAAATCCTCTTGCTGTTGATTTTTACTATTCTAAAGTCAAAGGCCAATATGCTGATTTTGCTTATGCGCTAGATCGAGATACTCAGGTCATGAAACTTTATGAGGTAAAATCAGACTTTTTTAGTGCTAGTCTAAACTCAAAAGAGCCTGTCTACGGAGTCAGAATGAATGGGAAGTGTGCCCTCTTTGTTCCCTCAAACTCTGGAACAGAACTAGCTTTAGTCTCTGAAAAAGTGAATCTGGATGACTGCCGTAAATACTTCCCTACAGAAATTTCAAGGGATTTAAAGGGTATCTGCGCTGAAGTTCTACAGGATGACCCAAGAGTAGTGCTTCGTTATATCTCTGAACAAAAGTGCCAGCCGCTGTTTTGCCGAGCGCGCTCCATCTATAAGCCGAAAACAGGGGAATCCTTGTCTGGATACTCTCTATCCCTAGCATCAAGACCCTATCTCAATTACCCATCCGATCCTGCTAGTGGTTTTTCAAGTTTTTCGTCTTGTAGAGCCTCAATGAATGAGGCCTTAAGAAATCGTACGGGTCTCGTCTGTTTACCTCAGACTAACGGAGTCTTTCATTTAGTTTCTCTTCAGAGCATCGTACCTTCCTTGCCTGAGTTTTATGCTGAAACCCTAGAGGAGTGTTTAGTTTGGACAGGTTTTTTAAATCGAGATTTGAAGATCCTTTGTGAAAAACATGAGAATCATTACGAGCTTGTCTCCTATCGTGATCCCTATCAACATCGAAGAGTGGGAGGTATGCACTTTGATTCCTTAGGTGAGTGCCAAGCAGCGCTGCCGGGTTTATCTTCTTCTATTTACGATCAAGAGAATGAACTAGAACGAAATCGTGTAGCAAAAGTCCAAAGTCTGAGTGCATTAAGTCCTGATCATCTCATCCATTTTGTTAAACAAGAATATCCCTATTTAAAAACCCTCCTTGAGGGAAGTGGCCAGCAATGGGATTCCTCAACTCTTGAAGATCATATCAGTGCAGTTCTAAAATTATCCCAAGAGATTGATTCACTCTATGACATAGGCGGATGGTCTACTCAGGATGAAAAATATAAAAATCTCAAAGGCCTGATGAATGTGCTCTTACTGATGCATGATATGGGAAAAGGAGTAGGAAGAAGAGCGTTTCAAATTCAATTGAATGAGCCTATTGCGAGTCATTTTTTTAGAAAGTGGGGTTACTCCCCATTTGAGGTCAAATTGGGTTCTGAGTTAGTCTCGGATGATGTGATTGGGTTAATGGTTCAGAAAAAAATTTCAGTCACAGAGGCAATAAATTCTATCAAGAGAAAGGCGAATCGATCTCAGGTCCCTTCATACCTCTTTTTTCTTTTAAATATGCACTACTACACTGCAGATGCTGGATCCTACCCTAGCCTTCGTCAGGATGTTTTTGTTGATCTGGGTAATGGGATGATTGTTCCCCAGTTTTGTATAGATCACACCAAGGAGTTTGAAGAAGCACTCAAATAGTATTTCTCCATCCTCCCGCATTGACAACGACCTGAAATCCCTTCTTCTTCAGAGTCTGTGCAGCCATCGAACTGCGCACTCCAGACGCGCAGCACACAATGATGGGTTTTTTAGGATCGAGTCTGTTCGACTCTTGTTCAATGGAATCCAGTGGAATATTAATGCTCATTGGATTGGATCCAGAGAGATACTCTTGTTTAGTCCTGACATCAACAATGATTGCACCTTGCTCAACTAAGGCTGGTAGCTGAGCTCTGATCTTACGCTTTTGGATGAATTTCCAAAGTAAGAAAATAAAGAAAGCTATACCAATAACAACATGTTCTGCGCTCATCTGCATACTCAAAACCTCTTCATTGAATAGCGATACTAAGATCCTTATTTTAAAGATTCTTTTGCTTGTATACGTTTAAGAATGATCTCAAGCGGACAAAAATGAGTAAATGCAGACTGAAGTAGGTTCAATCCAACAAAGGCTGTGAAATACAACCAATAATGAGAATGGAGTTGTGAAAGGGCAAGGCTTACCAAAATAAATGTTCCTGCGAATGCTCGAATTTGATTTTCAATTTTCATATGAATCACCTTTATTGATTGTTATTCATTCACTATTTGCACAATTCATTCATTCATGAGCAAGATCACTTTGGCTCTGTTGAAGAATACGAGCTCTGCTTTTTCCTACTAACCAGTAGTAAAGCATCGGAACAGCAAATCTGCTCAATAGGGTTGCTGCTATCTCTCCAAACATGAGGCTTACTGCCAGCCCTTGAAAAATTGGGTCAAAGAGCATGACAGAGCTCCCAACAACCACTGCTGCTGCAGTCAGAAGCATAGGCCTGAACCGAAGTACTCCAGCGCTGACTACAGCTTCTCTGAGGGTCATACCTAGAGAGAGCTGATGCTCAATAAAGTCCACCAGGATGATGGAATTTCGAACGATAATCCCGGCCCCTGCGATAAATCCAATCATTGAGGTTGCAGTAAAATAGGCCCCCATCATCCAGTGCCCCGGAAGAATTCCGATTAAGCTGATGGGAATAGGAGCCATGATGATGAGAGGTACTGAGAAGCTTCTAAACCATCCTAGAACTAGGACATAGATGAGCACCATAACTACTGCGAATGCTCCGCCTAAGTCCCGAAAAACTTCATATGTAATAAACCACTCGCCATCCCATTTAATCACAGGTTCACGTGTGTCCCATGGAACATCAGCCGTCTGAGTGGGGTATTTAATTTGTGGAGCAAGCTTCAGAAGGCCATAGACAGGAGCCTCCTCAGTTCCTGATAACTCACTCATGACATAAGACACTGGTTTCAGATTTTTCCGGTACAGTGTCTCTGAATCCTTGATCTGTGGAGCTTGAATCACCTGATTTACCGCAACCGTTCCAGACTCCATGGAATCTAAACTTTGAGATTGGAATGGGTCATCCGAACTTCTCGTATTCTGTTGAATGGAGAGGTTAACATCGACATCTTCAGGAGAAGAAGAATCATCTAGAGTGATCATTGGAGTTTCTGAGAAGATGAGTCGTCCTAATTGAGTTGTTTGACTTGAGTTTGTTCCTAATAACCCTCCTTGCTGCCAATGATAAGAGTAAACTTTTCGTGATCGTCCCAATCTTAGGGATGTATCTAGGTCCACTACGCTGGGTTCATTCCTAAAGATGCGCTCTACATCTTGGGCAACATGCTTTCTGGTTTGCTGATTAGGTCCATAAATCTCAGCAACGAGGGTTGCAAGAACGGGTGGACCAGGAGGGATCTCCAGGACCTTTGAGATTGCTCCTTTTTCATGAGCAAACTCAGCAATAATAGGCCTAAGCGATTCAATGACTTGATGGCTGGATACCTTTCTGTCGTTCTTATCTGATAAGACAACCTGAAGGTCAGACATATAATCAAATCGTCTGAGAAAAGTATGTTTCACCATTCCTGAGAATGAGAATGGAGCAGGTTCTCCTGCAAAAACCTGAACCTTTTTCACCTCTGAATGCTGCATAAGTCGCTTAGCAAGTTCGGTTGACCACTCCAAGCTATTGGAAAGAGGTGTATGAGTGGGATAATCTAGAAGAACCTGAAACTCATTTTTGTTATCAAACGGGAGCATTTTCACTTTAACTGCTTTAGAAGAGACAAGGGTAAAACTCCCTAGGAGTAGAGCAACTGTACCTATCGCAAATCCAATAGAATATTTACCTTTGTTTAGAAAAACACTCATCAAGGCTGTATAAGCGCGATCTAGCTTGTTCTCCTGAACTGTGCTGCTAGGCGTTGATTCCTGATGGCTGTGACTCCCGAGAAGCTTAACAGCTGCCCAAGGCGTGACGATGAAGGCTACGAATAGGGAAAGAATCATGGCAAGACTTGCACCTACAGGAATAGGTTTCATGTAGGGACCCATGAGTCCTCTGACGAAGGCCATGGGCAAGATTGCGGCAATCACTGTGAATGTCGCAAGTATGGTAGGGTTACCCACTTCAGACACTGCATTAAGAGTTGCCTTGACTAGACCTAGTTGTCGATCTTGTTTTAAGTGTCGCTCAATATTTTCAACAACAACGATGGCATCATCGACAAGAATCCCGATTGAAAAGATGAGAGCAAACAGGGTTACTCGGTTTAGGGTGTAACCCATGAAGTAATAGATGGCCAAAGTGAGAGCCAGCGTAACTGGAATTGCGGTAGCAACCACTAAGGATGATCTTACTCCCATGACCAATGCAATGAGAATACTGACGGATAGAGTTGCAAGGAGGAGGTGCTCAATGAGTTCCTTAGATTTATCCCCAGCTGTAGCTCCATAGTTTCTAACTTCATGCATTGATACATCTTTTGGAAGTTCTGCTGAGAAGGCTTCAGCGTGCTTGAGGAGTTCTGATGCGAGTTGAACTACATTAGTCCCTTTTCTTTTGGTGAACACGATTGAAACTGCTCGCTGGGGAGCTTGTGAATGCGAGGAGTCCAAGAGCACACTTGCACGAGTTTTTTCTTCTGGCCCATCCAGTACTGCAGCAACATCATGGATATGGACTAGTCTCCCTCCGCGTTGTCCTATAACTATGTTTTCAATATCTGAAGCTTTCGTGATTCGTCCACCCACCTCAACATCGTAAACCTGTTTTTCTCCCCAGTTTTTTCCTGCAGGAGCAAACGCACTATTGTTCGTCATGGCCTGAGCAACTGCTGCTAGAGATACACCTTCTTTTTTTAATTGCAGAGGATCGACAATGACTCGAAGAGCACGCTTTTGCCCTCCTAGTAGCTCTACCTTGCTCAGATCTGGGGTGCTGGATAGTTCTCGAGCAAGAGGTGCCACAAGTGTTCTGAGTTCATAATCAGTTCGAGTATCCGAGCTAAATGTGAGAGTGAGAAAGGGAACATCATCGATAGAGAAAGCCTTAACGGATGGAGAAGATACAAATGAGGGGAGTTCACCGCGTGTAGTCATGAGTTTGTGGTGAATCTTAACCAGGCTAGGCTCCATGGGCTCGCCAACCTTGAAACGGACAGTCACAAGGCTACCATGGGGTTGACTGGCTGAGTAAACATATTCAACTCCGTCTAATCCCCACACTGCTCTTTCAATGGGCTCTGTGACCTTCCTTTCTACCTCAGAGGATTCTAGACCAGGCGCTGCCACCTGGATATCAATCATAGGGACTGAAATTTGAGGTTCTTCCTCTTTAGGTGTGAGGGCAACTGCAAGTAATCCCATTAAAATACTACTCACAGCAAGAACTGGTGTAAGTTTGGAGTGAATAAAGGCCTTTGCAAGTGACCCAGCAAATCCATCTCTACTTTGATGACTCATCTTTAACTCCATTTGAATTAAACTTAAGGTTGAGGTGTTTGAATTGTGTAATGTGGGACTGAGCGAGTCCAAGTTCTACTTCATTTCTTGCAAGAGTCTGATCCACTCGGCGTGAAAGAACTTCAACGAGCTGAAGGGCTTGAATAGCTCCGTTCTGAAAGAGCTTTTTCGAGACCTGAACTTGCTCCTCTAGAAGCTTGGAGCTCTGATCGATGAGTTCTAGGCTTCTTAAAAAGGCCTGATTAGCCTTTTTTGCAGCAGAGATTTCAAGTTGTACTTTCTGATTTAATCCATCTGCACGAGCTTGAGCTGCTGAAGTATTAAGCTCCGCTTGTTCTAAAGCTCCGTAATCTGTGCCAGAAAAAAGATTCCATTGCAGGTATGCGCCAGCTGTGTAAGAGGTCCCTACTCTCCTATTTCCTCCATACAGATCTCCTGATCCAAAAAGTCCCACCTTAGGTAAAAAGCGAGATTTTTCAAAAGCTCTCAATCTCTCAATTGAACTTGCAACAAATTGGAGAGATCGAACTGAAGAGGGTATGGTTTCTTGCGATAAATCTTTAAGTTGAAGGTGCTGATTGAGGAAATTTACCAGACTCTGAGGTTGAGGGCTCCAGTCTTCAGCAAGAGTAGGTGCACTTAGCCTCACCTCCTCGCGGTGAGTATAAAGTTGAGCATCCATTTCGAGGATACTACTTTTAATTCGATTTTGAAGGCCTTGGAGTCCAAGTAGTCCTGAGTATCCAACCGGATTGGATTTATTTCCAATGCTATATTGAGAAAGAATATCTTCTACTTGCTTCTGGATTTGATTCAGTTCATTTTGTGTTGTTTTCAGACTGATCAAGGATGCATAGGCTTTTGCTAAATCTGAGTATTTTGCTGATTTTTGAGTAGCTAGCTCGTACCTTTTAGCTAAGGTTGTTTGGTATGAACTTTCACTTAATGCCTTTTTTAGTCCTCCTTCATATAATGGAAGGTCAATTGCGATTGATGCGCGTTCAAATATCTGACTAGAAGGAAAATTCAGAGCTGCGGGAACAAAATCAGAACCTTCAATTCTTCTCTGGCCCAGATTAGAGATAAAAGTCATGGTGGGATCATTTGTAGTGAATGCCTTAGCATCAAGGAAGAGATGAGGGTACCAATGACGACTCATTCTTCTTTCATGAATTTCAGCACTTTTGAGCTCATCTTGAGCTGAGCGTATTTCAGGTGCCTGGTTTTGAGTGATTTCCCAGAGTTCTTGAAATGAATAGAGTTTGGTTTCTGCAGAGGAAGGGTGAGTATTCAAAAGAAAGACTAGAAAGATCCAGGAGTGAAGTTTAAGTCTTAATTGCTTTTGCATCAGAATCAGTCCTTTTTCTTAGGGGTTACAATAAATTTCTTTAATGGCTCGGAGAAGTTTAATCATTTTTAGATCTGCTACTCTGTAATAAATAGAGGTCCCCTCTCTGCGTGACTCTAAAACTCCCTCAGATTTCATTCTTCCTAAAAACTGCGACATTGAAGATTGGGAGATTTCACAGAACTCAGTGAGTGAATTTACGCTTTTTTCCTCTTCCATGAGGTGACAGAGAATCTTGAGTCGCACCGGATGAGAAAGAGAGTTCATCACTTCACTTACATCTTCACATCTTTCTAGAAGTGCTCGAGTTAAAGAGTTTTTCATTTGGAATTCATCCTCTTGATCAAGAAAGTAATATAAACTCATATATTATGGCAAGATAATATTAGCTATATATAATATACTAAGATAATAAGCCGCTACCCGATAGGGAGTTTTGTCGTACACGATGAATCAGTGGTGACTTTTGCAGTATTGAGATTTAGCTGTTTTGAGTTCTTTTGATATATCTATTTTGTCGGGTTTTATAAACTTGATACAATCACTTCGAATTCTGCTCCATCAAGAATTGTGCTTTTGACAAGCTCTTTGAAATTGAGTAAACCCAGGGCAAATAGCGCTGATCAATCTTGCATTGAAAGTGACTTTTTTTCGGAGTTTTATTTTTTTAGTTTTTTAGAAAGGACTTGATCCAATGGGACAGGTACCCCGCCCTTCACTCACTATTGTGGGAAATGGAAAAGTTGCTCGACACTTTTCTCACTTTTTTCATCATAAAAATCTAACATTTAAGTCCTGGAATAGAAACTCCCAGTATTCTTTAGCTCAGGCCGTAGAGGGATCTTCGCTTGTTTTGCTTTTAATTCAGGATTCTGCAATTGAGTCTTTTATTCAGAGTCATCCTGAATTAAATGGTAAAACCTTAGTTCATTTTTCAGGTTGCTTAAGTATTCCGCTTGCAACAGGCATGCATCCCTTAATGTCTTTTGGGTCCGCTCTCTACGATGAATCTTTTTATGATCAAATTCCATTTATCTGCGAAGAGGGTCGAGAGAAATTTGAAGATCTCTTCCCTACTCTAAAAAATCCAGTTTATTACATCGACTCTGATCTTAAACCCCTTTACCACGCGCTATGTGTGATGAGTGGGAACTTTAGTGTGATTCTTTGGCAGAAGTTTTTCACCGAAATCGAAGAGAGATTTAAGATTCCTAGAGAATCCACCTTACCCTATCTGAAAAGAATTACCGAGAATCTAAGCTCAAATCCAAATTTAGCACTCACCGGTCCTTTACAAAGAAAGGATCTCACCACGATTGAAAAAAATCTAAGTGCGCTGAAAGGTGATACCTTTCAAAAAGTCTATAAAGCATTCCTGGAGGTTTATCAGTGAACATTGCAGATTTTAAGAAAATGAAAATTGAAAAAAGAAAGATATCGATGGTCACTGCCTATGACTACTTCAGTGCTAAGCTCGTATCTGAGTCTGGGATTGATTGTATTCTAGTAGGAGATAGTGTGGCCATGGTGGTTCATGGCTTTGACTCCACTCTTTGCGCTACCGTAGATATGATGGCCACACATGTGGCAGCTGTTCAACGAGGGGCTCACACGGATGCATTTATTGTCGGTGACATGCCCTTTTTGAGTTTTAGACAGGGACCTCACCATGCCGTAGCTGCAGCAGGACGCCTGATGCAAGCAGGAGCTCACTCCATAAAGATTGAAGGCGTTGATGGTCATGAGGATGTCATTCTTCATTGTGTGCAATCTGGAATTCCAGTTATGGGACACCTGGGCCTAACTCCACAGTTCATTCATCAATTGGGTGGATATAAGGTGCAGGGTAAGGAAAAACTGGCTCAGGAAAAGTTATTAGAACAGGCCATGACTTTAGAGCGTTTGGGATGCTTTGCTCTCGTTCTTGAGTGTGTTCCAGCTGTCCTGGCTCAGGAAATCAGTAAAAGTTTAAGCATTCCTGTTATTGGTATTGGAGCGGGTAAAGATGTCGATGGTCAGGTGCTCGTTTATCATGACCTTCTCGGATTTAATCCTGATTTTAAGCCTAAGTTTGTCAGGAAGTTTGCTGAAGGATATGGGTGGGCTCAGTCTGCACTGACTCAATTTCGTCAAGAAGTATTGGATCAAACCTTTCCATCTGAATTAGAAAGCTACAAGTCATGACAACAATCATTCATAGTGTAAAAGACTGGATATTGATTCGTCGTAGTTTAAAGGATCAATCTCTAGGGTTTATTCCTACGATGGGAGCTCTCCATGCCGGGCATTTAGAGCTAGTTAAAAAAAGTCTGAGCGAAAACACACTCACCATGGTGAGTGTGTTTGTGAATCCAACTCAGTTTAATGACCCAAAAGATTATGAAAAGTATCCCATTCAAGTCGAACAAGACATTGAGCTTTTAAGAGGGCTTGGAGTCAATTATGTCTTTTTACCTCAGTATAGTGAGATTTATGCTGATCAGTATCGCTATCAAGTGACGGAGAAAGAGCTGAGTCATATTCTTTGTGGTGCTCACCGCCCTGGACATTTTGATGGAGTTTTAACTGTAGTTTTAAAACTCTTAAATTTAGTTCAGGCTCACAGGGCTTATTTTGGAGAAAAAGATTTTCAACAGCTCAGCCTCATTCAAGGAATGGTTGAAGCGTTTTTTATACCAACTCAGATTATTGCCCATCCCACTGTACGCGAAGTAGATGGACTAGCAATGAGCTCCAGAAATGTTCGGTTAAGTCCTGAGGATCGAAGAAAGTCTGTATTATTCCCTAAAATCTTAAAAGACGCTACATCCTGTGAGAGTGCTCGCGCGGAGCTTGAATATAATGGCTTTATTGTTGATTACATTGAGGAGCGATTTGGCAGGAGATTAGGTGCAGTTCGATTAGGTGATGTGAGGTTAATCGATAATGTCCAAAGGTAACATTCTTTTTAAACTCACGGGCTCGATCGCTTGTTATAAGGCCTGTTGTCTTATCTCGCGCTTGGTTCAGGATGGATTTGAAGTACAGACGGTAGTGAGTAAAAACGCACTTCATTTTATCGGTGAATCTACACTCGAAGGATTAACGAGAAGACCCGTATTGAGTGATATTTATGAGAGGGGTCGCAACATGGATCATATTCACCTCCCTAAATGGGCTGATTTGTCTTTGATCTGTCCGGCCAGCGCGTCCACTCTCAATAGACTTGCCACGGGATCTGGTGATGATCTGATCACTACTCTATTTCTCGCTTCTGATCTCAAGAACAAACCCTACTGGGTAGCTCCTGCTATGAATCAACAGATGTATCACCATCCAGCCACTCAGTCCTCCCTAGAGAGGTTAAAACAATGGGGTGTTCATATTTTACCTACTGAAACAGGACATCAGGCTTGTGGAGATTTTGGTGAAGGACGCTTACTCAATCCTGATCAAATTTTCGATATGATTTTGAAGTATTGGGATCAAAGATGAGAATTCTTGTTACTGCTGGAGCAACTCGAGAGCCCATTGATTCAGTGAGATATATCTCAAATTTGAGTACTGGAAAAACAGGAGCGATCATCAGTGAGCTTTTACTAGATCAAGGAGATCAGATTGTTCATTTATCTGGAGCAGGTGCTGTTATACCACAAAGCCATCCTGCACTTAATCATATGAGATATAATTCATTCTCAGATCTGGATCTCAAACTTAAACATCTACTCAGTACCTCTCAATTTGATGCTGTGATTCATTCTGCCGCGGTAAGCGATTTTTCTCTATTAGAACCAATTAAAGGTAAGATGAGCTCTGAGGCGGATAAGTTAACGCTACAACTTAAGAGAAATCCAAAGATTGTGAATCAGCTCCTTCATTATTCATCAAATCCGAAAATCAAAGTCATTGCCTTCAAACTTACAGACACCAGAGATGAGGCCATAAAAAGTAAGGCAATTCATAAGTTAACCGAAAACTCTGTGATTCACCTTGTGGTGCACAATGATTTATCTGAAGTTACAGAGCATGAGAATCATCTTTTTAACCTCTATAAAGGGGATTCTCATTGGAGAAGTGTTGCGACTAAGCAAGAGCTCGCATTTAGCCTGTATCAGTTTATTCATGGAGATATGTGATGATTTTAGCTCTAGATGTAGGAAATAGCCAAATTTATGGTGGGGTGTTTATTGGAGACGAGCTCAAGCTTCAATTTAGAAAAACAAGCAAAGGGGGTAATTCCTCCGATGAGTTTGGATTATTTTTAAGATCGATCTTAAGAGAGAATAACATTGATCCTGATGCTGTTAAGTATATTGCAGTTTGCTCCGTAGTTCCTGATGTCATTCATTCCCTTAAAGGCGCTTGTGTTAAATATTTTAACTTGCAGCCTTTCATTCTCCAAGCTGGTGTGAAAACAGGACTGAAAATCAAGTACAGAAATCCTATTGAAGTAGGCGCAGATCGAATAGCTAACTCAGTGGCTGCTTCGGGAATGTTTCCAGATAAGAATCTCATTATAGCGGATTTTGGAACAGCCACCACGTTTTGCGCCGTGAGTGCTGATCGAGAATACCTCGGCGGGTTGATTTTACCAGGCTTTAGAATCTCTATGGAGGCACTGGAAAGTCAAACTGCTAAGTTACCGGTGGTTGAAATCGTTCGTCCCACTGAAATTATTGGAAGAAGTACGGTCGAAAGCATTCAAAGTGGTCTTTATTTCAGTAATCTGCATGCTTTGAGAGGGATTTCAGATCAGATTAAAAAAGAGTATTTCAAGGATCAAGATACACTTCTGATTGGAACTGGAGGCTTTTCAAGGCTTTTTGATCAGGCTAAGGTTTTTGATCATCTCGTACCTGACCTCGTTTTAAGAGGAGTTAAAATGACTCTTGAGCTTAATGCGTAATGACTATCAAGGTGCACCATCGAGTCCCTTGGCCTATAAAGAGGCTCTCAAATAATAAGACTAGGTCATCTCAACGAGAGGTTAAACTATTAAAGTTAATTATTTTAACCCATAAAAGTTACCTTCACATATGATGCCATGCACTCTAAATGGAGATTCTTGATATTGATCTATTACTGATGTAGAAAATTAGATGAATGAAACTGTAATTAGAGCAGCTCTCATTGAGAGATGCTGCCC
>Ga0255087_1000045_pt1 | contig 50877 bp, 49 predicted proteins | sample Colum_Miss_RepA__FD_188561 | JGI IMG/M metagenome (GOLD analysis project Ga0255087, IMG submission 188561) | Freshwater microbial communities from Columbia River, Oregon, United States - Colum_Miss_RepA_8d | ecosystem: Environmental > Aquatic > Freshwater > River | place: USA: Oregon | collected...
CCTGGCGTCACCGCTATCACTCGCTCTGTCTCCATGATCCAGTCTGGTACGACCACCTTCCCTATCTGCCTTTTCCCGATCATTGGCCGGTGTACACACCCAAAGACCGAATGGCCGACTGGCTTGAAGCGTATTGCAGCGTGATGGATCTCGACTTCTGGGGGAACAGTCCATGTCGCAAGGCACGGTGGGATCCTGAGGCGCACCACTGGCAGGTCGAGGTGGAGCGTGCCGGCCAATCGATCGTGCTCAAACCGAGGCACCTTGTTCTTGCCACCGGGATGTCGGGCTTTGCCAATCGACCCGACTATCCAGGATTGGAGGATTTCGAAGGTGAGCAGCATCACTCGAGCGAGCATCCCGGGGGCGCAGGCTGGTCCGGTCGGCGCTGCATTGTTGTGGGATCGAACAACTCGGCGCATGACATTGCAGCCGATCTGTGGGAGCACGGCGCGCAGGTCACGCTTGTGCAGCGTTCTGCGACGCTGGTGGTCCGGGCCGAAACCCTCGCCCGCTATCGCAAGCCGCTCTATTCCGAAGAGGCGCTGGCCGCGGGCATCGACACCGAACTCGCTGATCTGACCGTGGCCAGCATGCCGGCCCGCCTGGCGACGGCTGGCCAGATCGCTCAGATGAACGAAATCCGCAGGCTGGATGCCGACTTCTACGAACGACTGGAGCGCGCCGGTTTTGCGCTCACCTTCGGCGAGGACGGTTCGGGACTGAGTGCGATGTATGCGCGGCGTGGCTCGGGCTACTACATCGATGTGGGCGGCTCCGACCTGATTGCACAGGGTCGGATCGCACTGAGGTCTGGCGCCGTGATTGAACGTGTGCGGCCGAAGGGGCTGCAGTTGAAGGGGGGTGAACTCCTGGAGGCCGATCTGATTGTCTGGGCGACCGGTTACGGTTCGATGAGCGAGTGGGCTGCGCATCTGATTTCGCCCGAGGTTGCCCGTCGGGTCGGACCCTGCTGGGGCCTGGGTTCGGGCACAGCCCGAGACCCCGGGCCCTGGGAGGGTGAATTGCGCAACATGTGGAAGCCCGTCCGTCAGCCTGGGCTGTGGTTTCATGGGGGCAATCTTGCCCAGTCCAGGCACTACTCGCTGACCCTGGCCCTGCAGCTGAAGGCAAGGCTGCAAGGGATGACCACCCCTGTCTATGGACGCATGAGTGGTGACTGAACCGTGTCGACCCCGTCGTGCTCAGGCTGACCGGACCCAAGGGTCCTGGATGCCGAGTTCGGCCACGGTGTCCTGCCAGCGGGTTGCGACTGTGGCATCGATCCGACCGGCCGGCGTGTTGACCAGGCAGCCACCCCGCGCGATCCCCGGGTCGGCCACGATGCTGGCCTGGTGCAAGGCAAGCAGTGGCTCCAGTGAAGCGCCGAACTGTTCGATATCGGTCGGGTGTAGATGCAGGGTTGGTTTCAGACCTTCTTCCGTCAGGCTCGACAGAGCCTTCTGGATGGCGGGCCCGATCAGGTTCATGTCGAGGTCAATTGCCAGACCGGTTGCGTTGCGCGCGATTTCCACCGCCAGTCGGGCGACCCGATCGGCAAAGACCTGCTGAACCTGGCTGAGGGTCTGGGTGGCCGATGCGATGACCGCTGCAAGGCGCTGGGCCGCCTGCTCCTGATCCCGTTGCCATTGCGCACTGAATGCGGCCTGCGCCTGGGCCTGGCCCTGGAGCAGACCATCGCGCAGGCCGTCCTCGTAGCTGGGCGGCTGGGCCGTGTCGGGCGATGCGCCCTGCTGAGAGGGGCTCTCTTCGGTTTGCCCGAACTGGCGCGGCTGCCAGGGAGAAACCCCGCCGATATCCTCGGAAAAGACGATCCGACTAGACGAAAGCATCTTCCGCTCCTGCGCCAATGGCGATCTCTCCAGCGTCAGCAAGGCGGCGAATGATGCGCAGGATCTCCTTTTGCTGCGCATCGACGTCGGACAGCCTTACCGGACCGCGCGATTCAAGATCCTCGCGCAGACCTTCGGCGGCGCGTTGCGACATATTCCGGAGGATTTTCTGGCGCACATCTTCGCCTGCGCCCTTGAGAGCAATCACCAGGCTGTCGCCCGAAACCTCACGCAACACCGTCTGGATTGCCCGATCATCGAGCTTGCCAAGATCGTCGAAGGTAAACATCTGGTCCTGAATGGCCTGCGCCAGAATTTCGTCGGACTCGCGGATGGACTCGAGCATTTCGCCTTCAAGTTTGCTGCCCACGCCGTTGAGGATCTCGGCAGCGACCTTCGTGCCGCCCAGGGCAGCCTTGCGCAGCTTGTCGGTCCCCGCCAGGACATGCGAGAGCACGTCATTGAGTTCCTTGAGGGCGTTCGGCTGAATGCTGTCGAGTGTGGCGACCCGCAGAACCACCTCGCTGCGCACGCGAGGCGTCAGTCGCCCAAGAATTTCGGCGGCATGATCTCGTTCAAGGTGAACCAGAATGGACGCAATGATCTGCGGGTGTTCGTTGCGAACGAGTTCAGCCACGGATTCAGCATCCATCCATTTCAGACTTTCGATGCCCGAGGTATCACTGCCCTGCAAGATGCGGTTGATGAGCAGGCCCGCGCGGTCCTCTCCGAGCGCCTTGCGCAAAACAGACTTCACGTATTCGTCGTTGTCTGCCACCAGGGATCGGTTGCTTCCTGCCTCAAGCATGAAACGTTCAAGCACGGTGTTGACTCGCTCCTTGGGAACAGTCCGGATGCGGGTCATGGCTTCACCGATCCGGTGAACCTCCTTGGGTGACAGATGCTTGAAGACTTCCGCGGCAAGCTCTTCGCCAAGGGTCAGCAGCAAAATGGCGCTGTGTTCGAGGCCCTGATCATCCATGATGTGACTCGGTTGAATCGGTGAGAGGGAAGGGCGGCAGGCGGCAGGTCATTCGTTGTTGACCCAGGAGCGCACGACATTCGCGACGGTTCCCGGGTTGTCCCGTGCCATGCGGATCAGATCTTCCTGCGGACCGCCTGAAAGCAGCGGTGTCGCGCCGGGTGCGGGCAGACTGACCTCATTGGCGACGACCGTGGACACGCCTTCGGCGGGCGGCGGCGTCCGGGAGGCCTTCAGCGCGGGACGGATGATCCCGAACAGTGCAAGCAGTCCGAGCAGCAGCAGGCCACCCTGCAGTCCGATGCTGCGCGCCAGAGCAAGGATGTCCGGATCCTTCCAGAGCGGTGTTTCGATGGGCTTGGCGGGCTCTTCAGTGGTGAAGGGCGTGTTGAGCACATTCAGGGCATCGCCTCGGTCCTTGTTGAAACCAATGGCCTCGCGCACCAGGGCCTGAATCTGCTCGACTTCCTTGGCCTCGAGCGCCACCAGGCTCGCCTTGCCCTCGGAATCGACCGTGCGCCTGTGATTGATGACCACTGCAGCACTGAGTCGTCGAAGGCTTCCCGTTGCGTTTCGCGTCACGCGAACCGTCTTGTCGACTTCATAGTTGGTGGTGGCGTCACGACGTCCGTCGCGTGCCCCGGTTGCCGCAGCGGTGCCGGGTGTGGCGTTGAGGGCCTGGGCCGGCCCGTTGATGGGCGCGCTGGTGGCGCCGGGCGGCTGATTGGTCAGGGCGCCCGGAATGCCTGCGGGTCCGCCTGCTGCGCCGGCCGAGGATTCGGACACCTGCTGACTGCGCACTGCCGCAGGCTCATTGCCTTGGTTGGGTCGGTATTGCTCTGCGGTCGATTCCGACTGGGTGAAGTCCACATCGGCGGTCACCTGTGCCCTGACATTGCCGCGTCCCACGATCGGCTCAACAATTTCGAGGATGCGGCTGATGGTGGCCTGCTCCATCGACCGCACATACTGCAGCTGGCTGGCATCGAGGCCGCCCTGGGGCGAGCCGTCATTCTGAGCGGAAAGCAGTGCGCCGGTCTGGTCAACCACACTGACCTGGCGCGGATTGAGATCCGGGATCGAGGACGCCACCAGGTGCACGATTCCGGCGACCTGAGCCCGGTCGACCGAGCGTCCGGGGTGCACCGTGAGCAGCACCGAGGCTGAGGGTTTTTGCTGTTCCCTGAAGAATCCGTTGGCCGTGGGCAGGGCCAGATGGACCCTCGCATTGGCCACCTGAGCCAGGGACATGATGGATCGTGCCAGTTCGCCTTCCAGACCCCGCTGATAGTTCAATCGCTCCTGAAACTGGGTGGTGCCAAATTTCTGGCCTTCCATCAACTCGAAGCCGACGGTGCCTCCCTTGGGAAGACCTTGCGAGGCCAGGCGCAGCCGGACGTCATGAACCTTGTCGGCCGGCACCATGATGACCCCGCCCACCTCGCTGAATCGGTACGGAACATTCATCTGGGACAGCGAGGCCACGACTGCGCCGCCGTCACGGTCGGACAGGTTCGAGAACAGCACCTTGTAGTCGGGTTGCCGTGACCACATCGCCGCAGCGGCGATGATCGCCACAAAGGCGACGATTCCTGCAGCGAGCATCAGCTTGCGGTTCAATGGCAGTGCGCTCAGACCCGAGCGGGGTGTGACGGGCAGTTGCAGGGACTCGGCAGAGGCAGCCATGGGTAACGATGCTCAAAAGGTGACCGATCGCTCCATTGTCCGGATGCAGGGCTTTTTCTTGAGCGCGAAAAGCGGCAACAAGCCCTGCTTATTTGAGTGCTCCCCATGGGCGAGACGGGCTAAAGTTTCAGCTACTCCTGTTTCATCTGGGTCGGTCCCATGGACATTCGAACAGCCTCTTCGTCGCTGATCACCGGAACGAGCGCGAGCCTGCGTGCCAGCCCGGGCCAGGCCGCGCGTACGGCAGCCGCGCCTGCAGCGGGCTTTTCCAGTGCACTGAGCGATGCGCTCAAATCGGTCTCTCAATCCCAGAATCAGGCGAGCGATCTGCAACGCAAGTTTCAGACAGGCTCGGACAACGTGAGTCTTGAGGAGACCATGGTCGCCATGCAAAAAGCGCAGATTGGCTTTCAGGCTGCACTCGCTGTGCGCAATCGAATGGTGTCGGCCTACACCGACATCATGAATATGTCGGTCTGACCTTGCGCTGCCGTGCGAGGTTGCGCACCTGAGCGGCATGAACATAGACCTGCAGCGCCCGGGCCGCAGCCGGATGGGTGTTGACAAGTCTGCAGCCGATCTTCAGCGCTGCATCCGATTCGACTGACTCATTGAGGTTGTCCACCGTACTGACCTGCAGGGTGCAGGGCAGGGGCATTTGCCCTGCAAGCTCGAGCCGGCACTCGGTGAGAAGCATCCCCACCGTCGGGGCTGGCCCATGGCTGTCCTTCCAGCGAAACGACAGTCCGCCAACCGAAACATCGAGAATCTCCATGCTGCGACGAGCCGTTTCATCGGCCGACCGCAGCTGCAGGCGGGCGGGCATCGACGCGGGTGGGCGAACCCGAAACGCTTCGCGACGCTGGAAGTAGCTCACCGACGAAGGCAGGGCCGCCCGAACCAGGCGATCGCTGCGTACATCGATGTGCAACATGCTCTCAAACTGCACGCGGATGCCCATCAGGTGCGTGACGACGATGCACGCTGCGGGCAGTGCCTGCATGTGACGGGATTCGAGCGGAGCGGCGAGTTCGAATCCAAGTGCGGTTCCTGTCTGCTCATCGGCGGTGTCGGGCGGCAAAAGCAGTCCCTGCAGGCAGGGCGTTCCTGGAAGTTGAAGGTTGAGATAGACCCGACTGCGTTGCGCACTGACCCGCTGAAGGAGTTCGATCCGTTCATGCAGACTCGGCACTGCGCACGCCTGCAGGGCGTGTTCGTCGGTCACCGGGGCACCCTCCGATCTCATCGATGGCTCGCCAGCATCCGGTCGAGTTGAGCGGCTTCAGGAAAGCTCAGGCGACGCAATTCGGCTTCGTTGCGAAGTACCTGGCGCAGAATGCCCAGGCGGGCCTGCTGGCGATCGGTGGGCCATTCCTGAGCGGTGTTGTACCGCCGTAGACGCTCGATCAGCAGATCACACTGCTGTTTGGTCCGGGCCACCCGGTCCCAGTCCTGATCGCGCGCTGCGGCGACCATGACGGCACTGCAGTCTTCGACCGCGCGATAGGTTTCGAGCGGATCTTCGGTGAAGTGAGGCAGGTTCATGAGGTCGGTCCGCTCAGGCTGCCACCGCCGCTTCGGTCGGGCGGGCGCCCTGTCCGATGCCACGCCAGCCATCCTGGATCTGAGCGATCAGGCGCGAAACTTCAGCGTAGGCTTCATCATCACCGCGCAGCTGCGCCTGGAGCAGGCGGCGCTGGCAATAGTCGTAGAGGTCGGCAAGCGATACCGCAATCGAGCCGCCCGCCTTGCGATCCAGTGCGCACTGCAGGCCTTCGTTGATCAGTCGGATTGCCTTGCTCGAGGCCTCGGTCTTCAGCGTGATATTGCCCAGACGAACGGCCTGGCGCGCCTGACCGATATAGGTCTGCACTCCGGCGAGGAGCATCCCGATCAATTGGTGGCGGTCCGCCCCGAGCGCAGCCGTCTCGACAGCGAGCGTTCCGTAGGCATTGGCCAGGCGAGTAGGAGATCCAAACATGTCAGTCACCGCAGGAAATGGTTCATGTTTCTATTTACGGCGCTGTGGCCCTGACCTTGAGTGGACTTCGTCCGAAAGAAGCGGCACGAATCAACCGATTCTCGGTAGACCAGCCAGGGCGCTCTGCAATTGGGCGCCCGAGGCCTGTGCCGAAACCAGCATGGCATCGAGTCGGGTGTATTGGGCCATCAGCCGCTTCTGCATTTCGTCGAGTCTGACCTGATAGGCCTCCTGACGCTTGACGAGGTTGGCCTTGCGCGCCTCCCATGTCGCAGTCGAGTTGCTGACCGTCCCGTCCGCCGAGAGCAGCCGGTCACCGAGTTCACGCAGTCGGACCATCAGGCCCTTGGTGCTCTCGTTGGTTCCGGTGGCCGAAAAAAGCGCTTGAAGATTGTCCGGGTCGGCGGCGACTTCCTTGAACCGGGATGCATTCAGGGCGATGGATCCATCTCGTTGCAGGCTGATGCCGGCGTCGGAGAGTCGGCTCAACGCCGATCCGCTCACCGATCCGGTCAGTGCGCTGCGCATCTGGTTGAGCAGCCCGACGGCGGAACTGTCTCCCTGCAGATTGCCGGCCGTCTTGGTCGCCGGGTCATATCGGGTCTGCTCAGCCATCAGACTGTTCAACTGGTTGTAGGTATCAATGAATTTCTGGACGCCGGCCTGCATGCCCTCCGGATCAATGCGGACCTCAAGCTGCACCGGACTGGGGGTGATCTGGCGCAGGGTGAGGTCAACCCCATCAATTGCGCCGATGATCCGGTTGCTGTGGGCACTCAGAGCCACTCCGTCCAGGGTGTACTGCGCGTCGGCTGCACTGCGCGCGAGGGTCAGATTGCTTCCTGCGCCCGCGGCAGCCGGTGGATTGAAGGCGAGCGCTGACAGACCGGCGGGATTGGTGTCATTGCCATCATCATCGGTCGCCGTGATGTTGAACGCCTGATTCGCGCCCTCTGACAGGCCGGTCATGAACAGGCGGACCTGATCTCCGTCCTTGACGATCGAGGCACGCACTCCCGAGTCGGACGCGTTGATGGCATCGCGAACCTGCGCCAGGGTGGCATTGGCCGGAATGCTCACCGCCGTTGCAGGCCGCGCGGCGTCGGGGGTGAAACTGGAGTCGCCCGAGGGGCGCGTGCCCAGTTGAATGTTCAGGGTTCCCCCGCCCAGAACGGCATCGGCGCTGGCAAACGCTCCACTGCTCACGGTTTGCGCTGCCGCCAGTTGCTGAACCTGAATGTTCATCTGCGTTGCAGCGGCACCGGTCCGGGCGGTCAGCTCGACCGCGGCACTGCTTGATGTCGCCTTGACGGCCTGCCAGGCACTGGTCCGCGACAGGGTCGCTGCAGCATCCCGGAAAGCGGCCAGCGCGCTCTGGATCTTGCCGTAGCTCGAGATCTTGACCTCCACCCGTTTCGCTTCGGCCTGCAGCTTGGTGAGCGGACTGGATTCGGCTTTGATCAGGGCATTGACGATGCCCTGAACATCCAGAGCGCCAGAGGAAGTGATGGGCGAAGGCATGCTCGGACTCCTTGATCAATCCTGGTTTTGGATCCCGGCTGCGCACCGGGTCGGTCGGATTCGCAATGCAAAGAGCCGCAACCGGAGCATTCCGGATGCGGCCTGTGCGGTGTCCCCAGCCAACCGACCGCGGCGCGCAGTGTGCTGCGCGTGAATCTGTTCAATCAGCGGGGCAGCAGCGACAGCACCTGTTGTGGCACCTGATTGGCCTGGGCGAGCATGGCCGTCCCGGCCTGTTGCAGGATTTGCGAGCGGGTGAGTGCTGCAGTTTCGGCCGCAAAATCGGCATCCATGATGCGGCTGCGCGCTGCGGAGGTGTTCTCGGAGGCCACCTGCAGATTCGAGATGACCGACTCGAACCGGTTCTGCACGGCACCGAAGGTCGCGCGTGCGCCATTGATTTCGGTCAGCGCGGAGTCGATGTTGGTGATGGCGGTCTGGGCGTTGGTCAGTGTTGTGATGTCGCCCGCTGCGGTGGCCACGATGCCCGCGCCCGCCGAAAGATCCGAGGTGACAATCGACAACTTGTCTTCGGCCACGTTGTTCGCGCCGATCTGAAAGTTCAGGGTGGCTGCGGTGCCCAGGATCTGGGTGCCGTTGAATTTCGTGGCGTCGAAGGTCCGGTCGATCTCGGCCTTGAGCTGGCTGAATTCCTGATCCAGGCTCGCTCGATCGGAAGAGCCATTGGTGTCGTTGGCAGCCTGAACGGCCAGCTCGCGCATGCGTTGCAGCATGTCGGTGATCTTGCCGAGCGAGCCCTCGGCGGTCTGGGCGAGCGAGATACCGTCGTTGGCATTTCGAACGGCGATGTTCATGCCCCGGGTCTGTCCGTCCATGCGGCTTGCGATGGCCAGGCCTGCGGCGTCGTCCTTGGCCGAGTTCACCCTGAGCCCGCTGGAGAGCCGCTGGATGGATGTAGCCAGCGACGATTGACTGGCATTCAGATTGCGCTGGGCGTTGAGCGAAGCAATATTCGTATTGATGACCTGTGCCATGGGATTCTCCCGGAATTTGAGGGCGTTGCTGCTGTCCCCGTCGGAGTGTGGGGATCGCATGTCCTGCAGCATGCCGGGAGTGGCTCATGTCTGATCGCGGGAAAAGCGTGCGTTTCTGTCGGCTGTTTGATTGCAAAGGACCCCTCAGCGGCACTGGGACTGACCTGTCGCTCGACAGGTCAGTCCCAGCATTCGCCAGGGGCTCGGGGCCCGCAGGCGGCCCCGTGGGGTCCCCTGTTTAGCCGCGCAGCAGGGACAACACGCTTTGCGGGGCGGCGTTGGCCTGGGCGAGCATCGCCGTGCCGGCCTGCTGCAGGATCTGAGCGCGGGTGAGTGCAGCGGTCTCTGCTGCGAAGTCTGCGTCCATGATCCGGCTGCGCGAGGCCTCGGTGTTCTCGACCGACACCTGCAGGTTGCTGATCACCGATTCGAAGCGATTCTGCATCGCGCCGAAGGTCGCACGGGAGCTGTTGATTTCGGTCAGGGCATCATCGATGTCGTCAATGGCGCTTTGTGCATTCGCCAGCGAGGTGATGTCTCCGCTTGCGACCGCGGCCATGCCCGTTCCCGCCGACAGATCGGAGGTCGTGATGGCCAGTTTGTCCGCGGCGACATTGCTCGCGCCGATCTGGAAATTCAGCGTGGCAGCGGTATTGAGGATGGAGGTGCCGTTGAATTTCGTGGCATCGAAGGTCCGGTCGATTTCGGCCTTGAGCTGCGCGAACTCCTGATTGAGGCTGGTGCGATCGGTCGAGCCATTGGTGTCGTTGGCCGACTGCACTGCCAGTTCGCGCATGCGCTGCAGCATGTCGGTCACCTTGCCCAGGGCGCCCTCTGCCGTCTGGGCAAGCGAGATGCCGTCGTTGGCGTTGCGGATCGCCACATTCATCCCGCGAGCCTGGGCGCTCATCCGGTTGGCAATCGCCAGGCCCGCCGCGTCATCCTTGGCGGAGTTGACGCGCAGGCCGCTCGAGAGGCGTTGAATGGAGGTGGCCAGGGTGCCCTGCGTTGAGGACACATTGCGCTGGGCGTTCAGGGACAGGACGTTGGTGTTGATGACTTGCATGATCAGACTCCTTGAAAAGATCCGGTGGACATGTGCCGCACCGGAGAGGTCCGGCTGGCCGCGGGATCGCTCCCGTTGAATCTGTTATCGGTTCGGTAGGCGGCGGGCTTGAGGACCGTTTTCAAAACCTGCAAGGCCGTTTGTCGGCTCAATCCCGCCGCTGGCGGCTTGGCTGTAGGAATACCCTTACCCTGTGTCCCTGAATAGCCTAGCTTCGCCTCAGAAAAGCCCCAATTAAGAGACAATTAAGACACGAATAAGATTCCTCTGACACAAACACGAAACGAATGTTTCTAATTTTTTCAGAGGCAACCATGGAAAACGATCAACAGAACCGCTGGCTGAGTGAGATCCGGGAACTCAACCTGTCCTACCTGATGCTCGCCCAGAGCATGGTTCGCTCCGATAAGCCGCAGGCGCTCTTTTCACTGGGAATCTCCGAGGCGGTTGCAGACATCCTGGCTGAGCTCTCGCCCTCACAACTGGTCCGGATCGCAACCAGTCACCAGTTGTTGTGCCGGTTCCGCTTCGATGACGAACTGGTCTGGACGCTTCTGTCGGATCACGGACGCAAGGCCACGCCGGGCATGGAAATCAATGCGTCCCGACTGCACGCCAGCATTCTGATGGCGGGCCAATTTGCCGAGGCGGTGTGACATGGCCACTCGCAGCTTGCTTGCCGAAAATCGCCAGGTCCGCCGGGCCATCGAATTGATCGAACTCGGAGCCCGCCTTCAGGTTCTGGAGTCGGAGACCAATCTGCCTTACGAGCGACTTCTTCGTCTTTACAAGGAGGTGGCCGGACGCTCGCCGTCCAAGGGGCAGTTGCCTTTTTCGACCGACTGGTTCCTGACCTGGCAGCCCAATGTTCACGCCTCGCTCTTTCTGAACATGTATGAGTACCTTCAGAAGACGAGTGATATCGAATCCATCGATGCGATCGCCAAAGCCTGGCGTCTGTATCGTGATGAGGTCCAGGCCCACGGGGTCGAGCCCATCCTCTCGATCACCCGCGCCTGGCGTCTGGTGCGTTTCGTCGATTCAGGCATGTTGTGCCTGACGGCCTGCAGCCGGTGTTCGGGCCGATTCGTGACCCATACCTTTGAAATCGGCAAGGGGTTCCACTGCGGTCTGTGTGCGCCGCCCGCGCGTGCCGGCAAGGCGCAGCGCTCGGGAGCCATTCACTGATCAGATCGGACCGGCAACGCGGCCTTGCACGGCGGCCTTGCCCGGGCTGCAGTCTCATTGCAGGCACCGCTCCACCGGTCAGGAGGTCTGAATGACCCTTCAGCGGAAATTCAACAAAAAGACACAGAAAGTTCTCAATCTTGCCGGGTGCGGACACGAAGTAGATGCATCGCCACCGGTTTTGAGACCTGCCTCTTGCTGACCCGCCTGTCACCGGATTTCGACTGAACCATGTTTGTCATCGTTGGATACCTCGTCGTTCTGGCTGCCGTGTTTGGCGGTTATGCCCTGGCCGGAGGCAAATTTGCGGTGATCGCCAAGGCAGCCCCGGTCGAGATGTTCATCATTGGCGGCGCCGCGCTTGGCGCGTTTCTGGTGGGCAACAGCGCCAAAGTGATCAAGGCCACCTTTGCGGCGATCCCGACTCTCTTCAAGGGTTCGAAGTACACCAAGGCGCGCTACATGGAACTCATGGCGCTGCTGTACGAAATTCTCGCCAAGGCCCGCAAGGAGGGCTTGATGGCCATTGAAGGCGATGTGGAGGATCCCGCCAACTCCGCGCTCTTCAAGAAGTTTCCCAACGTCGCTGCCGACCATCACCTGGTCGAGTTCATTACCGACTATCTGCGCATGATGGTCTCGGGAAACATGAACGCCCATGAGATCGAGACCCTCATGGACAACGAAATCGACACCCATCATGCCGAGGCGCACGCGCCAATGGCCGCGATTCAGGCCGTGGGCGATGGGCTCCCTGCCTTCGGCATTGTTGCGGCGGTGCTTGGGGTGGTCAAGACCATGGCCTCGGTCGGCCAGCCCCCCGCAGTCCTGGGTCAGATGATCGCGGGCGCACTGGTCGGAACGTTCCTGGGCATTTTGCTGGCCTACGGTTTTGTGAGCCCTTTGGCGAAGCTGCTTGAACAGAAGGCGGACGAGTCGAGCAAGGAACTGCAGTGTGTCAAGACCACCTTGCTGGCGAGTCTGCAGGGGTATGCGCCCTCGATCGCGGTGGAGTTTGGCCGCAAGGTGCTGTTCTCAACCGAGCGGCCGTCCTTCCAGGAACTCGAATCCCACGTCAAGCAGAAGAAGGCCTGATGAGCCATGGCGGCCAACGACAAGAAACTCCAGCCCATCATCATCAAGCGCATCAAGAAAGGCGGCGGCCATGGCCATCACGGCGGTGCCTGGAAAATCGCCTACGCCGACTTCGTGACGGCCATGATGGCCTTTTTTCTGCTGATGTGGCTGCTGGGATCAACGACCAAGGGCGATCTCAAGGGAATTGCCGATTACTTCAACAGTCCCTTGCAGGTTGCGCTGACCGGGGGCTCGGGTTCGGGCGACAGTTCAAGCATTCTGAGAGGGGGTGGCGAGGATCTTTCGCGCACCACCGGCCAGGTCAAGCGCGGGGAGATCGAAGAGGTTCGACGGTCAGTCAACCTTCAGGCGCTTCCGGAAGACACTCACAAGGCGACCGAACAGCAGGTCAAACGCGTGCGTGCTCGAGTCGAGGATGCCATCGAGCGTCATCCCCGGCTTTCCGAACTCAAGGGCCAGGTGCGAATGGATCTTGCACCGGAAGGCTTGCGCATTCAGATTGTTGATGACCAGAACCGCGCCATGTTCGAGCGCGGGGGGTCGCAGGTGCAGCCCTACATGCGCGATCTGTTGCGCGAAATCGGCCGCGTGCTCAACGAACTCGATACCCGCATTGCCCTGACCGGCCACACGGATGCAACCGCGTATTCCGGGGGTGAGCGGGGCTATTCCAACTGGGAGCTTTCGGCCGAGCGGGCCAATGCATCCCGTCGCGAACTGGTGGCCGGGGGCATGAACGAGAACCGGGTCGTCCGGGTGGTCGGCTTGGGCTCGACCCTGCCGCTGCTCCCGGAAGATCCTGCGGCGGCTGTGAATCGCCGGATCTCGATTGTGGTCATGAACCGCGCATCGGGCGCCTCACGCGATCTGCAAGCCGACAGCGTGGGGGCATTCGAGCAGGCCGTCTCGAGCCCGGCTCCCGGTGCGAACCCGGGTTCGCAACGCAGTCGCTGAGCGTCCAGCTCCTGTCATTTCATCTTCCTAGCGAGAGGTCACCATGACCAACGAAAATCTCAAATTCCTGATCGTCGATGACTTCTCGACGATGCGACGAATCGTGCGCAACATTCTCAAGGAGATCGGCTACGGCAACGCCGATGAGGCTGAAGACGGCCAGACCGCGTTGTCCAAGCTCAAGGGAGGCAATTTTCAGTTTGTTGTCTCGGATATCAACATGCCCAATATGAACGGCTTCGAGTTGCTCAAGTCGATCCGTGCCGACGAGGAGCTGAAATCGTTGCCGGTGCTGATGGTTACGGCCGAGGCGCGCAAGGAGGACATCGTCTCGGCAGCGCAGTGGGGCGCTTCGGGCTATATCGTCAAACCTTTCACCAAGGCCACACTCGAGGAAAAGGTTCAGAAGATCCTCCAGAAAGCCGGCATCTGAGGAGCCTGCCATGAGCGACTCCGAAGACCTCTATCACCATGTCGGTCGTCTGACCCGTCAACTGCACGATGCCTTGCGCGAACTGGGATACGACCGTGAGCTTGAAAGTGCAGTCGGTTCGCTGCCTGATGCCCGTAATCGTCTGTCCTACATTTCCCGTCTGACCGGCGAGGCGGCCGAAAAAGTCCTCAACAGCGTTGATGAGACGAAAGCGGAGCTGTCCCGGCTGTCCAGTGAAGCACGGGAAATGACTGCATCACTCGCCCAGGATCCCGTGTCCGCGGTCGCCTCGGGTCGTCTGATGTGTTTTCTCGACGAAGTCGGCCGCAGCTCGAACCGGGCCGATGCTCATCTGACCGAGATCATGCTGGCGCAGGATTTTCATGATCTGACCGGACAGGTCATTCGCAAGGTGGTGACTCTGGCCCAGTCTCTCGAGACTCAGCTCGTGCAGTTACTGATTGCGAGCAGTCCTCAGGAGACCCTTGAAACGGCGTCTGTTGCCCCGACACCTGCCGCAGCCCAGGCTGTTGAGGCGGCGCCGCAGTGGCCTGCCGAGCTGGACGGGCCAGTGGTCGTGAGCGCAGGTCGCAACGATATCGTGACGGATCAGTCCGAGGTCGATGACTTGCTGGAGTCGCTGGGGTTCTAGCAGCTCCACCCCCCTGTTCAAGCCCGCATCCTGCGGGCTTTTTCTTTGGCGACACCCTTGGCGGGCCGGTGCGAGGAAATGGCCGGTTTTGCCCGTCTTTATGAAGACCTGGCTGGCGAGCGTAGTGCGCACAATGTCGACACAGATTTCCATCGGCCGCCATGTCTGAAGCTTCAGAAAATCGCGATGAACGGCAGTTACCCGCCTCCGAGCGCAAACTGCAGAAAGCCCGTGAAGACGGGCAGGTTCCCCGTTCGCGCGAAGCGGCTCATGCTGCGTCTCTGGTTGCCGCGCTGCTCACGCTGGCACTTTACGGACCGAGCTTCGCGCAGCACTGTCTGGCACTGATTCGCAACGGTCTGCGCATCGAGCCCGCCCTGGCCCGTGATCCACAGCTTGCATTGCAAGCGGCGGCGAATGAGGCGGGGCAAGCCCTCATGGCGGTGTTGCCCATCCTGCTTGCACCGGTTGCAGCTGCCTGTCTGGCCACGATCGGTATTGGCGGTCTGGTGCTCACCCTCAAGCCGGTCACCCCCGATCTGGGCAAGCTCGATCCGATGAAGGGACTGGGCCGGATTTTCTCGGTCAAGTCGCTCATCGAGTTGGGCAAACTTGCCGGTATCGCACTGTCGGTCGGCGCGGTGGGCTTCTGGATTGTGGCCGATAGCCTGCCGCGCTTTGCTGCCTATGCCGGCATGCCGCTGCCGCTGGCACTGGCTCGCGCGGGCGAAGACTTGCGTCTCGGATTGCTGTGGGCCTGCGCGGTTGTGATTGTGGCCGCGGTCGTGGATGGCCCATTGCAGATCTGGCGACATCGCAAGGACCTGATGATGACTCCGGCGGAGGCCAAGCAGGAGTACAAGGAGACTGAGGGCGATCCGCACGTCAAGGGCAAGATCAAGGAGCGCCAGCGGGCAATGGCACGCAACCGCATGCTGGCGGCCATTCCCAAGGCCAATGTGGTGGTGACCAATCCCACGCACTACGCCGTGGCCCTTCAATATGACGAGGGCGGCCAGGGTGCGCCGCGTGTCGTGGCCAAGGGGGCCGACCTGATGGCCGCCCGCATTCGCGAGATTGCCGCTGAAGCGGGGGTGCCCTTGCTCGAAGCCCCGCCGCTGGCCCGCGCCTTGTACCGACACGTCGAGTTGGAGCAGGAAATTCCCGCGGCTCTCTACAGCGCGGTCGCCCAGGTGCTTGCCTGGGTCTGGCAACTCGAACAATTCACGCGGGGGCGCGGTGTGCGGCCACGCGAGCCGGGCATTGTCGTGCCCGCTGGCATGGATCCCCTGGAGGCTGATCGATGAATCCCCGTCTGGTGCTGAGCTGGCTGCCCTTCCCCATGCCCTCGGCCCGGGTGCTGGGCGTACCCGTGCTGATCATGATCCTGCTCTCGATGCTGGTCTTGCCCTTGCCGGCATTCCTGCTCGATGTGCTCTTCACCTTCAACATCGCCATTTCGCTGGTGGTGCTGATGGTGGCCTCGTACAACGTCAAGCCGCTGCAGTTTTCGTCATTTCCGACGGTCCTGCTGCTGACCACCATGCTGCGTCTGGGCCTGAGCGTGGCCTCCACCCGGGCCATCCTTCTGCACGGTCACACGGGGACTGAAGCTGCGGGCAAGGTGATCGAGTCGTTTGCGCATTTTCTGATCGGCGGAAACTTTGCAGTCGGTCTGATCGTCTTTGTCATTCTGACGGTCATCAATTTCATGGTGGTGACGAAAGGTGCAGGCCGGATCGCCGAGGTATCGGCCCGATTCGCACTCGATGCAATGCCCGGCAAGCAGATGGCCATCGATGCCGATCTGAACGCTGGCCTGATCGACGAAAAGGAAGCGCGTCGCCGCCGTCTTGAGGTTGGGCAGGAGGCCGATTTCTTCGGCTCCATGGATGGCGCGTCCAAGTTTGTTCGAGGTGACGCGATCGCCGCCATGATCATTCTGGCGGTCAATATCGTGGGTGGACTGGCAATTGGTCTGATGCAGCACAACATGCCGCTCGATCGCGCGCTGTCGAACTACACCCTCCTGGCCGTCGGCGACGCGCTGGTTGCACAGATCCCGTCGCTCATCATCTCACTGGCGGCCGGCCTGATTGTCTCGCGAGTGGGAGAGGATGAGGATATCGGCGGGCAGGTCACGCGTCAGCTCTTCACCATGCCTCGGGCTCTCGGTCTGACCGCAGCGGTGCTGGCTTTGCTGGGCATCATCCCCGGCATGCCGCATGTGGCTTTTCTTGGGCTGGCGGGCGGATGCGCCTGGGCGGCCCATTGGTTGACCCGCAAGCAGGCCGAACAGGCTGCACAACCTGCTGTCGAGCCCACGCCGGTGGCCGCACCCTCCAATGAGGCGAGTTGGGATGATGTGGCTCCGGTGGATGCCTTGGGCCTGGAGGTGGGTTACCGACTGATTCCCCTGCTCGAGGGGCAGGAGGCCAGCGATCTGCTCACGCGGATCAAGGGCGTGCGCAAGAAGTTCGCCGCGGAGGTGGGTTTCCTGCCGCCGGCAGTCCACATCAAGGACAACCTGGAATTGCGCCCGCAGGGCTATCGAATTCTCCTGAAGGGTGCGGTGATCGGCGAAGGCGAGGTATTTGCCGATCGCCTGATGGCAATCAATCCGGGCCATGCCTTGCTGCCCGTGCCAGGCACGCCGGCTCAGGATCCGGCCTATGGATTACCCGCCCTGTGGATTGATCTTCCGGTTCGCGAGGAAGCGCAAAGCAACGGCTACACCGTGGTTGATGCGGCCACGGTGATCGCAACCCACCTCAATCATCTGATGGGGGTTCATGCCGCAAGGCTTCTGGGACGGACTGAGGCGCAGCAGTTGCTTGACCATGTGGCCCGCTTTGCAGGCAAGCTGGCAGAAGACGTTGTACCCAAGCAGATGTCGTTACCGATTTTCCAGAAGGTCCTTCAGAACCTTCTGGATGAGGCGGTTCATGTTCGCGATCTGCGAACCATTCTCGAGGCACTCGCCGAGCAGTCCCTGCGGACTCAGGATCCTGCAGAGCTCACCCGTGAGGTGAGGATTGCGCTGGCCCCGGCCATCGTGGATGGCATCTACGGTGCGGTTCGGGAGCTCGAGGTGATTGCTTTCGACCCGAACCTTGAGAACCTGCTCCTGCAAGCGCTCGCGCCTGGATCGGCGGGGGCGCTTGAGCCCGGCGTGGCTGATCTGGTGATCAAGGCTGCTGCCGAGGCGGCAGGGCGTCAGGAGTCGGCGGGCCTGCCCTCGTGCCTGCTGGTTCCGGATCGAATTCGCGTCCCGGTTGCACGCCTGCTTCGCAAGTCTTTGCCTCGTCTTCGGGTTCTTGCGCACGCCGAGATCCCTGACACCCACGCCATCCGCATTGGCCGAATCATCGGAGAGTCTTAATGAATGTGAAACGTTATGTTGGCAAGTCGACCCGGGATGCCCTGCGCCTGCTGCGCGAGGAACTGGGCCCAGACGCCCTGATCCTGGCAAATCGTCCGTGCGAGCAAGGGGTCGAGATTCTCGCGGCTGCAGCGACTGATGCACATTCATTGACGCTTGGGGCGGCGCTGGAGGAGACGATCGAGCCGACCCAGGCCGCCGGGCTGTCGGGTTCTGTCGCCTCACCAACGCAGGTGCGTGCGCAGGAAGTTGCCCACCGTCGCGCGGCTCGCGATGCCCTGGGCGGGGCCGACCTCGCACCGATGAGCACGGTGTCCTTTCAGGACTATGTTCGACAGCGACTGCGGGAGCGCCCCACAGCGAGCCCCACAGCGAGCCCCAACCCAGTCTCCGGTGCGACTGACTCCTCTCCCGCGTCGAGCCGCGGGCTGTTCAGTCAACCCGTTCAACCTGTGCCCACCCTGACCCAGATCGCGCAGTCCGCACCTGCAGCCGATCTGCCCCCCAGGACAAGCGCACTCAAGCCTCCGGCCGAGCGCACCGAACAGCACATGGTTCAGGAGCTGCAGTCGCTCAAGGGATTGATCTCCCGGCAGTTCGACACCCTGCGCTGGTTTGACGACATTGCGCGGGATCCGGTTCAGGCTGCGCTGGCCCGGCGGATGATGGCCGCGGGATTCTCATTGCGTCTGGCCCGAACCCTCATTGGACGCTTGCCAGCCGGATACTCCGATGCCCAGGCCCAGGCCTGGCTCAGCATGGTGCTTCAGCGCAATCTGCGTTGCGTGCCCCGTGAGGAGGGTCTGGATTCCGGGGGGGTCTATGCGCTGCTTGGACCCACGGGTGTGGGCAAGACAACGACAACCGCGAAGATCGCAGCCCATCACGTGTTGCGTCACGGTGCTCAGTCGGTCTCCCTGATCACCGTCGACACCTATCGTATGGGGGCTCACGAGCAACTGAGAGCCTACGGTCGGATCCTGAACGTTCCTGTGCATGTGGCACATGATGCTGCCGCGCTGCATGATCTCCTGCGTCTGAGGCAGGAGCGCCAGTTGGTCTTGATCGACACGGTGGGATTGGGCCAGCGTGACCAGCGCATTGCCGATCTGCTCGGGATGTTGCCCAAGGATGAGGTTCATCGGGTTCTGGTCGCCAGTGCAGCCGCCCAGCCTGAGGCACTTGAAGAGTCGCTCGCCGCATTCGATGCACCTGCCGCCCGAGGCCTCATTCTCACCAAACTGGATGAGAGCGCCCGCCTGGGCGGTGTGGTGGATTGCGCGATCCGCACCCGTCTTCCGCTGCTCGGTTTCTGTGATGGACAGCGCGTTCCTGAGGACTGGCGCAGTGCCGACGCCTCGTGGCTGATCCAGCAGGCGATTGAGCATCGCATCCCGGAGGCTTACCGGTTGGATTCACAATCGCTGTCGACCCTGGTGGGGGTTGCCGCAGCGCAGGCCAAGGATGATCTCCATGCCTGAAGCAACCCTGGATCAGGCCAGCGGGCTGCGGCGGGTCATGGCCCAATCGCTCCAGGCTCAGGCCGCGATCGTCAATCTCCTGGGCGCCGGTGATCATCCGGCAATTCTGGCTCGACTGGTTCAGATCTGGGCCGACGAGGGGTTGAAGGTCACCGTCATCACCGATTTTGATCGTGTCTTTCAGGTCCTTCATGCCAATCGGCGCCGATTTGGTCTGACCGTCCTGCACGCGCTGGAATCCGGCCTGGCTCGCCATGGCATTGAGCGCCTGGCCGCCGAGAGCGATCTCACGGTTCTGGCCCTCGATGACAACCGACTCGCGCGCGGGGTCGACGGCCCCGACGCAATCCGGCTGGTCTTGTCAGGCACGTCCACGGAGTCTGTGGCCACCGCGTATGCGAGATTGAAAGCGACTGCAGGTTTGGGGAGTTCGCCCGAGGTGTGTACCCTGTTCGACCGAAGCAGTGTGCCGGATGCCGCGATGATCGCTCATCGGCGTTTTGCGCTGGCCGCCAACCGCTTTCTGGGCATCTGTCCGGCATGCGCGGGCATGGCGCCCGAGGCGACCGACCGCGACGCCTGGAAGCAGTTGGCTGGCGAGATCGGACGTTGGGCGACCGGACAGACAACCCGGCTCAGGGCATCGGCGGCGCTGCACTGAAACACGGAGGATGAATGTATACCGCTCGGGGCACCCTCGATCGCTCGGCTGCAGTCAACCAGTACGCACCGCTGGTGCGTCGGCTGGCCTCGCAGATGATGTCCAGGCTGCCATCGAATGTCGATATCGATGACCTCATCCAGGCCGGCATGATTGGCCTGATGGATGCGCTTTCTCGTTTCGAGTCGGGTCACGGTGCCCAGTTCGAGACCTTTGCCACCCAGCGCATCCGGGGAGCGATGATCGATGAACTGCGCGGTGGCGACTGGTTGCCCCGATCGGTGCGCCGCAACCAGCGCACCATCGACGCGGCGATTCGTTCCGTCGAGCAAAAGGTCAAGCGCTCGGCCACGGAATCCGAAGTCGCTGCCGAGATGGGCCTGACCCTGGCGCAATATCAGGAGCGGTTGGGCGACGCGCATGGCGCCCAGCTGGTTTATCTCGACGAGCTGAGCGGACCGGAGTCCGATGACAGTTTTCTTGATCGCCACCTGGGCGATGAAACGGCCGACCCGCAGGAGGTTCTAGGCAGCGAGCGCTTTCGCGGTGCGCTCATCGCAGCCATTGACGGTTTGCCGGAACGCGAAAAACAGGTGATGGGCATGTACTACGAGCACGACATGAACCTCAAGGAAATCGGTGCTGTACTCGGTGTGACCGAATCGAGGGTCTGTCAATTGCATGCTCAGGCGGTGTCACGTCTGAGATCCAAGCTCAAGGCCTGGTAGGCGGGCCACAGTCTGACCTTTCCGCCCCGGGCCTCGCACAGGCTGAAGGCCCCGAGCGCACCGGCTGCAGGGTTCCGAACTCAGAGGCGCGAGGCTCCTCAGCGCACCGGCTCGAAGCGCCCCAGCTCAGTTGGCCGGGCGCGGTTTTCGGGGCCAGACGCCTGCCAGCAGCACCAGCACGGCTACGATCGCAAAGCCGCTCGAAAGAGGGCTGTGCAGGAAGATTGCCGGATCGCCATCGGAGATGGCCAGGGCCTGCCGCACCGACCGCTCAAAGATCGGGCCCAGTACATAGGCCAGGATCACGATGCCCAGATCGAATCCGTGCTTGCGCAAGAACCATCCCACGAAGCCAAAGATCACCGCCACCGCAACGTCATCGGGATTGCCGCTGTTGGAATACACCCCGATCAGACACACCACCAGAATCATGGGTGCGAGCAGGGCCCGCGGCACCAGCAGGATCTTCACGAACAGACCGATCAGCGGCAGGTTGAGTGCCAGCAGCATGAGGTTGCCCACATACATGCTCGCCACCACGCCCCAGAACACTTCCGGCTGACGCTCTAGGATTGTGGGCCCGGGCGTGACGCCATGGATCATGAAGGCCCCGATCAGCAGGGCCGTGATGGCGTTGGCCGGAATACCCATGCACAGCAGCGGTACGAAAGCGCCCGAAGTGCCCGCGTTGTTGGCCGCTTCCGGGCCAGCCAGCCCCTCAACCGCACCCTTGCCGAATTCCTCTGGATGTTTTGACAGGCGACGCTCCACCCCATAGGACAGGAACGAGGCCATCACGGCCCCGCCCCCGGGGAGCAGGCCGACCAGGAAGCCGAGCACCGTGCCGCGGCCGATCGGACCGATCGAGCGGCGTGCTTCTTCACGGGTAGGCAGAAAGCCCGACAGCCCGCGCGGTGGGCTCACGATGCGCAGGTCGCTTTCGCGTTGCTGGGCCATGAAGAGCACCTCCGAGAGCCCGAACAGACCGATGGCCAAGGGCACCAGGTTGATGCCATCACCCAGGGTCATGAGACCAAAGGTCAGGCGCGGCGTCATGGTCATGGGATCGGCGCCCACCGTGCCCAGCAGCAATCCGAAGGCCGCCATCAGGAGGGCCCGACCCAGTGAGCCGCCCGCCATCACGGTCACCATGGCCAGACCCGCGAGCATCATCATGGCGTACTCGGAGGGCCCAAAGGCGAGCACGAGCCGCGACAGGGGCGGGGAGAGAAAACTGATGGCCACCACCCCGAGCGTGCCCGCCACAAACGAACCCACGCCGGCAATGAACAGCGCCGAGCCGGCCCGACCCTTGCGGGCCATCTCGTAGCCATCGAGGCAAGTCACCACCGACGAGGCCTCTCCCGGGATGCGCATCAGCACCGAAGTGACCGTGCCGCCATAGGCCACGCCGTAATAGATGCCCGACAGCATGATGATGGCCGAGGTGACGTCCATCTTGAAGGTGATGGGCAGCAGGATGGCAATCGTGGTGAGCGGCCCGAGGCCGGGCAGGATGCCAACGATGGTGCCCAGCAGGGCGCCAATGAAGCAGTAGAGCAGGTTGGAGGGCGTCAGAACGACCGCAAAACCACCGAGCAGGGCATCCATGGCGTCAGCGCACCACGCTCACGATGGCGCGGTCCAGCGCGATGGCCGGCAGATCCACGCGCAGCAGGCCACCAAACAGCACCAGCCCGATCAGGGCCGCAGCCACACCGTATCCCAGGGCCATCGCCCAGCTGCGCCGTTCGGCGCCCCGCAGCACGATCACCGAGACGGCCAGCGTGGTGATTGCGAAGCCCGCAAACTGAGGGCCGATGGCCAGCACCACCAAGGCTGCGCAGGTCCACTTCAGGGTGTCTCGGGGATTGAGGGCCGGGCGGGACGACTGATCGCTCGCAGAGGCTTCAATCGAAGGCGTGCTCCCCGGAACCGACTCGATCCCGGGGGAGGGCTCGACCACCGCTTCCGGATCGGCCGCCTCGCGCCCTGGTCGAATGAGTACCCAGACCGCCAGCACCAGAAAGACGCTGGCCACCAGGGTCGGGAACAGACCAGGCCCAGGCCCTTCAAAGCTCCAGCGATCGAGCTCAAGCGCCTTCCACAAGCCGATCAGACCCACGACCAGCAGGCCGGCCGTGGCGATCCGAACGCCACTCATGGCCGATCAGCCGCGCTTTTTCATCATGCCGGTCTCGCCCAGAATGGGCAGCAGATCGCCCTCGATGCCTTTCAGATAGGCCTTGTAATCGGCGCCATTGCGATGGACCGGCACGATGCCGAGGTTCTTGATCTGGTTCTGCACCGCAGGATCGGCCATGACTTCGGCCAGCGCGGTTTCCATGCGCTTGTGGATCGCCGGATCGACGCCCTTGGGATAGGCGTAGCCGAACGGCCCGCGGGTGACCGCGTCATAGCCCTGCTCACGCAAGGTCTTGATGTCGGGGTAGTCGGGCCAGCGTTCGGTGCCCGCCGAGGCGAGCAGCCGCAGCTTGCCGCCCTCGATCTGCGGACGCATTTCGTTCACGGTCTGGATCACGGCGTCGACATGGCCACCCACGGCCTGCGCGACCGCCTCGACGCCCCCGCTGAAGACCACCCAGCGAAAACGCCCACCCGTGAGCTTGGCGAGCTGGTACATGGCCACCACATTGGTGACATTGTTCGAGCCATAGGTCACCTGGCGCTGCTTGCTCAGGGCCACCAGCTCCTGCAGGGTCTTGACGGGCGAGTTGGCCGCCACACCCACGCCGTAGCGAAGCTCTGCGACCTGACCCAGGACATCGAAGGCGTCCCAGGGGTTGTACTTGACGTCCATCATGGCCGGTACCGTGATGTGACTCGAAATCGCCACCAAGCCCAGGGTGTAGCCATCGGGGGCGGCTGAGGCCAGGGTTGAGGGGCCCAGGGCTCCAGCCCCACCGACCACGTTCTTGACGATGACCGGCACCTGCATTTTCTTCTCAAGCGCCTGGGCGATCAGCCGGGCCGTGAGATCTGTGGATGCGCCGGGGGCGTTCGGATTGATGAGGGTGATTTCGCGGGCGGGCCACTTGGCCTGGGCCCAAGGATGCGATGCAGCCGAAAGTGCACCCAGGCCGGCTGCGGCGCGAACGAGTGATCTGCGATCCATCGTGGTCTCCCTTGATTGTGGGGCCCCGAAACGGCGTGAACCGTGGGGCGGCGGTGGTGTCTCAGGACCACCGTCAGACCAGTGTAACCGACTCAGGCGCCGAAGCGTCTTGCCGCACGGGGTGGGCTGAGAAGTGACTCGCCACCGGATCCGTAGAGCCCGGGTTCGGCCTGACCCAGGGCGGAACGGGCGCGTCGCACCCCCGTTTCGGCGCGGGCGGTCAAGCTCGCATTGATCGCGCAAAGCGACAGGGCATCGCGCAGGCGATCACGCAGGACGCTTCGCTGCTGCGGGCTGGCCCTTGACAGGTCGGCTTGCACCTTGGCGTCCTGGAGGGCGTCCTGGAGCCGTCCCTGGACCCGACGAAGCTCGCTCAGATCTCCGCGAACCAGCGCATCACGTTGCTGCTCCAGGCAGGCAGTGAAAACCTCCAGCACGTGCTCAAGGGTGGCGCGCGGGGGCGTGCTCTCGGTCGGGGTCATGGCTGGGAGGAACGGGGGGATGACTGAATGAGATCGCGCGTGTCTGTGAGCAGGCTGTCCGCCACCTTTTTCGCATCCACAGGAAAACGACCTTCCTGAATGGCGCGACGCACTTCCTCGACCTTCTTGTCGTTGAAAGGAATGGGCAGGCCTTCGGATCCCATGCGCGGCGCGCCACCCGAGATCGATACCCGATCAACCGCCTGTGGACTCGCAACGGGTTCGGCACTGGCGCCGGGGCGCACCGTCTCGGCGCGCTCGGCGCCGACCGTTTTGGAATCTACCCTCAGGGCGTCAGGTTGGTTCGGTCCGATCTTCATGACAAATTCTCCGCAGGGCCGGTCAGGAAACGACCCTCAGATTCATTATCGTCCCGGATGCGCAGGACTTTAGGGCGCGAATCCGGAAAAATGGCCGATGCATCATGGGAAGCCTGCCGGTCAGATTCGGATTTCGACCGTTCGGCCGCGAAGGGTGCCGGCCACGATGCGTCCATTTTCGGTACGGGCCCGGATGGACTGACCTTCCGCACCCGCCATCAATGCCTGGCCTTCGGCTTGAACCACAAAGCCACGTCCCACCATTTCGATGCGTACCGGGTCGCCGGCCGAGACAGTGGATTGCGCTTTGAGGTGTTCCAGCCTCAGCACCTGGCCGGCGGCAATCGGACGAATGAGACTGCGGCCAACCAGCTGGCCAGGATCGGTCACAGGGGTTCCCGACTCGCGCGTGAGTTCGGACTCCTCGATGCGCACGGCAGCCTGCGCCGCGGGCGAGCCCGCAGCCAAGGGTTCGGCCGCAACGACGGCGGGTCCGAAAACCGAAACGGTCACCGGAAGAGAGACTGACCACTGGGCACCTTCAAGGCAGCGCACGCCAATCGAGGTCCGGCCCCAGAGGCGTGTGCCGGCCAGAAGATAGGGTTCAATGCGCGCGCAGGGGGCCAGGCGAAGCCGTGGGTCGAGCTGTCCGACAGTGACTTCAACTCGGGTTGCGTTCGGCGAGTTCGGCAGACTGCGATGCACGAAGGCTCGAACGGGGTCGCCAGCGGTTGCCTCGCTTGCCGCGGCGGGCCCAGCCGCAGCGGAGCCCTGAGCCCGTACAGGCCCAGGCGCAAAGACCAATCCGCACAGCAGGATCAGCGCATGAGCAGCCAATATCGGTGTCTTGATTGATCGTCGAGCAGGCATGGGGATTGAGTTCCGGGGCATTGAGGCCGAACCTTAACGCGGCTCGGTGAGCGCAAGTCGAAAAATAGGGCGGGTTTGCCGCCACTCATTGCCGCTTCAGTTTTGCCTTCGAAGGTCGAAGATCGCCTCCATTCGTTCCTGATGGAGTTGACCTTCCATGAGCCGCCTCACCGACAACATCGATTTTCACGGCCAGGCACTCCTGCTGCGCGCGGAGCGCCAGAAGGTCATCTCCGGAAACATCGCCAATGCCGATACGCCGGGGTTCGCAGCCCGCGATTTCGATTTCCGTGCGGCCCTGGCCGATGCAACGCGTCAGCATGCATCGCACGCGACCAGCTCGGGGGCCTCCGACGCCGCCCCGGCGGCTCATCGCCTGCAGGCCACCCAGCCGGGCCATCTCGGGCAATCGAGTGCCGAGGGGGCACGGATCGACAGCACGGTGTTGCGCTATCGATCCGTGGAGCAGGCCAGCATCGACGGCAATGGCGTGGACCTGGACCGCGAGCGCGCGGCGTTCGCCGACAACGCAGTGCGATTCGAGGCGTCCTTGCGATTCATCAACGGCTCGGTCCGGACCATGCTGTCCGCCATCCGGGGTGAATGATTCGCGATTGATCCGGCAGGAGTCCTGACATGTCTCTCATGAAAGTTTTCAACATCTCGGGCGGCGCGGTCTCCGCTCAGAGCCAGCGTCTGAATGTCGTGGCCAGCAATCTGGCCAACGCCGATGCGGTGGCGGGTCCCGATGGCCAGTCGTACAAGTCGCGTCAGGTGGTCTTTCAGACACAGCCCACGCCGGACGGCAGTGCCGGGGTCAAGGTCTCGTCGGTGGTCGAAGACAACGCGCCGGCGCGCCGAGTCTATGAGCCTGCACACCCGATGGCAGATCAGGAGGGCTACGTCACCCAATCCAACGTGAATGTGGTCGAGGAAATGGTCAACATGATCTCCGCGTCCAGGTCTTATCAGAACAACGTCGAAGTCATGAACACCGCCCGCCAGTTGCTTCAGAAGACCCTGCAACTCGGCCAGAGCTGATCGATTCGCCTGACAAGGATTCTTCTTCATGAGCGTGAGTACCGTGCAGTCCATCCAGCCCGCCGCTGCGGTTCAGTCCCCCCCGCGCACGAGCGCTTCGAGCGCCAGCAGTGGTCAGGCCAGTCCGGCTTTTGATTCGCTGGTGAGCTCACTGCGCACTGGCGGTGGAGCCGTTCCCGCAAGCCAGGGCGCCGATGAGGACCGATTCCTGAAATTGCTGGTTGCACAGATGAACAACCAGGACCCGCTCAATCCGATGGACAACGCGGCGGTGACCAGCCAGCTGGCACAGATCAATACCGTCAAGGGCATCGATGCGCTCAACGGCACAGTGAAGAAGCTGCTTGAACAGTCGCAATCCTCGCAGACATCGCAAGCCATGAGCCTGGTCGGCCGAAGCGTGCTGCTCGATGGCAACCTGATGGAATTGCACAGCAACGGCTCCGGGCGCGGCGCTTTCCAGCTTGACGCACCTGCGGCCTCGGTGCGCATCGATGTGCTGGACGCAGCCGGCAAGGTCGTTGACAGCCGGACGTTGAACAATCAACCGGCGGGACTGCAGCAGTTTGTCTGGGATGGTCAGGGCGGCCGACTTCCCGCAGGCGACTATGCACTGCAGGTCACTGCCATCAATGGCACCCAGCAAACCCCGGTTCGTACCTATTCGGCCGTGACCGTCCAGGCTGTTCAGCCCGGCACTCAGGGCGCTCAACTCCATCTCGGGCCTTTCGGCAACCGACCCCTGTCGGATGTGAAGGCTTATCTCTGAACTGAACCACGTTCTGTAACCGATCCCCCCAGGAGTCAATATGAGTTTCCAGCAAGGCTTGTCCGGACTGAATGCCGCCGCCCGCAATCTCGATGTGATTGGCAACAACGTGGCTAACGCCAATACCGTGGGCGCGAAGTCCTCGCGGGCTGAGTTTGCGGATATCTATGCCAATTCGCTCAACGGGTCTTCTTCCGGTGCGGTCGGGATCGGTGTGGCGGTCACGAGTGTTGCGCAGCAGTTCACCCAGGGCGATATCGTGACGACCGCCAGCCCGCTGGACATGGCAATCAATGGGCGCGGGTTCTTCAGGACCTCGATGGCCGGCGATGTCGAATACACGCGCAACGGTCAGTTCCGGATGGACAAGGACGGCTACATCGTCACCAACCGCGGTGCGCGACTCAGCGGCTTTCCGATTGACGGCAACGGCAGCGTGGCGGTGGGAGCGCCCACCGATCTGCGCATCAGCCTGGCCGACATCTCTCCGCAGCCCACGACATCGGCAAGCGCTCAGCTCAATCTCGATGCTCGCGCCAGCGTGCCCACGGGCGCATTCAACTCGGGGGATACCAGCACCTACAACGGCGCAATGTCGATGACGGTCTTTGACAGCCTGGGCAAGGATCACCTGGTGTCGTTCTATTACCGCAAGACTGCTGAAAACACCTGGGATGTCTATGCCGCGACCGATGGCGTGGATCTGGGGGCTCCGGTCGAAACCCTGAACTTCTCGAGTGCCGGTCAGGTGACTGCGCCGGGCACGCCCAGCAACATCACGATTCCGGTGGGCGCTGGCGCAGGCGGCAACCTGACCTACACCCTCGATCTGACCAAGGCGACCCAGTTTGGCGCGCCCTTTGGGACCAGCGAGATCCTGCAGGACGGCTACACCACCGGCCGGATGTCGGGCATCAGTGTGGACGGTGCGGGGAACATTGTTGCTCGCTACACGAACGGACAGTCGAAAATACAGGGCCAGGTCGCACTCGCCAATTTCAACAACCCCCAGGCTCTCGTACCGCTGGGCAACAACGCCTGGTCCGAAAGCGTCGGATCGGGTCAGCCCACCATCGGTGCTCCGGGCACTGGCGCGCTCGGCGCGCTCCAATCGAGCGCTGTGGAGAGTTCCAACGTGGATCTGACGGCTGAGCTGGTCAACATGATTACGGCCCAGCGGGTCTTCCAGGCGAATGCTCAGACCATCAAGACCGCCGACTCGCTCTTGCAGACCGTGGTCAATCTGCGCTGATGAGTCAAATGCGATTCACTGATCTCACGATCGAGTACCCATTGCGGGAGGTTCCATGGACCGCATGATCTATACGGCCATGTCGGGCGCCAAAGCCACGATGGCTCGCCAGGATGCCCTGGCGAACAACCTGGCCAATGCCAATACACCCGGTTTTCGAGCCGATCTGAGCGCCTTTCGAGCGGTGCCGGTGCGAGGCGATGGTCTCGCGACCCGGGTGCACTCGGTCGATGCCACGGCAGGTTTCAGCGCAGCAGCGGGTCCGGTGAGCACGACCGGCCGATCGCTCGACATCGCGATTCAGGGGCCAGGCTGGTTTGCGGTTCAGGCGCTTGATGGCAATGAGGCCTACACGCGCTCCGGGGGGCTTGAGCTTTCAGCCGATGGCACGCTGCAGACCCGCAATGGGTTGGCTGTCCTGGGCGACGGCGGGCCGATCGTGATTCCGCAGGGCGCCGAGGTGAGCATCGGATCCGATGGCACCGTCAGTGCTCGCACCGGAAATGGCGCAGCAGTGAACGTGGGCACCATCAAGCGCGTCAACCCGCCCGAGGCGGAGTTGCGCAAGGGTGCAGATGGTCTGGTACGACTCGTCAGTGGTGATCCTGCCGATCTCGATCCCGAGGTGCGCGTGGCCCAGGGAGCACTTGAAGGCAGCAACGTCAATGCAGTCGAGGCGATGGTCGGAATGATCGCAGCAGCCCGTCAGTTCGAGATGCAAATGAAGATGCTGCAGAACGCGGAAACCAACGAACAGCGGGCTTCGAAGCTGCTGTCCACCAACGGCTGAAGGGAGTCATCGCCATGATGCGATCACTGTGGATTTCCAAGACCGGTCTCGATGCGCAGCAAATGCAACTCGACACCATTTCCCACAACCTGGCCAACGTCAGTACCAATGGATACAAGCGCTCACATGCGCAATTCGAGGACCTCCTGTACCAGAACCTGCGCCAGGCCGGTGCCCAGGAGACTCAACAGAATACGGTGCCTGCAGGTCTGCAGGTTGGCACGGGCGTGAGGCCAGTCGGTACCGCCAGGAATTTCAGTCAGGGCAATCTCAACCGAACTGAAAACCCGCTCGACATGGCAATCAATGGGCACGGCTTCTTTCAGGTGCAGATGCCGGACGGCACCACGGGCTACACCCGCGATGGAGCGCTCAGGGTGGATGCCCAGGGGCAACTCGTGACGGCCAATGGTCAGCCGATCAATCCGGCCATCACCGTTCCCGCCAACGCAACGGGTCTGACGGTGGGTGCAGATGGGGTGGTGACCGCGCTGGTGCCGGGTAACGCGACCCCCGCCCAGTTGGGCCAGCTGCAGCTGGCAACCTTTGTCAACCCGGCGGGTTTGACGCCGGCCGGACAGAACCTGTTTCGCGAAACGGAGGCCTCAGGGGCCCCCACGGTGGGGGCACCTGGTCTGAATGGGTCGGGAACGATCAGTCAGGGCTTTGTCGAGACCTCGAACGTCAATGTGGTCGAGGAACTGGTCACCATGATCCAGACCCAGCGGGCCTACGAGATCAATTCCAAGGCCATCCAGACGGCCGATCAGATGCTGGGACGTCTGTCGCAGCTCTGACCCCCGACCTGACTGTATGAAGAGGTGAATCGATGAATGCAAGCGATCCAAATGGCGAGCCCAGGCTGAGCCTGACGCCCTGGGTGCTGGCACTTGCCGCAGTGATGCTCTCGGGATGTGCCGCCCTCAATCTGAACAATCCGACGGTGGAGGTTCAGCCCACGCCGCCGCGCATGCCGTCGGTCGCACGCGTCCCACAGTCGCCTGCCGGTCAACCCATGACCCTCTCCGCGGCGCGACCTGTGATCGCGCCTGCGGCCAGTGCAGGCGCGATTTTCCAGGGTCAGGCCTACCGGCCCCTGTTCGAAACCGTTCGGGCGCGTCAGATCGGCGATGTCCTGACCGTGGCCATCGAAGAAAACACCACGGCCCGTCAGAGCTCCAACACCTCGATCAATCGGGGCGGCAAGCTCGATGGTTCGATTTCGGCGCTGCCTTTCGTTCGTCCCGGCATCACGCCGCTGGCCCGAGCCAAGATTGGCGCCGGACTCGACAACGACAGCGCGGCCAAAGGCGAGAGCGGCAGCGACAATGTCTTCAAGGGCACGATCACCGCAACCGTCGCTGAGGTCCTGGCCAACGGTCATCTGGTGGTGGTGGGCGAAAAGCAGGTCGGGGTCAATCAGACCGTGGACTCGCTGCGTTTCTCGGGGGTGGTCGATCCAGCACTCATCCGTCCGGGCAATTCGATCAACTCGACCCAGGTCGCAGACGTCCGGCTGGAGTTCCGTGGCCGTGGCGATATTGATCGAGCCATGACAACTGGCTGGCTGCAGCGGTTCTTTTTCAGTTATGCCCCCCTCTGATCTGCGGGCATCCTGAGACCATGAAACCTCGAGCAAGATTTTCAGTGCCTCCGTGGCGAGCCGGCCTGCTGCGGTCTTGCACCCGTGCCCTGAGCGCAACCGTCTTCGGCGTCATTCTGGCGGTCAGCCCCTTCACGGATGTTCAGGCCGAGCGAATCAAGGATCTGGCCACGATTCAGGGCGTGCGATCAAATCAGTTGATTGGTTATGGACTGATTGTCGGTCTTGATGGTACCGGCGATCAGACGACTCAGGCGCCGTTCACGTCGCAGAGCGTCGGCACCATGCTTCAGCAGCTTGGCGTGACGCTGCCGCCCAACGTCAATCCTCAGCTGAAGAACACGGCCGCGGTGATGCTGACGGCCCAATTGCCCGCCTATGCCCAACCTGGCCAGACCATCGATGTCACCGTGTCCTCGATCGGCAATGCAAAGAGTCTGCGCGGGGGCACATTGCTGCTCACCCCGCTCAAGGGTGCCGATGGGCAGATCTATGCAATGGCGCAAGGCAATGTGATCGTGGGTGGCGCAGGCGCGTCTGCGGGCGGCAGCAAAGTCCAGATCAACCATCTCTCGGCAGGGCGGGTTCCCGCGGGGGCAACCGTCGAAAGAACGGTCGCCAACGAGGTGCTTCAGGGTGAGACCATTCAGCTCGAACTCAAGGTGACGGATTTTTCGGCAGCGACCCAGGTGGCTGAGGCGATCAATCGGCGGGCCGGAGCCAGTGGCCCGATTGCCCAGGCGATCGATGCCCGGGTGATCCAGATTCGTCTTCCCGAGCCGTCCCGACGCGTGGCCTTCATGGCGGAACTCGAGAACATCGATGTTGTCCAGCTGGCGCCGCCCGCCAAGGTGATCGTCAATGCGCGGACTGGGTCGGTTGTGATGAACCAGTCGGTCATGCTCGAGCCCAGCGCCGTAGCGCACGGCAATCTCTCCGTGGCGGTCAGCAGCACCCCCGTGATCAGTCAGCCTGCGCCGTTTTCCCAAGGATCTACAGTTGTTGCCGAGCGTGCCGATATCACCATCAAGCAGGACAGCGGCGCGTTGCGCATGCTGGAGGGGGCCGCCCGACTTGCGGATGTGGTGAAGGCATTGAATTCATTGGGTGCCAGCGCTCAGGATTTGATCGCCATTTTGCAGGCACTCAAGGCGGCTGGAAGTCTCAAGGCAGAACTGGAAATCATATGACCGCCCGCATGCCGGCCGCGCTCGCCACGGATGTCCGCTCGCTTGATGCCCTCAAGGGCAGCGCTGCGCGTGATCCCAAGGCCGCCGCACGGGCAGCAGCGAACCAGTTCGAAGGGCTGTTCATGCAAATGGTCATGAAAAGCATGCGTGACGCCTCGCCCAAGGGCGGGATGTTCGAAGGCGCCGGGACAGACCTGTATCAGGGCATGCTCGATTCCCAGCTCACCCAGTCCATGACCGGCCGTCCCGGCGGGCTGGGCGAGCAGATCGCTCGCCAACTCATGCGAAACATGGGCGGCCCCACGGCTTCAAAAGAGGCTGCTGAGGCGGGGCTGCCTCAGGTCTCGAGTGAGGCCATGCTTCGTACTCGCTTTGATGCTGCGTCGGGCCGGGTGGTCTCCCGGTCCGCCGGCCCGGATGAGGCAGGGGAGTCTCTGTTTCCTACCGGCAATCAGGCAGCAGCAGCGGCCTGGGCTGCGGCACGCAAGCGATCCCCGGCCGGCCAACCGATGAGCTGGAGTCGCGATGCCGTCAGCGGGATGCCGCTGGCCGGTCTGCCCCCGACAACAGGGGTCGGCCCGCCCGCAGCCCGTGATTCCGCAGCGACACCTGCACAGTTCGTTCAACGTATGTGGCCGGCGGCCCAGGCCGCCGAGCGGGCGACGGGCGTGCCTGCGGCATTCATCGTGGGCCAGGCGGCCCTTGAATCGGGTTGGGGGCGCAAGGAATTGGTGCATCCCGACGGGTCGACCGCCCACAACCTGTTCGGAATCAAGGCCGGCGCCTCCTGGAAGGGGGCAACCGTCAACTCGCTCACCTCCGAGTTTGTGGACGGCCGAATGATCAAGACTGTTGAGCGCTTTCGCGCCTACGGCAGTTATCAGGAGGCGTTCAATGATTGGGCCCGCCTGATGGCGGGCAACCCCCGTTATGCCGGCGTGCTTGCAGCCGGAGGCAGCGTGGAGCATTTTGCGGCCAACATGCAGAAGGCGGGCTACGCGACGGATCCGCAATACGGTACGAAGCTGGCCCAGGTCATCCAGCAGACCCTGAGCTTGCGGCCAGTCCGGACCTGAGGGAGCGGCATCGACCATGAGCGACCTGTTTCGAATCGGCAGCAGTGGACTGAATGCGGCCTACGCCCAACTGCAGACTGCGGGCCAGAACATCGCCAACGCGTCCACGCCGGGCTACGTTCGGCGGGAAGTGCAGCTGAGTGAGTCCGTCGGGGCCAGCGCCAACGGGCTCGCCGGATCGGGCGTTCAGGTCTCGGGCTTGCGCAGGCTTTACGACGCCTTCATCACGCAGGAAGCGATTTCGAGTCAGTCGATGTCGGCTCAGGATGCGGCCCGTCGCGATGGTCTGAGCCGCTTGGACCAACTCTTTAGCGATCCGCAGTCCGGGATGGGGGCGGCCTTCGATCGTCTGGTGGGCAGTTTCGGTGATCTGAGTGCACGGCCGGCTGACGCCTCGGTCCGTACGGCGAGCCTGGCTCAGGTCGAAGGCTTTGTGACCCGGGCGGTGAGTCTGGATGCACGGCTGGTCGAATTGCGCACGGCCGCGCAGGGTCGCCTGCGCGGGGATGCGCAACAGGCGAATGACATTCTGTCTGCGCTGGCCGCCTACAACCGGCAGATGGGTAGCCACCCGGCCAGCAACGAAGCGTTGGCGCTGCAGGATCGGCGGGACGTGTTGCTGGCCGACCTCAACAAGATCATCCGAGCTCAGGCGACGGTCGGCGCCGACGGGCAGGTCAATGTCACGACATCGACCGGCGAGCCCCTGCTGATGGGAGAGCGGGCCAGCCGGTTACATTTCATCGCCGATGACCTGGATCCATCACGTCTGCAGGTCATGCTTGAACGGTCGGCCGGTTCATCCATCAAGCTGTCGTTTGCTGAGGTGGGTGCGAGCCTCGGGGGGCTTGCTCGATTTGCAGACCAGGATATCGATGCCGCCCGCCTGCGTCTGGGTCAATTGGTGGGTGGGGTGGCCAGCGCCCTCAATGCCCAGCAGGCCAAAGGGCTCGACGCCACCGGTCAGCCCGGTCAGGCATTGCTCGGATTTGGCCAGCCTGCAGTGGTGCCCTCCGCAGGCCACTCGGGTGCCAGCATGTTGCAAGCGTCGATCACCGATGCGTCGCAACTGAAAGCCAGTGATTACAGCCTGGCCTGGGATGGTGCGCAGTACAGCATTACGCGTTTGTCCGACGGTCAGATCAGTCAGTACGGCAGCCTGCCCCAGACCTGCGATGGGCTACGGTTCGAAATGCCCTCCGGATCGCCGGTGGCCGGTGATCGTTTCCTCGTGCGAGCAGCCTCCAACGTGGTTCAGGGGCTCAAGGCTCTCCAGACCCATCCTTCGCGACTGGCCACGGCGCTGCCCGTGGTCGCACAGACCGGCGCCGCCAATCGCGGGGATCTGCGCGCCGAATCGATCGAGATCAGCACGATCGGGGCCCATACGGCTGATCCGGTCAGCGTGACCTTCGATGGGGTCGGCAGCCTGACCGTCAGCGGCGTGAGCGGAGCACCGTTGACCCTGCCTTACGCGCCCGGGATGACCTTGGCCTTCAATGGCTGGAGTGCTGTCTTGCAGGGAACGCCCTCCGCCGGGGATACCCTGAACATCACTCCGACTCCCAATCCCGCCAGCGACAATCGCAATGCCCGCGCCTTGCAGGGCCTGGGCGATGCGGCATTGATCGACGGCGGCAAGGTGATCGACCGATATGCCGAACTTGTCAGCGACGTGGGGGCCCGGTCCCAATCGGCGCAGGCTGCAGCCGACATGAGTGCTCGTCTGGCCGATGATGCCGAGCGGGCCCGCTCCGAGGTTTCAGGGGTCAACCTCGATGAGGAGGCCGCACGCCTGCTGCAGTTCCAGCAGGCCTATCAGGCTTCAGCCAAGGTCATCTCGACCGCAAGCGACATGTTCAGGGCCTTGCTTGCCGCCGTGTCCTGAGAGTTGAACGGAGAATTCCATGCGTATCGCAACCGCTTATGCCGCCCAGTCTGCCGTGGAAGGCATCAACGAGCGTCAGGCCCAATTGGCGCGTGCCCAGTCCCGGGTCAGCAGCGGGCTGCGGGTCGAGCGTCCCTCCGACGATCCCGCTGCCGCTGCCGAAGCCGAACGGGTGCGCTCTCGCGATGCCCGTATGGGCATCGAATTGCGCATGCTGGGGCAGGCGCGTCAGATGCTTTCGAGCGCCGACACGGCACTCGCCGATGCCACCGATGTCTTGCAGTCGGCGCGGGATACCCTGCTCAAGGCCGGCAACGGAACATCGTCGGCAGCCGACCGACAGAGTTATGCCATTGCCTTGCAGCAGATGCGCGATCAGTTGCTCACGGTGGCCAACCGCGGTGACGGGGTGGGGGGCTATGTCTTTGGTGGTCAGGGCAGCGTGGCTTCACCGTTCGCAGATCGGGGCCTGACCTACTCGGCACCCGCAGGAACCGTTCTGCTCGGACAGGAGATGGCCAGTGAGGTCGCTCTTGATGGGCGTGGAAGCCTGGCTGCAGTGGCGGGCCCCTCCGGCCCGGAAAATATCTTCGCCCGCCTCGATTCAGCGATCGCGGCCCTTTCGGATGCTTCGCAATCCCAGGCGAGTGCAGCCGGCATTGCGCTGGCGGTGGTCGATTCGGTCGATCGATCTCTCTCGGCGTTATCGACGTCGCGCACCCGTGTGGGCGAGCGTCTGGGAGCCCTCGAGATGCACGCGGGGGCCTTGGAGTCGGGCCGCATCGATGCCGCAGGTCGGCTATCGGATCTGGTCGATGTGGATTTCGCTCATGCCATCTCCCAGCTGTCCCAGGGATCGACAGCGGCCGAGGCGGCCATGAAGAGCTATGCCCAGATTGCCCGGTTATCGCTCTTTAGCTACATCTGAGCCGTTCGCCACAGCTTGATGAGACATTTGTCACGCGCACCTGCGCGGGCTGGGCTTGGCAGCGGACCCTGGAGTAGGATCCGGTCACCCGAGTTTCCGACAACCCTCTTTTGTCTTTTCGACGCGCCGACCCGACCCCCAGGGTGCTTCTGATCCAGGATGATCTTGCCTGGCAGCATCTGTTCACGGGTGGATTGAAAGAGCAGGGATTCGAAGTCACCGCAGTCGCGACCCTGCTTGAGGCGCAGTTCCAGATGTCGGCCCTGCGGCCACAGCTGCTCGTGCTGGATGCTGATCTGCGCGATTCGCCCGTCGCGCTCGCATGTACACGGCTCAGGAGGCTGCCGGAATCGGCCAACCTGCCGCTGCTTGTTCTGGTTCCGTCGGAAGATGAGCCCTGTGTCGCCGGCGCTTTGGCTGCAGGTGCCTCGGAGGTCGCAGTGCGCGCACCCTACTGGCCTCTGATTGCCAGCCGCCTTCGCCGCCTGCTGGAGTCCGCGCGGATGTTGGGTGAACTCGCAGCCAGTCGTCGACTGCTGGAGCATGCTGAAGAGCGTGCGCATCGTGAACGGGTGGCCGCTTTTCGGGCGCGCGCCAGGATTGACCAGGATGGATTGACCGGTCTGTTGGGACGGTCTGGATTCCTGAGGGCAGCGCAGGCTGTGCACGAGGCGCAGCAGCATCAGTGGGTGCGAGACCAAACGAGCTGGATCGGGGGGGATGAGGCCGGATTCCATCGATGGGTCGCTCCAGAAGGATTGGCGCGACAGCATCAGGAGTCAGGTCAGACAGGTGATCTGGAGGCTCGATCGCATCAGGCAAGAAGGCCTCGACAGGGTCCGGCGGTCCTCTTGCTGATCGATCTCGATCGATTTGAACGGATCAATGCATCGTTTGGCCCGCATGCCGGAGATGAGGCATTGCGCGAAGTGGCGAGTCGTTTGCGGCAGGCGTTCAGGAATCTGCCGCAGGTCATCTGCGGACGATTGGGGGGTGATGAGTTTGGCGTGCTTTTTCCGGAGTTGCCCTCGGAGCAGGCCGCCCGCCAAGCCGCGCAGATCGTACTTGGACAGTTGCGTCGACCGATGATGTGCGCTGGTCGCGAGTTTGTCCTGGGCGCCTCGATCGGAATTGCAGCCTATCACCCCACGCTTGATTTGGCGGGTCTGCCGGTGGATCGGATGCTGACCGAGGCCGCCCGTGCGCTTCGGCAGGCCCGGGCAGGCGGCGGTAACGTGGCTCATGGGCCCGAGGCTTGCGGCACGCCACCGCCCCGCGTTCAGGACGATCTTGAGACTCGACTGCATCGGGCATTGCAGCGCGACGAACTGCGGCTGCACTACCAGCCGATCGTTGATCCTGCCAGCGGTCGGGTCAGTGGCTTTGAAGCCCTGATGCGTTGGCAGTGCGATGAGCGGCTCATGGCACCAGCTGAATTCATTCCGCTCGCAGAGCAGACCGGGGCCATCGTGCCGATGGGTGAGTGGGCCGTTCGCGAGGCGCTGAGACAACTCCGGGTCTGGCGAACGGAGGGCGTCCAGGTGCCCACGGTCTCGGTCAACATTCATCCCCAGCAACTTCGCCTGGAAGAGTTCGCGCGGACCGTGGCCCGCGAGCTCGAAATCAACGGGCTCGAGGGGCCGGACCTCGAGATCGAACTGACCGAGACCGGGTTGATTCAGGACATGGATCGCGCCATCGACAGCCTGCGGGGTCTCAAGCGCCTGGGAGTCAGCGTCGCACTTGACGATTTCGGGACGGGATACTCCTCTCTGTCCTATCTGTCGCGGCTGCCGGTCGATACCCTCAAGATCGATCGGTCGTTCGTGGACACGCTCGGCACGCTGTCTCAGAGCGATGCTGTGGTGCGGTCAATTACCGCCCTCGCACAGGCGATGGGTCTGTCCACCGTGGCCGAGGGCGTGGAGACCCGAGAGCAGCTGATGAGCCTGCAGGATCTGGGCTGTGACGACGTCCAGGGCTATCTGGTCAGCCGTCCGATTCCGGCAGACGAAGTGGCACAATGGTGGCGATTCAGGCAGCAGGCGCCATTCGGCTCGCTCGAGGCCCGATCCTTCTGAAACCACCGGGTCATTCGGCCCAGAGAAGATGAATTCGCAGGACCAACTCAAGCAGGTTGTGGCTCGTGCCGCGCTCGATCATCTTGTCGATGGCGCGGTTGTGGGCGTGGGCAGCGGCTCAACAGTCAATCACTTCATTCGCGCACTTGGCACGGTGCGTCACCGTGTTGCCGGTGCGGTCTCGAGCTCCGAGGCGAGCAGTGCCCTGCTGCGTGAACAGGGCATTGCGGTTCTACTGCTTGAGTCGGTCGATCGCATGCCGGTCTATGTCGATGGCGCCGATGAAATCAACGCCCGGCTGCACATGATCAAGGGTGGGGGCGGAGCGCTTACCCGCGAAAAGATCGTGGCTCAGGCCGCCGATCGCTTCGTATGCATCGTGGATGCTTCCAAGGTGGTCCCGGTACTCGGCGCGTATCCCTTGCCGGTTGAGGTGATTCCCATGGCGATGAGCCGGATCGCGCGAGAATTCCGCGCCATGGGTGCCGAGGCGATTCAGCGTCCTGGCTACACGACGGATAACGGCCATCCGATCCTGGATGTTCGCGGCCTCAAGATCACTGATCCGGTGGCACTGGAGACCGAGATCAACCAGTGGCCCGGTGTCGTCACGGTGGGCCTGTTTGCACGTCGCGCAGCTGATGTGGCGCTCGTGGCCGACCCCGCCGGCATCCGCATCATGACCGCTTGATCGCGGGGTTCTTCCCTGCGGCAACCGTTTCTTAAGCAAACTCAAGATCAAGAACACGCAGTTCGCAGGAGACATCCATGAGCAGCACCCCCAGGCCCTCTGACGGCAGTCACGCAGGTGTGACGGCCGCGACACCCCGGCCCACGCTCGGACCGATCCAGGCCATCGCCATCGTGGTGGGCATCGTCATCGGTGCCGGAATCTTCAAGGCGCCTTCGCTGGTGGCCATGAATTCGCCAAGCGAGGCCTGGATGATGGCCGCCTGGATCCTGGGTGGGGTCATCTCCATCATCGGTGCACTGTGCTATTGCGAACTGGCCACCGCCTATCCGAGTGCAGGGGGTGACTACCACTTCCTGCACCGTGCCTTCGGTCGACAGGTGTCCTTCCTGTTTGCCTGGTGCCGTTTTTCGGTGATCACCACCGGATCAATCGCACTGCTGGCATTTGTCTTTGGCGACTACATGACCAAGGTGATTCCGCTCGGTCAGTACAGCGCCGCGATCTGGGCGGTGGCCTCCGTGCTGTTGCTCACCTGGATCAATGTGCGTGGCATCCGGCAGGGCGCTGCCACTCAGGTGCTGCTGACCTGGCTCGAGGTGGGCGGTCTGGTGCTGGTTTTCGTGGCGGGCGTTGTGGCGGCCGTGGCAGGGCTGGGCGCGTCATCGCCCGAGGCCGTCCAGGCGGCATCGGCTGCTGCCGCCGCCACCCCGGCCAAGGCCTTCTCATGGGGCGCATTCGGGTTTGCCATGGTGTTTGTGCTGCTCACCTTTGGCGGCTGGAACGAAGGCGCCTACATCAGTGCCGAGTTGCGTGATCGCGAGCGCAACATGGTCAAGGTGATGGTGGGTTCGCTCCTGCTGGTCACGCTGCTCTATCTTGCAGCCAACTGGGCCTATGTTGCAGCGCTGGGCATGAAGGGTGTGGCTGAATCCAAGGCCGTGGCAGCGGATCTTCTGCGGGTGACCTTCGGCAAGACCGGTGAGGTGCTGATTTCGCTCATGGTGGCTGTGGCCGCGCTCACCTCCATCAATGCCACCATGATGGTCGGGGCCCGCTCCAACTTTGCCGCAGGTCGCGATTGGCAGGCTCTGGGCAAGCTCGGTGAATGGGTCGAAGACCGCGGCACACCCGCCAACGCCCTGGTGGCCCAGGGGGTTTTTGCACTGATTCTGGTGGGCCTGGGGCTGGCCACGGGCGGCGGGTTTGCCACCATGGTGGAGTACACGGCGCCGGTTTTCTGGCTCTTCTTTCTGTTGTCTGGGTTGAGCCTGTTCGTGCTGCGCTGGCGTGAGCCCGCCACGCCTCGGCCCTTCAAGGTGCCGCTCTACCCGGTCTTGCCGGTGCTCTTTTGCCTGTCTTGCGCCTACATGCTGCAGTCGAGCCTGGGCTATGTGGGCAGCAACACCTTCCTGGGCGTGAATGCCGCCTGGGTGGGGGTGGGCGTGCTGGCCGTGGGCGTGGTGCTGATGGGCGTGGTGGCCAGCCTGAGCCGCGCTCGTTGAGGTGATTCGCAGAGCGAGGGCAGGCGCACTGGGTGGGCCTCAGGCCGACGGCGGCACGTAGCCCGCGGCCTGATCGACCTGACCCCCAAAGAAATAGCTCTCCATCTGCTGCGCGAGGTACTTGCGTGCACGAGAGTCGGCCAGATTCAGGCGATTTTCGTTGACCAGCATGGTCTGATGCTTGAGCCAGGCCGCCCAGGCCTCCTTGGAGACCTGCTCCCAGATGCGCTTGCCCAGATCACCTGGGTAGGGCGGGAAGTCGAGGCCCTCGGCCTCGCGTTGCAGCTTGATGCATTGAATCGTGCGTGCCATGGGGATTGCTCTCTTTTCAGCCGACCGTCTTGATCAGGACCTGGGATTTGCGCTGCCAGTTGTAGAGATTCTGCCTTGCGTCGGGTAAAGCCTCGACCGGAGCAGGGACGAATCCCCGTTTGATGAACCAGTGCTCGGTGCGCGTGGTAAGTACGAACAGTTGCTTGAGACCCGCTGCTTTGGCGCGCTGCTCGATGCGTTGCAGGATCCGCTCGCCATCGCCCTGGCCTTGCACCGACGGGTTGACAGCCAGGCAGGCGAGTTCGCCCATGCGCGCTTCAGGAAACGGGTAGAGCGCAGCGCAGCCGAAGATCACGCCGTCGTGTTCGATCACCGAGAAATTGCCGATCTCGCGCTCGATCAGGCTGCGATCGCGCTTGACCAGCGTGCCGTCTTCTTCGAGTGGACGGATGAGGGCGATGATGCCGCCGACATCGTCGGGGGTGGCTTCGCGCAGGGCTTCAAGGGTTTCTTCAACCACCATGGAGCCCACCCCGTCATGCAGGAAGAGTTCGAGCAGCACCGAACCGTCGGTGCCCATGGGCACGATATGCGCCCGAGCCACGCCGCCATCGCAGGCCCGCAGCGCATGGCGCAGGGTATCGGCCACATCCGGGGTCAGCCCGCCCGCCGCGAGCAGTGCACGGGCATCGCTTTCGGTGATTTCGCTGAGCAGGTCGCCCTGAGCGTCGCGCACACCGCCATGCTCGGTGAGGAAGATGAGCTTGTCGGCGTCCAGTGCAATGGCGCTGGCGCAGGCAACATCTTCAAGACTCAGATTGAAGGCTTCACCCGTGGGCGAGAACCCCAGCGGGGGCAGCAGCACCACCGAATCGTTGGCCAGGGCCAGGCGAATGCTCTGCACATCGACCTTGCGCACCAGGCCGGTTTCTTCGAAATCAACACCATCGACGATGCCCACGGGCCGAGCCGTGACGAAATTGCCCGAAATGACCCGCACCGTGGCGTGGGCCATGGGCGTGTTGGGCAGACCTTGCGAGAAGGAAGCCTCGATATCGAGGCGGATCTCGCCGGCCGCTTCCTTGGCGCACTCGAGCGCGACCGCATCGGTGATGCGCAGTCCGTGGTGATAGCGGCTCTCGGCACCTCGCAGGCGCATCTGCTCATCCACCTGCGGGCGAGAACCGAAGACCAGCACCAGCCGCATGCCCATGGCGTGCAGCAGGGACAGATCCTGCACCAGCGAATTGAGCCGACCCGCCAGGACCAACTCGCCACCGAAGGCCACGACCAGGGTCTTGCCCCGGAAAGCATGGATGTAGGGCGCAACCGTGCGCAGCCAGTGAACAAACTGCTCGGGCGAGGCCGCAGGAAGGGCGGGGTCAGGGCTCATGGCCCGATTATAATTTGCTCGTGATTCTGCAGTTTCCAGAGGCCTTGCCCGTCTCATCCCGGCGAGACGACATCGCGCGGGCCATCGATGCCCATCCGGTCGTCATCGTCAGCGGCGAGACCGGCTCGGGCAAGACCACCCAGTTGCCCAAGATCTGCCTGCAACAGGGCCTGGGCACGCGCGGCCTGATTGGTCATACCCAGCCCCGGCGCCTGGCGGCCACGAGCGTGGCGCGGCGCATTGCCGAAGAGCTGCAATCGCCCCTGGGCACCGATGTCGGCTACAAGATCCGCTTCAATGACACGGTGGGGCGCGACACCCGCATCAAGCTGATGACCGATGGCATTTTGCTGGCCGAGTCGCTGTCGGATCCCCTGCTCAAGGCCTACGACACCCTGATCATCGACGAGGCCCACGAGCGCAGCCTGAACATCGACTTTCTGCTCGGCTACCTCAAGGGTCTGATCGAAGGTCCGCGTCGCAACACCCTCAAGCTGATCATCACCTCGGCCACCATCGATGCCGAGCGATTTGCCACGCATTTCGGGATGGACGGGCAGCGTGCGCCGGTCATTGAGGTGTCGGGTCGCACCTATCCGGTGGAGATTCGCTGGCGACCCTTGAATGAATCGGTGACGGGTTCGGGCGCCGGCTCTGGACCGGGTTCAGGACCGGGGGGCGGCAGCGCGCGGGCGAAGACCCCGTCGGACGGTCGCACCCAGGACGATGATGAAACCGACCTGCCGGGCGCCATTGAAGCGGGCATTGATGAATTGTGGCGCGAAGGGCCTGGCGACGTGCTCGTGTTTTTGCCGGGTGAGCGCGAGATCCGCGAGACGGCCGAGCATTTGCGGCGGGCCTGGGCGAGTCGGGGCGCCCGGGCCGGGCTGGTGGGTTCAGCCGAGATCCTGAGTCTGTTTGCGCGACTGTCGGCCGCCGATCAGCAGCGCGTTTTTGCGCCCTCCGGGCAGCCCCGGGTGGTGCTGGCCACGAATGTGGCCGAAACCTCGCTCACCGTGCCCGGCATTCGCTACGTGATCGATACGGGTCTGGCCCGCGTCAAGCGCTACCGGTACCGTGGCAAGGTCGAGCAGTTGCAGATCGAGCCCATCTCTCAGGCGGCGGCGCGTCAGCGGGCCGGCCGATGCGGACGGGTGGCCGCGGGCATCTGCATCCGGCTCTATGACGAGCCCGACTTCAATGCCCGGCCCGCCTTTACCGACCCCGAAATCCTGCGCAGCTCGCTCGCTTCGGTCATCCTGCGGATGAAGGCGCTGCGACTGGCCGATATCGAGGCGTTTCCGTTTGTCGATCCGCCGCCGCGCCGCGCCATTGTGGATGGGCAGGACCTCCTGCGAGAACTGGATGCCATCGATGAGCGCAATGAACTGACCCCGGTGGGGCGACAGCTCGCCCGGCTGCCGCTGGATCCGCGGATCGGTCGCATGCTGCTCACCGCCCACCAGCGTCACTGCCTGCGCGAGGTGCTGGTGATTGCTGCCGCACTGTCGACGCAGGATCCGCGCGAGCGGCCCATGGAGCGCCAGCAGGCCGCAGACCAGGCCCATGCGCGCTTTACCGATGCCCGGTCGGATTTTGCAAGCCTGGTGCGGCTGTGGGACTACTGGCAGCAGCAGATCAATCAACGCCAGGAGGGTGAATCGCGACGGGCCCTGGCCCTGCGCCTGGAGCGCGAGTTTCTGTCCAACCGCAAGCTGCGCGAATGGGCTGATGTCCATGCCCAGCTGCGCGAGGCCGTGACCGAAATGCGCTGGGTCGTCAACCCGGAGCCCGCCGAGCATGAGGCGGTGCATCGTGCCCTGCTCACGGGGCTGCTCGGCAATCTGGGCAGCAAGGCTCCCGAGGAGCCCTACTACCTGGGCACCCATGCCACGCGATTCTGGCTGCATCCAGGTTCGGGGTTATCCAGGCGCAGCAGTGCCACCAAGACCGACGCGAGCGCCGGGCGCAGCAGCGAGCGTCAGGAGCGCAGTGCATCGGCCCGCTGGGTCATGGCCGCTGAAATGGTCGATACCGGCCGGCTTTACGGCCGTACGCTGGCGCGCATCGAGCCGCACTGGATCGAACAGGCGGCGGGTCACCTGATTCGCAAAAGCTGGAGCGAGCCGCACTGGGAGCGCAAGGCAGGGCAGGCGGTGTGCTTCGAGCGCGGTGTGCTGTATGGCCTCACGCTGTATGCGCAGCGTCGTGTTCATGCCGCGGCCATTGATCCGCGTGCCAGTCGCGAGCTGCTCATCCGGGAGGGGTTGGTGGCGGGCGAGTGGGAGAGCGATTGCGCCTTCTTTGCGCACAACCGCAAGCTGATCGCGGAAGTGCATCAGCTCGAGGCCCGGATCCGTCGGCCCGACCTGCTGGTCGATGAGCAGTTCCTGCAGGACTGGTACGAGGCCCGTATTCCGGCCGAGATCTGTACCGGCCCGGCCCTTGAAAAATGGTGGCGTCAGGCCGTCAGGCAGGATCCGAATCTGCTGCGCCTCAATCGGGAGCAGTTGCTGCGCAAGCAGACCGAGGGGGTCGATGACCGTCGCTTTCCGGCTCGCGTGGTGCATCGGGGGGTGAGCTTTGAAGCGCGCTATCACTTTGAGCCTGGTGCCGACGACGATGGCGTGACGCTTGAGGTTCCGCTCTATGCGCTCAACCAGGTCGATGCCGTACGCACCGAATGGCTGGTGCCCGGCATGCTGGCCGACAAGGTTCAGGCCTTGCTTCGCTCGCTCGGACAACGCCATCGGCGCCACCTCGTGCCCATCGAAGCCTGGGCCAGTGGTTTTGCGCAACGGATCGAGGCCCGGGCTCAGAAGCTGCAGGGCGAGGGCGAGTCTGCATCGATCGATCCCTGCGCTCGGCCCTTGCTCACGGTGCTGATTGACGATCTGCGCGAGCAGGCTGGCCTGCGGCTTGCAGCCTCGGACTTTCGGCTCGAATCGGTGCCCGCCCATCTGCAGATGCGCTTCAGGGTGACCGATGAACATGGCCGCTTTCTGGGCGCCTCGCGCCATCTGGCGCAGTTGCGCGCCGAGCTGGGCTCCAGCGTGCAGGGCAGTTTTCAGCAGGCCCTGCGCAAGGCCGGCCTCGATGCACCGGTGCAGCCTTCCAGCCGCCCAGAGGCTGCAGTGGATGAGAATGCATCCGGTCACGCCTCGCACAGGACAGTGGTCTCGCATCAAGGTGCGCCCCCTGAAATCCTGCGTCGCGCGGATGATCGCTTTACGGCCTGGACCTTCGGGCGCTTGCCCGAACTGCTCGAGCTCACGGTGCCAGGTCCTGCAGGGGATGAAACCCTGCTGGGCTACCCGGCGCTCGTGGATGATGGTGATGCCGTACGGATCGCCGTGCATGATGAGCCGCATCTCGCGCGCCGTCAGCATCAGGGCGGGCTCGCCTGTCTGGTTCGCATCGCTCTGCGTGAACCGCTGCGCTTTTTTGCCCGCAATGTGCCCGATGCACACAAGCTCTCGATGCTCTACATGCCGTTTGGCGGCACCGATGCCATGCGCCAGGATCTGGTGCAGGCCGTGCTGTTGCGTACGGCCCTCCTGGAACCCTGGCCCGATGATGCAGCCTCCTTCGAGGCGCGTCTGCGCGACACCCGCCCACGAATCACCCTGGTGGGCAACGAGATTGCGCGAACCCTGGGGCAGATCCTCGACGAACAGGCCGCCCTGCAGCGCAAGCTTGCGGGCACGCGGACTCACGCCCAGGCCCATGCCGATCTGACCAGTCAACTTGCGGGCCTGCTGCCGCGTGATTTCCTGTGCGCGACCCCCATCGATCGTCTGGCCCACCTGCCGCGTTACCTCAAGGCCGCCAGTGCGCGCATCGACAAGCTGCGTGCCGATCCCGCCCGCGACGCGCGCCTGATGGCCGAGCTCGCTCCTTTGCTTCAGAATCTGCAGCGAGCCCGCGCAGCACTCAAGGGAGAGCTGGATGCGCGGCTTGATGACTTCCGGTGGATGATTGAGGAGTTGCGGGTGTCGCTCTTTGCGCAGGAGCTGCGCACCCCCATGCCGGTCTCGGTCAAGCGCCTTCAGAAAATCTGGGAATCCATGCGATGAATCCGTGTTCCAAGTCCCGCCGCGACATGATCGTGGCTACAGGTGGGTCGGTCACGGCGCTCGCTGCAGGCTTCGTGCCCCAGCTCGCCAGCGCTGCACCGGCGGGTTTGCCACCTGTTTTTGTCCTGAACTCCGCCGAGGCCACGGTGTCCCTGGTGGATCAGTCGGGCATCAAGGAAATCCGCCGGTTTGCCGTGGGCAAGGAGCCGCATCACCTCTATCCCACTCCGGATGGCAAGACGCTGATCGTGGGCAATGCAGTCAGCAACGATCTTCATCTCATCGACCCGCTCACGGCGGCCATGGGGGCCCGTGTTCGCAACATCGACGACCCCTATCAGCTCGCCTTTTCGCCCGACCAGAAGTGGTTTGTCACGGCGGCCCTGCGCCTGGATCGGGTCGATGTGTACGCCTGGGACGGCGCAAGCAAGCGATTGGTCAAACGCATTGCGGCACCCAAGGCCCCGAGCCACCTGTGGTTCAGTGACGACAGCCGCTGGGTGTTTGCCACCTTGCAGGACTCCAATGAGATTGCGGCCATCGACCTGCAACGTCAGGAGCTCGTCTGGCGCCATCCAGTCGGGAAAACACCGGCGGGGATTGTGCTCGCCCCCGATGGTCAGCGGCTCTTCGTGGGTTGCATGGGCCAGGATTTCGTCGAGGTGGTCGACTGGCCCTCACGCAAGACCCTCGGGCGCATCGTGACCGGCAAGGGGGCCCACAACTTCCGCGGGCTGGGTGATCGGCGTCATCTGCTTGTGAGCAACCGGGTGGCCAACACGGTTTCGGTGATCGACATGCAGACCCTCAAGGTGACGGCCGAGTTTGCCGTCTCGGGCGGGCCCGACTGCATGGAGATCACTGCCGACGGTCGTCAGCTCTGGGTCACGCAGCGGTTTGCGGGCCGGCTGTCGGTGCTTGAGCTGCCTTCAGGTCGACTGATTCAGTCCTTGCGGGTGGGCCGCTCTCCGCATGGCATCTATTTTCACAATCGTGCGCCCCTGGTCTGAGGTCATGTCAATCCTGGGTCTGTCCTTGCGCCTGATCCTGGTCATGACGTTGTCGGGGGTCGCATCGGCCCGGGCGCAGACCGGTGATCCCCGATCGGCGACAACGCCCGCCTGCAGCAAAGGAACGGTCTACCTCACGCTCGATACCGGCAACATGAGTCAGGCCGAATTCATGGCTCAGGTGCTTGCCCGCCATGAGGTGAAAGCCACCTTTTTCGTGGCCGATGAAAAGACGCCTCGTGGCGATACCAGCCTGGCTGCGACTTGGGCGCCGTACTGGAAGGCGCGTGTGGCTGAGGGCCATGCCTTTGGCAGCCATACCCTGGATCACGTGTATTTCCGTGAAGCCCTGCCCGATGGCCGGGTGCGGGTGAGACCCGAATTCGGTGCGCAGGCGGGCCGCACCCTGACCTGGGATCAGGCCGCGGTCTGCCACGAAATCGATCGGGCGGATCAAAGGTTTCAGGAACTCACGGGTCAGCCCCTGGATCGTCTGTGGCGTGCGCCGGGCGGACGTGCGCCCGCCTCGGTGATGTTCGCAGCCAAGGCCTGTGGCTGGGCGCATGTGTATTGGGCGGATGCCGGATTTCTCGGCGATGAACTGCCCTCGGATCGATTTCCCAATGACCGGCTTCTCCAGCAGTCGCTCAGGGGTATTCGTGGCGGCGATATCCTCATGGCGCATCTGGGGATCTGGTCGCGTCGAGATCCGTGGGCACCCATGCTTGAGCCTCTGATCGTGGGGCTCAAGGCGAGAGGTCTGTGCTTTGCCACCCTGCGTGAGCACCCGGCCTACCGCGCTGGCCGCTGAACCCGCCCTGCCTTGCATCATTTTCTGATCCAGGTCTGCCGAGTGTTCCGATTCATGGCCGACGCGCCTTTTTGTGATTGATGACAGCTGCGCCTTCCTTCGATCTTCTTCAGGTTCTCGCCCAGGGCTTCGATGCGGCCCATCAGGCGATCTTCGAGCGCCTGATCCAGCCGGTGCTCTTTGCGCTGGGGGCCATGCATCTGGCCGAACCCCTGTTTGATCTTTCGGTGTGGATCGTGATCGGTGCGGTGGAGGTGGTCATCCTGGCCATCGTCTTGACCGTGCTTGAAAAGCGCTGGCCTGTGGAGGCGGTACGCGATCGGGCGGCAATTCGTACCGACATGCTCTACACGCTGCTGCACCGAATGGGCGCCTTCGCGATGCTGGTGTTTCTGCTCATGCAGCCCGCGATCGATGCACTCGAGGCGGCCCTGCGCAACATCGGCTTTTCGCGGCTGAATCTCGATCAGGTCTGGCCCGGCGTGACGGACCAGCCGGTGATCAGCTTTCTGCTGTATCTGGTTGTGCTCGACTTCATCGATTATTGGATCCACCGTGGGCAGCATCGCATCGAGCCGTGGTGGCAGTTGCATGCCGTGCATCACAGTCAGCAGCAGATGACCTTCTGGAGCGATCAGCGCAATCATCTGCTCGATGACCTGCTGCGCGATGCCATTCTGGCGTGTGTCGCCATGGGCCTGGGGGCGGCACCGGCGCAGTTCATGGGTCTGGTGATCGCGTCGCGGGTGTTGCAGAGCCTGCAGCACGCCAACCTGCGCTGGCGCTGGCCGGGAGGGTTTGAACGTGTGCTGGTCAGCCCGAGTTTTCATCGACGCCACCATGCGCTCGGCATCGGTCATGAAGGTCCGCAGCAGGGCGTGAATTTTGCGGTGCTGTTCCCCCTCTGGGACCATCTGTTCGGCACCGCTGACAGCCGACCGGGCCTGGAGCCCACCGGCATTCGTGATCAACTCGACGGGCGCGACTACGGAAGCGGCTTCTGGTCTCAACAGTGGCGTGCCTGCGCTCGCTGGTTCGGACGGGCCTGATCCTGCTGCAGCCGGATGGCCTGCGTGAGCTGAGCCTCGTCGTTCTCTGAGCTGCGCACACGGCCTGCGCATGTGACCTGCGTACGGCTTGTTATTTCGACTCTGGAGCTGCCATGACCCTCGACCTCGCCCGCCCCCGCTTCGGACTGATCATCGTTGGTGATGAAATCCTCTCCGGCAAGCGCCAGGACAAGCATCTCAGCCAGGTGATCAGCCTGCTGGGTGAGCGCGGACTGCACTTGTCCTGGGCCCGGTATCTGGGTGATGACCGGCAGGCGCTGGCCGAGTGCCTCAGGCAGAGCTTCAGCGGCAGCGATGTGGTGTTCAGTTGCGGCGGAATCGGGGCCACACCCGATGACCATACCCGTCAGGCCGCGGCGCAGGCGCTGGGTGTTGAGCTTGCCCTGCATCCGCAGGCCCAGGCCCTGATCACCGAGCGTACCGCCGAGATGGCGCGCGAGGGCAAGGCGATCAGTGCCGACATGACGCTGCCCGAGAACCGTCAGCGACTGCGTATGGGCGAATTCCCGGCCGGCGCGAACATCATTCCGAATCCCTACAACCGGATTCCCGGTTTTCAGTGCGGGTCACACTGGTTTGTTCCGGGTTTTCCGGTGATGGCCTGGCCGATGATCGCCTGGGTGCTTGATACCCACTATGCCGATCACTTCCATCGGATTGCACGGGCCGACCGATCGGCGCGCGTGCTCGAATTGGCCGAATCCACCCTCACGCCCCTGATGGAGGAGGTCGAGCGCACCTGGCCGGACATCAAGGTCTACAGCCTGCCTTCGGTCGGTGAGGGCGGGGTGCGGCGGCACATTGAGCTGGGCGCCAAGGGCGACCCGGTGGCCGTCGATGCCGCGTTCGAGCGCCTGATGCAGGGGGTTCGGGACCTCGGCGGCCAGATCGAGGCGACCTGAACGAGAGAGAAAAAAAAGCCGCCCGAAGGCGGCTTTGACCGGGGGCTAGACGCGCCGATCAGTGAGCGGCAGCGCGACGCGAGCCACCGGCGGTCTTGGTGGCGGCGGCCACGTTGGCCTCGGCCATCTCGACCACTTGCTTGCTGGCCTTGTTGACCTGGTCGTAGGCGGTGCCAGCCGCGGCCATCGCCGATTTGACGAAGGTCACGAGGCCTTCGCTGCCGGCCGGGGCGGTCTTGGCCACGGCGTCGACCATGGCGTGCATCTGCTTGTTGCTCTCGGCCACTTGCTGCTCAACGGCCTTGACGATTTCGGTGCCGGTTTGCTGAGCGATGTCGAAGACATGCTTGGCATAGGCGGCGACCTTGTCACCCGTGGGCTGGGCATTGGCAGCAGCCAGCTCGGCGAGTTGCTTGACGTCTTTCGCTTCGAAGAGGGCGCTCAGGCGATCGCTGGTTTCGGCCAGGGTGGAGCGGGTGGCCGCAACATTGAGCTGAGTGAGCTTTTCGAGAGCCGACAGCGATGAAGCGGTCATGGCCTGGAAGGATTCGAGGTTGGACTTGTGCAGCGCAACGAGTTGTTCGGGGGTCGAGAACATGATCACTCCTGTGCAGGGCAATAAAGGCAATTGAGAGGCCAAATGTCCGATCGATGCGGCTCTGAGACAAGCATCCGCGTTCGTCGAACCTGCGTTTTGTGCAACGCAACAAGACGGAGTATAGGGGCATCTGACGATTCGTCAAGCTTTTTTTGATGCGTTGCACAAAAATCGTTGATCCGGCGACGGCTTTCATGGCCTCGCAAGCCCGACGACCGATCAGGCTGGGCTTGAACGACGATCCGCAAGTCATTGAAGGGAATTGATATTTCCTGATTGAAACTTGGCTTCTCTCTGCTAAACTGGCATCCCCAAGGACAGGAGGCTCCTCCATGACTCGCGCAGTGTCGCTCCCTGCAAATCGCTGCGCGGTGGCTGCGTCGATGCGCGCCGGGCTCCTGGGGTTGGTGTTGTTGATTACCAGCGTATTGCAGCCCCTTGACGCCGTGGCCCAGAATCGG
>Ga0255087_1000046_pt1 | contig 50847 bp, 40 predicted proteins | sample Colum_Miss_RepA__FD_188561 | JGI IMG/M metagenome (GOLD analysis project Ga0255087, IMG submission 188561) | Freshwater microbial communities from Columbia River, Oregon, United States - Colum_Miss_RepA_8d | ecosystem: Environmental > Aquatic > Freshwater > River | place: USA: Oregon | collected...
GATATCCGCCCCGCCCTACCCGCTTAAACTTTATTTAGCCTTGGCCTTCACGCCATAAACTTTTACGTCGGCCCAGTCGCCTGTATCATCAAAAGTACCAACACCAACTTGGCCCCAAAGAAAGTTTTTATTGTTAGCGGTCATCACTGGCTCATTCATATCATCAAAGAAAACTTCGATCGATCCAGTGGATACATCGCGTTTAATGCGGGCCTTATGCCAAGCATCAGTCCAATTGGTGCCTGGAGTTGTCTTGGTTGAAATTTTCTTCCGATCGCTACCATCGACGATAAAAATTTGATTGGCGTGATCATCGGTCTTCTTGCCTAGATGAACATAATAAAAATGAGCAGGGTCTTGATAACCGAAGAAGAGGCAAAGATCGCGGTGGTTATAATCCTTGATAGTGCTGAGCATTTTGGTTTCTAAAACAAAATCCCCAACGCTGAGATCTTTCACAAGTGCAAAGTGAAAAGGGCTGCGGTGCGGGGGCTTAAAGGCACTGGTTTTTTTAAACTGGCTAAGGGCTTTGCCCCCATCCTTGGAATCAACTATTTTCCAGCATGAACTATCGCTGAAAGCCCAACGATCCGAGCCTTTGGCGAAGTTATCTTCAAAAAGTAGTGGTAAATTATCTGCACCATGCGAATAACCGAACATCGAAAGGGCCAAAACACTAAGAAAAAGCACTCGAAACATGGAATACCTCGTGTAAATTCCGGTAAGATGATGTCTAGAATATAATCTTTACTTATGATAACTCCAAGAAAGTTTCCATGCAGGAAGTCGAATCAAAACGAAAACCCGAACTACTGGCACCCGCTGGGGACTGGGATTGCCTAAAGGCAGCAGCAGCCAACGGCGCAGATGCAGTCTATTTTGGCCTTGATCAATTTAATGCCAGGCACAGGGCAACCAACTTTACTCTTGCTGAACTTCCCAAAGTCGTGGCTTTTCTTCACAGCCACAACATTCGAGCATTCGTTGCGTTCAACATCCTGATTTTTTCTGAAGAACTAAAAGAAGCTGAAAGATATCTTCAGGAAATCGCGCGGGCGGGAGTTGATGCTGTAATTATTCAAGATCTGGGATTGGCAAAGCTTGCAAGGCTGGCGGTGCCGGAATTAGAAATTCATGCAAGCACCCAAATGACGATTTCAGATTCCCGCGGTGCCGACTTTGCTGAAGAACTCGGAGCAACTCAAGCAGTGCTTGCACGCGAAATGTCAATCGAACAGATTGCCAAAATCTCTGAAGAAAGCACCATCCCCCTAGAAGTTTTTGTACATGGTGCATTATGCGTTGCTTACAGCGGCCAATGCCTAACCAGCGAAGCTTTGGGCGGGCGTAGCGCCAACCGGGGCCAATGTGCACAAGCTTGCAGAATGCCCTACGAGATGATCGTGGATGGGAAGCAAATCAATCTAGGCGACAAGGCATATCTATTAAGCCCGCAGGATCTTGCAGGGCATGATCAAATTGCGGAGCTCATCAAAGCGGGGGTCACCTGTTTCAAAATTGAAGGGCGCTTAAAAGGCGCAGCCTATGTTGCAGCAACAACAAGGCTTTATCGCGAGGCGATCGATTGCGCAATGGAAGGCAGGCCTTTCGAACCTGATAAAATCCAGCTTAACGACCTTACGATGGCTTTTTCGAGGGGCTTTACCCCAGGCTTCCTTCACGGGAACAATCATCAAAAACTGGTGCGCGGGCGTTTCCCGAAAAGTCGTGGCTTATTACTCGGGCGCATTATCGACCTCAAAGCAGGCACCCTCTTTTTAAAAATTGATAAAGAACACCTAGGTCACCCTTTACCATTACAAATAGGTGATGGGATTGTAATCGACTTGGCCAAGCCTGAAGAAAAAGAGCCGGGCGGCAGAGTTGTTGAAATTCAAAAAACTAAAATTAGCGATGTAGTTGAAATACGCCTGCATGGCGGAATCGAAGTAAACAAGCAAGAGGTTCTGGATGCCCCCGTTTGGAAAACAGACGACCCAGATTTTCGCAAGCGCATGGAATCCAGCTTCGCTCGGGATCTTGTAGTTCATCGCACTCCTTTAGATTTTAAGCTGGATTGCAAAATCAATGCCCCGCTACATGTTGAAGCACTTTGCAAAGATGGCACTTCTGCAAAAGCAACTTGGGAAGGGCCAGTTCAGGAGGCCAATCAGCGCCCCTTCGAATTAAATGATGCAAAAGAATATCTGGGCAGACTGGGCAGCACCCCGTTTTCTCTGGGCACGATCAAACTTAATATCCAGGGAAATGCAATGATTCCCCCTGCGATCTTAAACAAGCTTAGGCGTGAATTAGTGGACCAATTGATTGATGCCAGAAAAAGTAACCAGATCAGGCCGATTGTCAGCACTAATGCGCTGGAACAATTGCGCGAGCAAATTAAAGTTCCTAAACCTTCGCAACACGAATCGCCTTCACTTATACCCTTGGTACGAAATCATGGGCAACTCGATGCGGTAATAGCTTGGGCGAAAAACCCTCAGCCCACAAAAATATCCATGATTCATTGCGATTTTGAAGACACGAAACTTTACAAAGAAGCAGTAACCAAAGCCAACTTGGCTGGCATTCCGATTTCTTTGGCAACCTTGCGTGTAATTAAGCCGGGCGAAGATGGCTTTCTTACCCAGGCAATCAAATACCAACCCGATGCATTGTTGATTCGAAGTATAAGTGCCCTTAGGTATGCAAAGCAACATGCGCCCTCTCTAAAACTTATTGGTGATTGGTCACTAAATTGCGTCAATGAAATCAGCACTCGTATGATGCTGGATGAAGGTTTGGAACGCGTAGCCCCCGGTAACGATCTTAACTGGGAACAACTCAAGCAACTTGTAATGAGGTCGGAACCTCGGGCGCTAGAGATAGGCGCGCATCTGCATATGCCGATGTTTCATATGGAGCATTGTGTATTTGCTGCATTTCTTTCTGAAGGCAAGGATCATCGCGATTGCGGCAGGCCCTGCGAAACCCACAAGGTTTCTCTGAAGGATCGCAGCACTGGTGCGGAATTCCCCGTTGGCGTTGATTCGGGCTGTAGAAATACGGTTTACAATTCCATGCCCCAATCTGCTGCAGAGTATTTGAAGCGGCTTATTGAAATGCATGTGACTCACTTCAGGATCGAATTCCTCAGGGAATCGAATCTGGAAGTGCAGAAGATTCTCGATGGGTATGGTTCGGTCCTTTCTGGTAAAAATGATGGTAAAAACCTTTGGCAAAACTTGAGGGCCAGCAATCAGGTGGGTTTGACCCGGGGCACTTTCAATCTGCTTTAAGCTGGTTCTTTACCCAAGTGTTTCCACTTTCTTGATTCCCGGGTTGCTTTAACCCGTTGATCAAGGATAATCAGATCAGGAATTCTTTGCCGCCCTTATAAGTTGATAGTTGGCATTGGAATGGAACCCTTGTTCGATGAATAATGAATCTTCGAATCCAGAATTACCAAAGGAAGTGTTGCTGGGAACACCCGGGCCACTGCCCAATCTCCACATTGATTTAGACCCTTCCGACCCTGCTGCGTTATTATTTGCATCGGGTATCGAATCAACAGATGATGTCCCCACCCAAGTTTCTAAAACCGCTCCTCAATTGGTAAAGACTTCAGAAGATGCACCTTTGCCAAATGTTTTTAAAGGCAAACAACTCGGACATTATGAATTGATTGGCGCCATTGGAAAAGGCGGAATGGCTACTGTCTTAAAAGCCAGGGATATCTTGTTGGACAGAACCGTGGCGGTGAAAGTATTGCCCCCGGATATGGCAAAAGAAAACGAGAATGTTTTACGATTTCATCAAGAGGCAAGAAGCGCTGCAAGGCTTGATCACGAAAACATTGCCAGGGTATTTTATTGCGGTGAGGATCAAAATCTAAGTTTCATCGCATTCGAATTCATCGAAGGGAAAAACCTCCGTGAAATCTTAACTGCACGCACGACAATTCCCTGCGAAGAAGCTTTGCTTTACATGATTCAGGTTGCACGCGGACTTATTCATGCCGCGAGCCGTAATGTTGTGCACCGCGATATCAAGCCTTCAAACATTATCATAACACCAACAGGTTTGGTGAAATTGGTGGACATGGGGCTAGCAAGATCGCTTGGCCCCAATGAAGGCGGGTTGACACAATCTGGAATGACATTAGGCACCTTTGATTATATTTCGCCCGAGCAGGCGCTAGAGCCTAGGGATGCTGATCATCGCAGCGACATTTATTCGCTGGGCTGCACTTTTTATCATTTGATTACAGGCCATGCAGTGGTTCCAGAAGGTACTGCAGCGAGAAAGCTTTATCATCACCAGCATGTTAAACCAACTGATCCAAGAGTATTAATTCCAGATTTGCCTGATGGTATCGCAATGCTTCTAGACAAAATGATGGCAAAGCTACCGATCGACAGGTACCAGACTCCCGAAGAAATGCTTGCAGATATGGAGAATGTTGCAATAAGCCTTGGGATTGCTCCCCGCGATTCACAAATCCGGGCCTTGGGCAACCACATTATCAGCCCGACTGGAAGACAACAAAACCTGACTTACCCCATGGCATTAGCTGGAATATTTATAATTCTTGCGCTTGTATTCATGGATTCTCTGCCAAGCAAAACCCCAAGTACAGAGGGAACTTGGCCCTTCAACAACCAGCGTTCAGCTTCCAACGATTCCCCTTTGTTTCCCGATTCTGGAAATAATAAACCCAGAGAAAACACACCGATCAACAATCCTGCGCTGGAAGCAAAAGCAGGATTGATTCCCAAATACGATTCGGAAGAACCAACTTTAAAAGAACTCAGAGAATGGCTCCAAAAAAATAAGGACGCCAGGCAAATCGAAATCGTACTGTCTAAAGATCTTGACCTTACGCCTGAAAACGACAAACAAGAACCAGGCTTGATCATCAACCATGCGCAAGTAAAAATCCGAGGTAAGGATTCTGTTAAAAGGCCGACCCTTAAATTGGGATACGATGCCCGCTCTGTTACCACCCCCGTTGCATGGTCTGCTCTCACTATTGATTCAGATGATGCAATCATTCAGGATGTCAACATTACGATCGATGCGCGATCCACTGATACCGAAATGCATGGGATAACCTTCCGTGGTAAAAAAGCTCTGGTTTTAAGACGCTGCGAATTCATTCAGGCTCAAGCGGTTCAAAGCGAAAATAGGCAACTGGCGTCCCTACTGCTTGATTCTCCCGAAAACACAAAGCCCACGATTAATATCGAAGACTGCTGCTTCCTTGGTTTCGAGCAGATTGTCTCGCCCCTTAATGACACCGGGAAACCCGAGCCTGTTTCTTACCGGCAACCCGATGGCGGTGGGTGTGATGCGATAATTAAAAAAGGAAATTCGCGCATCAGGTTAACCGATTGCGTCTTCGGGCCTCATTACTCCATCATTCATTTTCTTGGAAAAACCGACACCGACAATCCCGTGGTGATTCAGCATTGCTCCATCATGCAAGGCTCAAAATCGAGTTTAATTTATGCAGGTTCGCAATCCAATCCACAGGTTGAAATGAACCATTCCTTAATTGCAAAATCCCCTGATCTTCTATTCCAAACAGATTCTGATAATTCAGTTCTTATTCGAAACACCATGGGGCCTAGCCAAACAAAGTACAAAGGTGAAGAAAATCGTTATTACAAAGTAGATAGCTTTTTGATCCAGAATTCTCCCCCGTTTTCATTCAATGAATTCCTCTCGTTTCAAAACCAGTTACGCGATAACAAACTAGGCGCTGATGAAACCTCAAAGTTGTTGGAAACCAGTCCCTGGAAAAATGATCAGCCTCTCAAATTACTTGAAGAGTTTCATCTAGGGCAGGCTTTCATGCTTAAAGACACAGCATTGGAACTTCGCAGCCCTGACAATATTTCCGACAGGCTTATCGGTGCAGAAAAATTCCTCGACTTCTCTTATATCTCTAAGCCTCTTCCATCCATTACCAGCACCAAGCCTGAAGCATCGAACAAACCTAGAATAGTTGACTCTGCTGAAACTGATGATCCTTCAAAATTTGTTTTCAAAACTCTTGAAACGGCTCTCGCATCTTGCAAGGGAGGCGAAACTATTCTCATCAGACATGATGGTGATCTTATTATAAAGCCCTTGCGGCTCGATAAGACTGCGGGCGAAATCACCATCAAGCCTTTTCCGGGTAGCAAGCCCATTCTTGTTTCTGGAGATACGCGCGAGGGAATAACTGTTGCAATGTTTCTTATCAATGAAAGCTCTTTAAAGCTTGAAGATTTAGAAATTGTATCCAGACCAATATTGGCGGGGTTGCGCACACCATCTTTGGCAACTCTCGGGAAGGCCGGATCCATCAACCTGAAAAATTGCAGTGTTACTTTCGAAAAAAGTGACGCACTGCAACTACCAACCATCATTGGGTTAGGGGTGGATACCAACCTGATGATGGATTCAATGCCAGGAAAACCCCCTGCACCGGCTAATTCCATCCTGATTGATCAATGCAGGTTGCGTGGTGAATGCAACATATTTAGAAATCGAACCACAAGAAATTGCGAATTACAAATCACCCAAAGTTTCATTGCAATCGCAGGGGCGATCATCAAAGTAGAATCCTCCGGCACCGGCGCTGTGGCGATTGCGGGATTACAAGCAAGAATTTACAAAGTATCTGCTTTTTGCGAGGGAATCCCATTCCAGATAACACAGGGAAAACCCTCCACAAGTCCAATCATGGTAAAGCTCAGCGAAAGCCTGCTAGTTCAAATTGGGGCGAAGGAATTTGTTCAGTTGGAAGACCCAGAAATATCACAGGAACGGCTTAAAGAATCTCTGCAGATTGAAGGAGGGAGGAATATTTTTGGGAGCGGAGACAAATTGCTTTTGGCAAAATCTCCCCTAGATATTAGCAAAGATTTTTCGTTAAACCTTGAGGGTTGGAATGCACTTTTTCCAGACTCGCAGGGCATTAAGTTAACAACTTCTATACCGGCTTTGGGAACAAAGTCAGGGGTATTTTGGAAAACACCCCTGAATCAATTTCGGACCGACGAAACAACAGGGGTTGGTTATAGCGCCCCATAAATAAATAATGCTTGCCCGAAACATCAGGCAAGCATTATTTAGAGAGTGCTTAAAGGGCAAGTCGCTTTACTTTTTACCGCTTTTTTTCTTTACTGTTACCTTGGCCTTCGCCTTTGCTACGGGGGCCTTGGCTTTCGCCTTTGCTACGGGGGCCTTAGTTTTCACAGCAGGTGTGGCTTTCTTTTGCCCAAATATCGCATCATAACCTTGTGAAAAATTCTTCGTCTCTGCGAGTCCAATCCTAATAATGCTCACTTCTTATTTCTCCTTGGTAAAAATAAATCGTACGACTTTCTTTATAACACAATTCAAACCCATTGGCATTAACATTGTAATCTTTGATAATTTTCACAAAGTCAAATTCTACACAGACTGGGAAATAATAAAATCACAAAGGATCTCTTCCGCAATCTTTAGTTGTTCGATTTCTATCCATTCATCTTTAGTATGGGCCTGAGCAATGCTTCCCGGGCCAAAAACAACTGCTGGAATAAATGCTTCACACAAACTTGCGGCATCCGTTCCATAGGGTTCTGCATCGATTTCCAATGTACCAATCCTTGATTTAATACTCTTACCCAAAGCCTGAACCAGTTTCGGGGAATATTCATCGCCCAAAGCAGGCGCTGCAAGCCATGGTTCCGTTACTTCAAATGGAATGTCTTTGCATTTTTGCCCAAGCCATTCGCGGAATTGATTAACCGCACCCTGAGGAGTTTCTCCTGGAAGCAACCTTCGATCAACCTGCACCGCACAAAAATCTGGTACCGTATTAACACTGGCGCCACCGCGAATTGTTCCGCAACTTAACGTTGCACTTCCAAGCCTTGGATGCCCAGGCAATGCCGCAAGATGTTTTGCATATTCTTCGACATAAGGCAGAATCTTGGCCATGCTGTATATGGCATTTTTTCCTTTTTCAGGGGTGGAACTATGGCAGGATACCCCTTTGCATTGCAAATCCCATCGAACCGCACCCTTATGTGCGTTTACAATATGCAGGCGGGTCGGCTCTGCTACGACTGCCCAAATAGATTTGGGATCCTTTGCTTTTAACCAAGACTGATTAACTACACTTTGAATTCCTTGAAAACCATGCTCTTCATCAATTGTGCAAGCCATGACCAATTGGGGCATCCCTGCCTTTTTTTGCTTAAAAAGTCGGGCAAAAGCGGTCGCCATGGATGCCATCCCTCCTTTAACATCACACGCCCCTCTACCATAAAGTTTGCCTGCTTCTATTTTGGCACCAAAGGGATCAATGATCATTCCATCAACGGGAACTGTATCTTGATGCGCTTCAAAGAGGATGGTTTGAGAAGGGTTACCAGGGGGATCCATGAAGGCAACTAAATTATCTCGGCCCGGCTGAATTGTGGTTCGCTCGGTTCGGGCCCCCATATTTTTAAAGAAAGTTTCCATGTATGCAGTTACACGGCTTTCAAATATAAGTTCCTCTGGCAGCGCCCTGCCCATCGGATTTATACTTGGTAAACGAACTAAATCAGCAAGAAGGCTGGTAACATCCATTTGCAGAATCCTCAGGAAAAAGAAAATCTCTGGGAATGATCATGGAAAAAGCTGGTATCCCAACCTATTCATCCTATAAATACTTTACAGCATATGCTGTAAAGTTATAAACTTTCATCATACCTTATTCCTTGAAGAGTAGATGGGTTGGTCCATGAAAATTCACGAATATCAAGCTAAAGATTTACTTGCTGCCGAAGGGGCCAAAATCCCTGCAGGCATTATTGCAAATACCCCCGAGGAAGCTGTCAAAGCTTTTGATCATCTGGGCGGAAATCCCGTTGTTCTTAAGGCTCAGGTTCATGCGGGTGGGCGAGGAAAAGGTCGCTTTAAAGATAGCGGCAAAGATTTCGGCGGGGTTAAATTCATTACCAAACGCGAAGATATCATTCCCATTTCTGAAGTGATGTTTAAGTTTCCTCTGGTTACCCTGCAAACTGGGCCAGAAGGACAAAAGGTTTCCAAGATTTTGGTTCAAAGCGCAGCTGATATCTCCCGTGAAATCTATCTTGGCATGGTTTTAGATCGCTCCGAAGGCATGCCTATCATGATGGCTTGCGCTGATGGTGGCGTTGATATCGAAGAAGTTGCCCATAAGCACCCTGAAAAACTTTTGAAGATGGCAGTTTCTCCTGAAACCGGACTTCTTCCCTACCAAGCTCGTAAACTAGCTTTCGCTCTTGGCTTTACGCCCGAGCAGGTTCCACAAGCAGAAGCCATCATGATGGCTTTATCCAAGGTTTTCCTTGCACAAGATGCTAGCCTTGCTGAAATTAATCCTTTAGTTGTTACTCCTACTGGTGAGGTTTTGGCCTTGGATGCCAAAATCACCTTTGATGACAACGCACTTTTCCGACATCCTCACATCGAGCACTTACGCGATCTTTCAGAAGAAAACCCTTCTGAAGTACGGGCTGCGAAATCCGGTTTGAGTTTTGTGCAAATGAGCGGCAACATAGGATGCCTAGTTAATGGTGCTGGCCTTGCGATGAGCACCATGGATATCATCAAATATCATGGGGGCGAACCTGCCAACTTCTTGGATGTTGGGGGTGGTGCCAATAAGGATCAGGTAACCGAAGCTTTTCGAATTTTGCTTTCCGATCCTAATGTAAAAGCGGTACTGGTCAATATTTTTGGTGGCATCATGAAGTGTGACACCATTGCTAATGCCATTCTTGCTGCCTACAAGGAAGTCGGTTTCCATGTACCATTGGTGGTAAGGTTGGAAGGTACAAATGTAGCTGAAGGCAAGAAAATCCTGCAGGAAAGCGGACTTAAGATCATTGCTGCTGAGGGATTAACCGATGCTGCTAAAAAAGTTGTAGCTGCTGCCAAATAAATCATAAACCAAGTTCAAAAGAATCTGCGGAGTTGTTTTCATGAGCATTCTTATTGATAAAAACACCAAGGTACTGTGCCAAGGTTTAGGTAAAGCCGGAACATTTCATGCAATCCAATGCAGGGAATATGGAACCCAGGTAGTGGGTGGTGTGGTTCCTGGAAAAGGTGGCACAACCAAAGAAGGTTTCCCTATTTTCAATACGGTTGCAGAAGCCGTTGCTAAAACTGGCGCCAACGCCACCATGATATTTGTTCCGCCTCCAGGCGCTGCTGATGCAATCATGGAAGCAGCAGATGCAGGCATTCAAGTTATTGTTGCGATTACCGAAGGCATTCCAGTTTTGGATATGTCGAGGGCGAAACGATTTCTTGCAACCAAGCCGAATATTCGCCTTATCGGGCCCAACTGCCCCGGCCTTATTACTCCTGGGCAATGCAAAATTGGCATTATGCCCGGTTACATTCACAAGCCAGGAACCATTGGCGTCATCTCACGCAGTGGAACCCTCACTTATGAAGCTGTTTGGCAGCTTACTAATTTAGGGCTCGGTCAATCAACTTGCGTTGGCATTGGGGGCGACCCAATCATAGGTACCAATCAAATTGATGTACTCAAAATGTTTCAGGATGATGCTGGAACAGAAGCAATTCTAATGATGGGTGAAATCGGTGGCACTGCTGAAGAAGAAGCTGCTGCTTACATTCAAAAGTATGTCACAAAGCCAGTCGCAGCCTTTATTGCGGGTCAAACAGCGCCCCCTGGAAAACGCATGGGTCATGCAGGCGCAATCATCAGCGGTGGCATGGGTTCTGCCCAAGATAAAATGGCAGCCTTGCGAAAAGCTGGAATTTTAGTCGCAGAAAGTCCCGCAGATCTCGGGATTACCTTGCAGGAAGCCCTGAAAAGGAAGAAATCCTAAAGCTTCGATTCGTGCTTTTCTGCTACTCTTGTGGTAGGATTACGAAATGAATAAATTCAATCGAAGAGATTTTTTAACCCACCCCATGGGCCCTTGTGGCTCTCTTGCCCTTTCTTGGCTTCTTTCCCAAGAAGGATTTGCTGCTTCCATCGAAGCAAACAACCTCAACCCGCTTGCACCTCGACTTTCTCATTTTTCTTCAAAAGCCAAGTCGGTCATTTTCATGTTCATGGTGGGTGGCCCTAGCCAGATTGATTTATTTGACCCGAAGCCCGAATTGAATCGACTTAATGGCCAACCCCTGCCCCCTAGCTTTGGCAAGCCCGTTAGTCAGTTCACCAAAGGCGATACGCCCATTCTTGGCTCGACCCGGAAATTTCAAAAGCATGGTAAATCCGGGCTCGAGGTTTCAGACCTGATGCCTAATCTCGCTCAGTGTGTTGATGATATTTGTTTTTTAAGATCCTGCTGGTGTAGCAGCACAGTTCATGCGCCCGCAATGTACGAAATGCATTCTGGTAGAACATTGATGGGGCATCCAAGTTTAGGTTCCTGGGTTTCGTATGGCTTAGGAAGCACGAATGAAAATTTGCCTGCATACTGCGTTCTATTACAACCCGAAGGCACCCCCGAAGGCGGGGCACCCTGCTGGTCCAATGCCTACCTTCCTGCTGTCTACCAAGGAACATTGTTAAGGCGTGGCGCAAACCCTCTTTTGCACCTTAAACCACCTGCAGACATAACGCCAAGCCGCCAAAGGGCAACCATCGACTTCATCAAGCAGATGAACGAAAAAGATCTTGATCCTTCACGCACCGATCTTGCTGCTCGAATAGCTTCCTATGAACTCGCTTTCCGCATGCAAAGCCACGCTCCCGAAGCGGTTGATCTTTCCAAAGAAAGCGAAAGAACCAAGAACAACTACGGCTTGAACGACAAAAAAACATCCGACTTCGGCACCCGCTGCCTTCTAGCAAGAAGGTTGGTCGAGAGGGGCGTTCGGTTCGTTCAACTTTACTCGGGTGGTGGCCCCTTGGTCACCCAGTGGGATGCACATGATGACATTAATTCCAATCATGAAAAGATGTGTGGCCATGTTGATCAGCCAATTGCTGCATTACTAAAAGATCTTAAAGCAAGAGGTTTACTCGACTCCACTCTGGTTGTTTGGGCAAGTGAATTTGGCAGGTTACCCAATACTCAGGGAGGCAGAGGTCGTGATCACAACCCACATGGCTTTACGATGTGGATAGCAGGAGGCGGAGTTAAAGGCGGACAAACTATTGGTGCCACCGACGAAATGGGGCTCAATGCAATCGACACAAGAATATCCGTCAATGATTTTCACGCCACATTGCTGCATCTTCTTGGCATGGATCATGAGAAACTTATCTACCCGCACTTGGGCAAGGACGAACGCCTTACCGATGTTGCAGGCCGTGTGGTTGAATCTGTTTTTGCTTGATATCTCCCCAGAGTAACTAAAATGATCATGCCCTTGTACGATGACAACTCGCAACGGATTCGAACCCCGTTTGTTAATTACATTCTTATAGCAATCAATATTTTTGTTTTCGTGATGTTTCAAAACTTTGGCGAGAATGAGCGCTTTATTTACACTTTCTCTGCAGTGCCCGCAGAAATCATTTCAGGGAAAGATATTCAATCAAGCCCCACTGTTTTGGGAAAAACCCGCTCAGGCGAAGAGATTATCCGACCTGGTTTAGAGCCAACCCCCTTCACGGTTTACATCACGCTTATCACCTCCATGTTCATGCATGGAGGCATAGGCCATATTTTAGGCAACATGCTTTTCCTATGGATCTTTGGTGATAATGTTGAAGACCGACTCGGACATCTGCAATATCTGCTTTTTTACATTATCGTGGGGATACTGGCATCTTTAGCACATGTTGCAACTTGTGTTCTTCTGAAATCCGACCTATTAACCCCCAGTTTGGGTGCCTCGGGAGCAATTTCTGGGGTCATGGGTGCTTACCTTATTTTCTATCCCAACAACAGTGTAACTGTCCTGATCTTTCGGTTTGTAACCACGGTGCCTGCAATCGTCGCAGTAGGATTATGGTTTGCAATGCAGCTATTTAGTAGCTTCATGGAGTTGGGGGCCGGAGAAGGTGGCGGCGTAGCTTATGGGGCGCACATAGGCGGATTTATTGCGGGAATTCCTTTAGCTTTCTTTATCGATAAGACATTAAGCGAAGGAAAGCAAAATGCGTCTTGGACGCAAAACCTTTAGTAAAGTAGGCTCGATAATTTTGATCGGTATTGATTGGCTAGCGGACTACCCACACCAACCAAATGAAAGATGCTTACCATAGCCTCGCGAACGCAATTCTTGGCAAGGTTCATATCGTTTTCGCCAGCTTGAATTAAAAGCTTTAATGCTTCCTCGTAACTTCCTGAAGAGGCCTTAAGGCAGCCAAGTTGGTAATAAGCTAAACCATCTTTAGGCTTCAATTCGATTTGCTTTAGGACATCAGCCTCGGTAGGAAGTGGTTTTGTTATTTGATAGATCTTTAGTATCGCCATGATTTTCTGAACTTCTTTACCTGTATCACCATCTAAACCAAAAGGCTCCAAAAGGCCGGGTACTTCGGATTGCTCATCCCCTTTTCCTGCTAACATTCTTGCAAGGGCTAATCGAACCTTATCATGCTTTGGATTATCTTTAAATAACCCCCTTACTGTTTCTTCTGCTGCAACAGGATCTGTTTTTTTTAATTCAACAGCTTCAATCAATCGCTTATCTACATCAGTGGGTAAAAGCGTTGCAAGAAACTCCTGTAGTTGTTCGTCGGTTAATAAGCCTTGAAATCGATTAACAACAAGACCATCCTTCAAAGCAAAAACTGCAGGTATTCCTTCAACCTTGAATGATGCTGCTAGATTAGGGTTCTCATCGGTGTTGATTTCCGCAAGCATGACTTGGCCATTGAGATTTTGAATGGCACTTTCAAGCATGGGTTTTAGCAATTTACAAGGCTGGCACCAGGGAGCCCAAAAATCCACCACGACAGGTACAGTCTTCGACATCTCCACTACTTTTGGAGAAAAGTTCTTTTCATCTACTGCGTATATCCATTCAGAATTAATCATTTATTCGTATTCATACCAAAGAAGGAATAGGTGCGGAATCAGCTAGCGGTACTGACACTCCATTAGCGAGATTTATTTTTTGCGTTGGGTCAATTCCCATCGCCTTATAAATGGTAGCAGCAAACATTGCAGGATTTACAGGATTATCTTTGGGAATACCACCCATGGAATCAGAAGAACCAACCACGGCCCCACCGGGCAAACCTGCCCCTGCAAGCAGCCCACTCCAAACGCCACTATGGTGATCTCTGCCACCCCGCATATTTAGATAAGGGCTCCTACCAAATTCTCCTACCGCAACAAGGAGCGTAGAATCAAGTAACCCTTTAACTTGAAGATCATCTAAAAGCGCAGCATAAGCAGAATCAAACATGGGGCAGATTTTAGTGCGGTAATCATTCAAATTACTGGCAAGCGCCCCGCCATCAGCATGGCAATCCCAAGTGACTTCGTTAAAAACAGATTCAAACATATTAACAGTGACAAACTTTACGCCCGATTCAACAAGCGCTAAAGCCGCCTGACAGGACTGTCCAAATCTGGTATTTCCATAGCGGGAATCAAAGCTAAGATTTGCAACCGTTGAACGAATCATCCCAAGATTTAATTCGCTATTGTTGTGAGTAATTTCACAAATATTTCTGATATCGTTGGCGTGCGATTTGATGTTCACAGGTTGAAATTGATCACCTAAAAAACCTGCCTCCTGCCCCTGATACATGTTAACGCCAGTAAGTCCAATTTTAGAGGGAAGCACGACGAAGCTTGGCACTTGGGAATACGAGGGGGAAGCAAGCGAAGCGCAAACAGCCCCATAATTCGGAAAGCAATTTTGAACGGTGGAAACCCTACCCGTCTGCATCAATTGCAATCCTGTTTCATGGATAGGCGCTTCATCATGAAACAAGGAACGAACCACGGTAAACTTATCAGCCCGAGAAGCTAGAAGTGGCAGAGTTTCAGCAAAAAAAGTGCCTGGAACCTTGGTAGATATTGCTTTAAACGGCCCACGAATTTCCGACCTAGCATCCGGTTTGGGATCAAAGGTATCTATCTGGCTAGGCCCACCAGTTAATAGAAGAAAAATGCAATTCTTGATGCTTGAACTATCCCCGGTTTCAAGTCCTTTTGCCTCGGGTAAAAAAGTACAAGCACCTGCAGTCGTAACGGCTGTGTGCTTTAAAAATTGACGCCTATCAAAGCCACTTTTGCCTTGCTGCATGATCATTCCCTTCCCAATTATGGAACGCTTAGGTTTATATATGTATGGTAAATCAATCACAAGCAAACGCAACCAGAAACATTTCTGCTTTACGACTCTTCCTATTTTTCGGTAAAACGCCATACCCCATCCCAATCAGCAGGAGGCGGGTTAGAAAGAAAGTGCTGGCATCGCACCAGATGTATGCTAGCAGCCTTATTTTGTTTGTCCAACTCAAGAACCTCTCCAAATAGACCAATCGCCTTGCCGAATTTCATCTGCTGGTAAAAATCTCTGGCTTTGTGATAAAGCTCGATAATTTGTTCATGACTTGCACTTAATGGATCAGAACGCAAGCCATAAACCTCGTAGATACTAATGGGCTGATTTTTACCCTTAACTTGAATTCGATCGAGTTCCCTAGTCCAAATCCGGTCTGCACAACTTTTATAAGTTGTCTCGCTAATTATGATATCTGTACCGTAAACCTTGCTAGTTCCTTCCAAACGCGAACCAAGGTTAACACCATCGCCGATCGAGGTGAACTCCATTCGCTTCGTACATCCGATATTTCCAGAAATTACAGAATCAGAATTCACCCCAATTCCAATCTTGATATTTACCAGATCAAATTCTTTCTGGTCCTTGGGCTTTAGATTTTCAACCCGCTTTGCATTGAACTCCTTGAGGCGGTGCCTCATATCAATTGCGGTCTGCACTGCAAGCCAGGCATGATCTGGCAGAGCAAGCGGGGTACCAAACACCGCCATAATCGCATCACCAATGTACTTGTCTAACGTCCCCTTATGGATCAATACCGATTCAACCATGGTTTCAAAATATTCGTTCAACATAGAAACAACATCTTCAGCGGAAAGCACCTCAGATAGAGAGGTATAGCCCCGGATGTCAGAAAACAACACAGATACTTCTTTGCGGTCTCCGCCCATTTTTGCGCTGCCATCTGCAAGCAATTGCTCTGCAAGTTCCTGCGTCATGTAACGATACATAGTGGTTTTAAGGCGTTTCTCTTGGCTTATATCTTCGAGGATCACCAAAGCCCCCTGCACTTTATCCCCCTGGTCCGCATCCACCATGGTGTTGATGGAAACATTTACATTGCGGTTTTCATTTATCTGAGAATGTAACACTTGGTCAGGGTAATATTGGTTTCTGGCTTTTTCATCAACGCCTTCCAAGCTTGCATTAAACCATTTAGAAAAATTAGCGTTTTCGATTTTAATTTTCTCATGAATCGAACAACCTTCCAATTGCTGACCATCAGCTTTATTGATACCAAGAATATCGTAAGCTTTTTGGTTGGCGGCAATGATTGATCCACGAGTATCGGTTGATATCACACCATCCGACAAACTACGAAGGATGCTTTTTTGAATCATTTGCTCGTGTTTGATTTTTTCAAAAAGGCGGGCATTTTCAAGAGCTATACCGGCTTGGGTATTAAAAACTTTCATAAACTCAACATCTTCACTGGTGAAGCTGTTTTTAAATTGCGGAGGAACCAATGGCCAATTTTTAGGATCATAAGGAGGAAACTCCCCCCTTTGCAACTTATTGACAACCTGAGTAACCCCGATCAATTCCTTTTTCGGATTAAACACAGGCATGCATAGCAGACTGCAAGTCCGATACCCATTCTTCTTATCCATTTGTTTAGAGGTGCCTGAATCCGGATGATCGTAAACATCTAAAGGGATATTTAGTATTTCCCCTGTTTTAGCAACATACCCGGCATACCCGGCCCCTATTGGGATGCGCAAAACGGTGGATACCCCTGCGTTATAAACTTTGGTCCAAAGCTCGGATTTTTCTTGATCAATAAGCCACAACGCATTTCTATCAGCATTAAGCAAGTAGCTAGCCTGATCCATTACTGTTTTAAGTGTATCTTCGAGATCAAGGCTTTGCCCGACTGAAAGTACTGCTTTCATAAGCGCATCTGCAACACGCTGTTTTTGGGCAGCGCGATAAAATGAATTCGAGCTTTCAATAATATGAGCGATGAGCACAGAAAATTTGCGAAACATATCTTCATCGGCACTGGTGAAACCAAGCTTATTTATTCGAGTTTCAAGTTGCTCGTTATTCTCATTACTTTTTACTTTGTTGATTAGCTCAACAACTGCGATAAGTTCGCCTTTTTCATCTAACAAAGGAAGAGCCAGCATAGAGTAGGTACGATAACCTGTCTGCTCGAAATGTTTTTTTGCAAACCCAGACCGCGGGTCATCAAAAAAGTCGAAGGGAATGTTAATGGTTTTTTGTGAAGTGGCAACCTCGCCAGCGATTGTTGAAGGATCTAACGGAATTCTAATTTCGACATTCGTATTGTTTGGCCCTTCCACCACAAGCCAAAGTTGCTGCCGTGCTTTGTCCAATAGAAAAATCGAAGTCCGATCGGAAGAAGTTAACTGGCATATTTTCGATTGAATGGTTTGCAATAAATCCTCAAAGACTTTGCTGAAGTCGGTATCCAGCATACTTAGAGTTTTGTTGACCATCCGGATATTTTGCACAGCATTTTCGACAAACCCATCCACACTGCTTATATTTTCACGGGTGAGCGACCTAAATAGCCCTGAAAAAACATCAGTAATTTTAAGTTGACCACTTACGCTGGGGTCTAAGTTTTGGGGCATGCTGCAACCTTTTTGAAATCTACATCATTATAATTAAATACAAAGCATTATGATAACATACATTACAATCAGGGGCCATTGCCTACTAATTTCTCATTAATGCTACCCCTATTTAGTTGCATTACTTTTACAATTAAAGTAAAAATACTTGATACTTTACTTATTATTTTTATGTTCTTTCAAGGAATTGAATCTTGTCAACTATCACCGGAGAATGGAAATACAAGGTGGTTGGAACCTCACCCATAGCCGCCCGTAGAGACATGCTTATTTTGCAACGCGCCCTTGGTTTGGAAGGCAAAAATGGCTGGGAACTTGTAGGATTCATCCCTAATCCTAACCCTGATGCCCCTTGCTTTTATGTACTGAAAAAAAGCAAAGACAGTCCAATTGCAAATCTGCCCTAATGAATTTTCAGGTATTGCATACTTATTCTTATAAGTATCAAAATTGATTGCCCCAAAAGGATTTAAAAATGATTGAGCAGCAATGGCATGTGGTAATTCAAGGAAAAGGTCAGGGCCCCTTTCCCCTTTTGACCGTTCAATCCATGATTAAAGAAGGCAAGGTTTCCAAAGATGCTTTAGTTTGGATGCCCACGATGGCCGCTTGGACTTGCTGGAGAGAAGTTCCTGCTTTTGCATTTCTCGCAACCGCTGAGAAACAACCTGAAGCTTTATCTCAAACTCCTATGCCAGCAAACCGAACTGAACCAACTGCCGCAAGCCCCGCTTTGAAAATCCCATTTGAAATGATTCCGAACAATTTTTGGGATTACCTTTCCTTTAAGAGGATGATCACCCCCAAATTGGTCAACATCTTTTTTTGGATTGGAACGATTATAAGTATGGTGATTGGATTGGGGCTATTTATCATTTCGCTTGCTAACATTAATTCTGAGGGAATTTTAATAGGGTTTCTAACTATGTTATTGGGACCCTTGGTGATTCGCATTTACTGCGAATTGGTCATAGTCTTTTTTATGATCAACGAAACACTTACCGACATTTCAAAAACACTTCAGCAAAAGAAATAGCTAATTTAACATCATGCCTGTACCGCACTAGATTCAACTAGTTTATGGCCTGCTTGAAGCAGTGCTTTTCTTAATTTCTCTAATGATTCACTAGTAACAGTAAGAGCACAAGGCCCCAGTCTGGAATGAACCCACTGCGCTGTTTCAGGCCATTGCATAATTCCATCCGTGATCAGTTCATTTTCCAAATGCACGACCAACATGGTTTCAAAACTTGGAGGAACTGCATCCGATTTTGCACCAAGAATCAATTGGACTGCGGGGGTAAGCGAATGCCCCAACCTTTGTTGAAACCAATCGTCCAAGGCTGTTGGGGTATAGCCAACCTGATCGGCCTTTTTCAGCGTCTCGGGGCTAAGCTTATAAACTCTTCTTTGCTGCGATGAAGCATCTTCAACAAAATCTGCAAATCTGGGCAACTCGGTTTCAAGCAGAAGATCAGACCTGCTTATATCAACAACAAGTGTCACGCCATCACTTTCAACTTGCACACATTTTTCGGGCATCAACCCATAATCTCTGGTCGCAGTCAACCTATACTGACTAAAATCAATACCATCTTCACTTGTAGCAACTGCAAAGCGATCCGAAATTTTTAATGCAGGCAACCCACGGGAAAGTGCATTCTCGAGATCTTGTGCGGTTGGGAATTCCAACAGCGTTGCAGAGGCATAAATAGTTATTCGTTCATGTTTATTCGACCAAGTTTTAATGGCATCCAATACAGCCTGTGGGGTTGGACGAGTGCCGTGCCTTTCCAGTAATCCGCAAATATCTTCGTAGCGTAAGCCTGTTTCCAAAGCGAAATAGACCGATTCAGGTTCCAACAACAACTGGCAAGCGGGTCCAATGCTTTTTAAAGTTGCGAGGTTGGTGAGATCTCTTGCAAGCGCGGGATTCAATCCTTGGCGAAAAGCAAGAATTTCAAGATTGGGCTGCACCAGCAAAGTTTTTGCAATAACATCTTGCAGATCATTTTCTTTCTGCAAACCAAGAATAGATCTCCCCACGGGGCTGAGCCTGACCAGATATTTTCCGCCCAGTAACTTGGTTGCCTGGATCATCCGAATTTGGAATGCGATGCCTAGAAGAAATTTAACCAACCATCCTTTTAATCGGGAAGGCCTGATCGATTCCCGGTCTTTCCAATACGGATGATGATCAATCACCCAGGATTCAAGAAGCTCGGGATCCACCCACTGATTAGGGGGAAGATTGCCAAGCGCAAGAACCGCAACAAGGCAAGCCGAGTTGTAGGGGTTGCTTCGATCTTCAGGATTATCATTTAGGCCAGTGCAAGGGTTCCAGGAATCAATTGCGGGAAGCGCAGCCCAAATTTCAGTCAGCACTGCAAGCAAGCCTTCATCCCACGAAGCGGGAAAAGTTCCAGGGTGCAATTCATTTTCTTTGGGGATAAGAATGCCTAGTTTCAAACCTATTTCAGTTAAAAGAATACCGAGATCAGGAACTTCAATTAAGCGGTCGGAAGGATCAGAAGAAAGCATGGAATTGGCACGAAGATTTTCGAGATCTCTTTTGAAAAATCCACCCTGCTGATTTTTGCGCAGGGGATCTTTATGAACCATCTGCAATAGAACCGACATGCGAAGAGGAAACTCCATACCATCAGCTTGGAGGATAGGAGCAATGGGATCGGGTTCAAGGAGTTCCGCGCCTTCGGGTGGTTCGTATTTTTGGGGCAATGATAAAGCGAAAGCTATCGACCTTTGGCTGATAGGGGGAGGCAGGAAAATCGCCAATCCTTCAGGGCCGGGAAACCCAATCCACTGCTCAAAACTTTTGATGTATGGGCTTTTACAAGGTTTTGGAAGTCGATCCTTTTGTTCAAGGTTGACAACATCAGGCAGTAAAAACCCTTGGTTCAACAAATCAAATACAGCAGGCAAACCATCGTCCTGACCCAAGCACATGCTAATCTCAATCAACTGCCCAAGCTTCCATTTGCATTGGCCGGATTGGGCCAATGCAGCAAGAAGGGTTTTGCGCGATTCATCAAGTTCTTTTAATCTGCGATTTAGCAAAACCGTGTTATCGAATGCTTCCACGCAACGGTCGATAAGCTCTTCAACAGGCCATTGATTTCTAGGGCGAAGGAATCGTTGGACGACTTCGCGCAACAATTTTTCGTCATAGCGGCCAAGAATAAGACGAACAAGTTCAGGCCATATTTTCTGGATGGGTTCTGTCATTTTCAGCGCTGTAATACCTGAGGAGTGTGACCCATGCGCTGAAGTTCCGCAACAACGCTTTCAAGCCTACCTGTTCTTACCAAAAGAACCTCGTTGGTTAATCTTCCGGAAATATCGGAAGCGAGCTTCTTTCGAGCTAGAATCTCTTCCGCAAGCAATGCATCTTCAGTAAGCACTAGGCATACCCTTCGATGCAACTTTACGGGAATCCGGGCGATACTTGTTTTATTGGATACAATCAGCATTTATTTTCGCATTACCTTTCTTAAACTTTACAACCAAATTCACTCAGCAACGCATCACCATCCATTACATTATAACTATAGCCCTGTTCGGTAAGAAACATTTGGCGATGGTGCGCAAAATCCTGTTCACGGGTGTCCCGCGTGACCAATGTGTAAAAGTAAGCTATTTCGCCGCTTGGTTTAGGCCTCAGAATTCTACCCAACCTTTGGGCTTCTTCCTGCCTAGAACCAAAAGTCCCCGACACCTGAATCAGAATATTGGCATCAGGAAGATCGAGTGCAAAGTTCCCCACCTTGGAAAGAATCAAACTCTTTATTTCGCCTGTTCTAAATTTTGCATACAACTCTTCACGCTCAGAATTTGGAGTCTGCCCGGTAATTAATGGTATATCAAATCTATCTCTAAGCTGACGCAATTGCTTTAAATACTGACCGATAATCAATACCCTTTTATCCCCGTAGTTATTTAACAGGGCTGCAACCATATCTTCCTTGGCAATATTTTCGCTTGCAAGCCTGTATTTGTTGCGCCATTCTGCAACTGCATAATCCATGCGATCCGATTCAATCAAACCAACCCTAACCTCGGTGCAGGATGCTTCTGCAATCCAACCCTTGGTTTCAAGTTCACGCCATGGTACATCATACTTCTTGGGTCCAATCAAACTGAACACATCGGTTTCTCTGCCATCTTCTCTTACCAGGGTTGCAGTAAGTCCGAGCCTTCGCCTTGCTTGAATCTGGGCAGTAACCCTAAATACTGGAGCGGGCAAAAGATGCACTTCATCGTAAACGATCAAGCCCCAATCCTGACTATCAAACAATTTAAAGTGTGGAAACTCATCAGACTTTTCGGGCCGATATGTCAAAATTTGATAAGTCGCTATTGTTACAGGTGCTATCGCCTTCGATTCGCCTGTATATTCAGCTATAAGATGTTCCGGAATATCAGTTTTATCAAGAATTTCTCGATGCCATTGCTTAACCGCAGTAATACCCGTCGATAAAACCAGCGTATTCTTTTTCAACATGCTCATCGCAACAATGCCCACGATGGTTTTACCCGCACCACAAGGCAGCACGATTACACCACTACCACCGCGAACATCACCACCCGCATGAAATACTTCGCAAGCCTCATTCTGGTAATCACGAACATTAAACGGAACCCCAGACTTGCATACTTTCCTTAATCCAATGTCTAAATTCGCTCCCTCGGTATAACCTGCAAGATCTTCCGCAGGATAACCAATCATTATCAACGCTTGCTTCAACACGCCTCGGAATGATGGTTCGACCAAGTAGCTTTTTTTGTTTACCCGTTCATGCAGATACTCTTTCAACTTGGGCTGGCGTGAAAGCTCTTCCATTAAATGAGCATCTTCGCAAACCATCAAAAGCATATGGCTATTGGATTTTGGATCAAGCTGATCAGATCGCCTAATACAAACCCGCCCATAACGCCCTACTACTTCAAAAATATCTGAACTTATCGTGGCAGGCAGGGGAAACTTGGAATAGGTTTTAAGCACCTCGACCATAGCCGCAGCGGTCAAACCAGAAGCAGCAGCATTCCATAAAGATAGATTGGAAAGGCGATAGGTATGGATATGCTCAGGGCTTTTTTCCAATTCTGCGAAGGGCGCAAGTGCTTCACGAGCTTGCGCATACTTAGGGTTATCAACTTCTAATAAAACAGAACGGTCACCTTGAACAATAAGCGGATTAGTCGGGTCATAAGTCATAGATTTTTGCCATCCATCCTGATGCCTATTAACAAATACAATTTTCCTACGATCTTGCAGTTTAGAGGAAAGAGGGTGCTATAAGCAAGCCAAACCACAAAAACTTTTAAACTAAGAAGAAAGACTTCATCAAATCCCCTTGTTTATAAAAACCAAAGCAAAGCTGTTATTTAATGACCAAAGATTTCTCAAACACAACGATATCTTGATTAACCCACTGTTTGATCAATTGTTGTTCTTTCCAGAATGGCCTATAAATCAAGCTAATCTGCACTGATTCGATATTGCGAGGAAATCTCCAGACCCAGACTTGCGCTATCTCAGGCTCTAATCTGGAATCCACTAAGTCTGTACCACCCTGCCAAAAAGGCTGGATTCCCTGCTTATCTTCACTCAATAGGGGCCTGCCAAATAACACCCCAGCATTTCCCACAAGCTTTTTATCAACCCAAGCTGGCAAGGTCGGGCCATCGATTGGTTTAAACTCTTCCTCATGAAACTTCGCTCTCACCTGCAATATCATATGCCGGTCGATGTACCCTGTGGGAACTTTGTGCCCAACATTCACCGCTTTTAACTGAACTTTTACTACACATTCGGTTTCCCCGAGAACAACTTCCTCTTCATGATGAATCGAACTTTGCAACATCTGCTGCAATCCGCCCGGCATTATCTGATGCGATGCCAATCCCTTTGCTTCACGAATAATCCCGCCCTTTCCCGGAGCAATATTTTTGAAATGCCCATCAGGCTTCATGTGGCATGCCTGACATTGCAACCCCTTTGCAGCAGCAGGGCTTTTCTGCCACTCAGAAAAAGTCGAATAGACATGCATTCCAAATAAAGTCCCTTCATGGCAGGAAGCGCAATAAAGGCTTTGTTGGTAAACCGGACTAAAAGAATTATCATCTCGAGTCGCATCTTTGATGGGGCCAAAAAACACCTGCCCTTTTTCTGGGCGAGCCAATCTCAACAAATCTCTGCCATGCGACAAACCAACACCCTCTTTTTTAACCGCCTCAACCTTATGACAAAAATCACAATGCACCCCGAGCTTATTGATCCCGCTGACTTCAGAAATATTTTCCAAGCCCGGTTGCCCCGCTCCAACTCCGGGGGCATGACATGACGCACAAACAGTCTTACCTTCCGGCAGATCTCGCGAGAGGCTCCACCCCTTGATAACCTCACCACCTTTTTTTATATCCGAATACATGTCAAGAAATCGATGACCTGTGCTACTAAGAGAATGCCCACTTTGTGCCCATTCCTGTGCAATCTGAGCATGGCAACTCGCACAATTTTGCTCACCTTCCAAAGGATGTACCCATTCGTAATTGGCAGCATCACCAGCCGGTGTTTTTTTGAGTCGAACTGTATTCCCTTTCTTTTTAAGCCTATCATGCGCAATGAAGTACCCTTCGGAAGCAACCGCGAACTTGTTACCAGTTAAAGGGTTTGCGATATCGCAACGGCCCGATACATCCGTTTGAAATAGACCGGAATTATGTTCAAAGGTAATGAATGCCCCTTCGATGGGGCCAACAGGGCCAACAATAAGAATTTGCACAGCAGGAATTTGTTGGATCCAAACCAATAAAGTGTGAGGCAAAAAGCCAATCAGAATTGTGGCTGCCAAAACGGCTAGAACCGGACTGCGCATGGGCGATTTATCCAGTCGTAATCAAATTTTCAAAAGCGAACCCAATGCCTGTGCTGATTGTAACGCAGCTTTGCGAATCGAACTTTTCCAATCGGGATCATCGGGAGAAGTGGGAAAAGTAACGCCTCGGGAACTGTTTACAATTGCCCCCAAACCATCTTCACGAAACGAAGGTCGGACCTCGTCAAGGCCACCGCCCTGCGCTCCAAACCCTGGAACCAAAAACCACATCTGAGGAAACTCTGCTCGTAAAGCAGCAGCTTCTTGCGGAAATGTCGCCCCGACAACAGCCCCCGCATCACCCAAACCGCATTCTCCGATATGCCCTTCATTCCATTTAGCAAGTGACTTTGCAACATGGTAATAAAGCGGCTTACCCGCAGACTCAAGATCTTGAAACAACTTGGCCCCAGGATTGCTTGTACGAACTAGCAAAAAGATTCCGCCTTTCACTTTCCTTGCTGCTTTCAAGAAAGGCTCTACTGCATCAAAACCAAGATAGGGGTTAACCGTCATAGAGTCGGCAGGCCAGCTGGCATATTCATGACTCCCCACGTGCCCGCCAAATACAGCCTCTGCATAGGCGGTGGCAGTACTAGCTATATCACCTCTCTTGTTATCCATAATTGTCATTAGACCAAGAGATCTGGCATGCTGCAATAACTTGCGCAGAACTTCCATCCCTTTGGGCCCACAGTTTTCAAAAAAAGCGCTCTGTGGTTTAACTACGGGCACTAATGGTGCAACAATATCCAGCACTTCGGAACAAAACTCGAGATAAGCTTCAGCGACAGCTTCCGGAGTGGCATCCGCAAACTTGCTGCGAATCGCTTTGGGAAGGCTTTCCCAGCGAGGATCAAGGCCCACACATAAGGGAGTTTTCTTCAGGATGATTTTTTCTGCGAGCCTATCCGAAAAATTCATGTCATACTCCTTGCGAGAGGCCCGGGCCTTTTGGCAGACCCAAAGTACCATTCAATGGTAGCATTAACCGCATCACAAACAGGTGTTGTTGGCTGCCAACCCAAATCATTCATTGCATTCGAAATATCAAATTTATTGCTTCGTGTTACCAACCCAACGCTATAGCGCGTGATATGAGGGGGCCTTTTTAGCAGAATCAATTTGCCTATAAATTCGGATACGAATCCTGCAATATATGCCATGCGAACAGAGTAAACTTTCCGCACTTTGGGATACCCCAAAGAATCGGAAAGCAATGCTAGAAACTCTTTTTGGGTTATCTCACCTGGATTACTTAAGTTGTAGATTTTCCCTGCGGATTTTGGGTTCTGCCCCGCTTTGATGACGCCATCTGCAACATCGCCCACATAAAGGACATTGAGCATATTTGACCCATCTCCTACCTGAGCAATTCGGTTCAACCTGAATGCAGCAAGTACTCTGGGCAAAGAGGTACGATCTCTGGGGCCAAAAAACCAAGTGGGCCTCAGAATCGTAATCTCACCTTTATAGTTTCTCCAAAGGGCTTCTGTTTGCAATTTTGCCCGGATGTAATTGTCTGCCCGCCATAAATATTGGCCTGTAGGCGCAGATTCATCAATCGGAAAACTACTATCTTTGGGATGTCCGTAAACCGTAATCGAACTGACATGAGCAACTTTTTGCACTTTGTTAACCGTGCAGGCAATGACCAACGATTCCACTGGTTTAATAATATTCTCAACAAATTCCCGCCAAGGGCCCCACTCCCCAACCTTGGCAGCACAATGATAAAGAGTGTTACAACCATTTAGAGCATGATTCAGAAAATCCTGATCGATCAAACTGCCCCTTAAAACCTCAACTCCAAGGCTTTCTAAAAACGAGGTGTCGCTGTTAGGTCGAACCAAAGCCCGAACGCTACGGCCTTGCTTTACAAGCTTTTCCACAACATGGCTGCCTAATAATCCGCTCGCGCCTGTTACAACATCCAAAGCACACCTCATCGTCCTTAATGACAAAATCATACCTTTGCCGATTATTACCCTTATCTCAGTTATAAGGGTTTTTCGTTTTCTAAGCACTAGGAGAAATAATCCATCTCCCTCACTAATTAGTATTAGACAGAAGGGCTAAATAACCTTGGGAAAAGTGCTTGCATTTGGTTAATTATTATCAGGTCATTTAATGTTGACTACCAAGCAAGCTATAAAGGTATTATTATGAATCGCAACTTAAAAGGAAAAAGAATTCTTATTACCGGGGCCTCCCGAGGAATGGGCGCTGAACTCGCTAGGCTTTGCGCCAAAGCTGGCGCAAGATTGGCCTTGGTTGCGCGCTCCAAAATTGAACTCGAAAACCTTGCATCTGAACTAACAGCCCTTGGCGCTGATGCCAAAGCCTTTCCAGCCGATATCACTTGCAATATCGAGCGGGACAATCTCTTCCGACAAATTAAAGACCACTTTCACGAACTCGACATTTTGGTAAATAACGCTGGTTCTGGCTCATGGAATCATTTTGTTGATGGAAATGAAGAAATAGTTCGCCAACTCATGGAAATCAACTTCTTTGCACCAGCAGAAATGATCAGGCAATCCATCCCTCTGTTGGAAAATGGGAATCAACCTGCCATTGTTAACATTGCATCTATGACGGGAAGAAGGGCGATGCCCTCTTGGACAGAATACTCCGCTAGCAAGCATGCGCTAGTTGGCCTTACCGAGGCATTACGAGGGGAGATGGCAAGGTTCGATATTGATGTGCTTTTGGTACTACCAGGCTTAACTATTACGCCTTTTTGGGAAAATCTGGCACTTAAGACGGGAAGAGCAAACCTTGGAATCGAAAAAGGAATGACTCCACAAGTTGCAGCAAAAGGAATATTAAACGCTATAGTATCTAATACGACAGAAACAGTTCTGGGTTGGGATGCACTATGGATGCTTCGCTTGGACAAATTCTTCCCAAAACTTGTGAACTGGTTGCTGGCTCGTCGCGTGAAACAACTTTATGCCACTCGTTAAAACATTAGCTAAACTTAATCCTTATATAAAGTAATTAGACAAGAATCGCAGGAGAGACAAAATATGTGTGGCATCGCAGGCGTAATTGACCTAGCAGGTCAGAGAACTGTTTCCCCAAACATTATTCGTGCAATGGCACAGGCAATCATTCATCGTGGCCCTGATGAAGATGGCTTTTTAGAAGCCCCTGGCATTTCATTCGCCAACCGCAGACTCAGCATCGTTGGTCTCTCTGATGGCAAGCAACCCATTTATAACGAAGACCGTTCCATTGCGACGGTATTTAATGGAGAATTCTTCGATTATCAAACAATCAAAGCCCGACTTGAATCCAGAGGTCACAAATTTTCCACCCATTGTGATACCGAACTTATCCCCCATCTTTACGAAGATCATCAAGAGGGAATGCTGGACCACCTTCAAGGGCAGTTTGGGATCGCAGTTTGGGACGCCAGGCAAAAAAGAGTAATTCTTGCCCGCGATCAGTTTGGTATTTGCCCACTTTATTACGCAAAGGTGCAATACGATGGTTCCGAATGGCTTTTGTTCGGATCTGAAATCAAAGCGATTCTCGCATCAGGAATGATTCGAGCAGAGCCCGATCGATTGGGTATCAATCATCTTTTCACCTTCTTTGGAGTCCCCGGGCCACAAAGTTGCTTTAAGGGTATTTCTGCTTTAGAACCTGGGCATTTCCTAGATATCAGATTGGGTAGCCAATCGCATGCTTCCCGCATCGAAGATAAAACATACTGGCGCATGGACTTCCCTCAAAGAGGGCAGGAACGAACCGGGCCATCTTTAAAATCACTTGTTGATGATTTCGACAGGGAAATGCTTGCTTCGGTGGAAAAACGCCTACGAGCCGATGTTCCTGTTGTTTCTTATTTAAGCGGTGGGGTTGATTCCAGCCTAGTAGTTGCAATGGCATCCAAAATCCGGGGCACCCCGATTCCTTCTTTTACCATCCGCATTAAATCTCCAAAACTTGATGAAACTCCCGAAGCCACTATTGTTGCAAAACACATTGGCACTACTCCCATTATTATCGATGTTGGGGCGGACGAAGTTCTTAACACCTACCCTGCCCTAATCCGTGCAGCTGAAGCCCCCGTTGTGGACACTTCTTGTTCCGCACTTTTGCTCCTTGCGAAGGAAGTTCACAAGCATGGCTACAAAGTTGCGCTGACTGGCGAAGGTTCCGATGAATGGCTCGCTGGTTACCCTTGGCACAAAGTACATCGTATTGCAAGTTGGGTGGATAGCGTGCCTGGCCTAAAGGTCAGCAATTGGATGCGAAGGTTTTTCTTGTGGATAACAAAAGCCCCTAGATACAACCAAGCAATGCAAAACCGGGCAATTAATGCCATGAGTGGCCCTAACGGATGGCTCGATATTTATAACCTTTTTAGCATGGCTAAGTTCAGATTGTTTAGCCCTGAAATGATGGATCTCGTCAAAAATGTTTCTCCCTACGAAGACTTAAACCTTCCTTCTGAAAGAATGAAAAGCTGGCATCCTTTAAATCGGGAATTGTATGTAAGCGGCAGAGCCCATCTCTCCGGGCTACTTCTTAATGCCAAGGGCGATCGCGTAGCAATGAACTCCTCAGTGGAAACCCGCTACCCGTTTTTAGATGTAAATGTATTTAACTTTTTGGCAACAGTTCACCCAAAGTGGAAGTTTCGTGGATTGTTTGGCGATAAATATTTACTCCGCCATCTTTCAGATCGTTACCTTCCTTCATCGATTGCATGGCGCAAGAAAGCCATGTTTAGAGCCCCCTTCGATAGCTTCCATTTAGATAACGTTCCACCCTTTATCGATCACCTTTTAAGCGAAGAATCCCTTAAAAAGACGGGCTATTTTGATGTTAAGCAAGTTATCCGATGGCGCAAAGAATTCAAAAAACTTCCTTCTTGGGGCCTTTCTAGAGTCTCAATTGAGATGGGGCTCGTTGGCGTTTTAGCCACCCAAATGTGGCACCACACCTTTATTGATCATTCGCTTGCGGACATGGATTATTGGCAAGCTCCTAAAATTTCTTAAAAGTTCTATCTTTGTAGTGACTATTTGAACACTACGCCTATTTATTACATAAGTTGTTATTATATATAACCTTAGACCCCATAATCGTTACATTATAACGCCCTGCAACCATCTTATTTCCAGCTTTGCCTCTTTTAACCTTCCAAGACTCTTTAACAACCGTTAACCTTATAACTATGTCATATGCGCTTTCTACATTATGGTACGACAGGCAACGATACCTGCCGGGCGTTTTAGCTGTTGGCTTTAGCGCTTTGCTTATCGCATTGCAGTGCGGCCTATTGCTCGGTTTATTTTCAATCACCTCAATCCCGGTGGATCATACCACCGCAGATATATGGCTTGGGGCCCCCGAAGTTCTTAGCGTCGATCTTGGCAGGCCCATTCGCGAGGCAAGTTTAGCAAGGCTTGCTAGCCAGCCTGAAATCGAACGCGTTGAAATCTATCTCCAAGGCTTTTCTTATTGGTCTAAACCCGATGGTGGGACAGAACTTTGCATGGTTATTGGCAGCAGACTCGATGAAAACGCATTGGGCAAAGTTAAAGAACTATCAAGAGATCTTTATCTCCAACTCAGCGAACCTGGCACTATTGTTATTGATGAATCCGACCTTGGTAGACTTGGGGTTAAAGGAGTCGGAGATCACGCCGAGGTTGCTGGTAACCGAGTACGCATCGTAGGCCTTACCACTGGATTAAAAAGCTTGGCAGGCCCTTATGTATTTTGTTCGATCAACACAGCAAGACCTTTACTACGCGTTTTCCCTGACCAGATTACTTATGTTCTCGGTAAATGCTTTAACCCCAATGATGCGCCTACCGTAGTTAACCGCCTAAAAGAAAATCAAAATGTCTCCGCCTTCACTAGCCCCGAATTTTCGCTTCGATCTAGAATGCATTGGCTCCTTAAAACCAAAGCTGGTATAGCTTTAGGTTACGCTGCTGCCCTGGGATTACTGGTTGGCGCAGTGGTCACAAGCCAGACCCTATATTCTGCAACCGCTGCCTCCTTACGAGAATTTGCGGTCTTACGAGCTATGGGTATCCCAAGATGGCGCATGCAGTTTATGGTCATGCAGCAATCCTTGTTTGTGGGAATAATAGGTGTTGGTTTGGCTTTGCCTGCGGTCCACGCACTTGCAGCAGTTGCTGATTATTTTGGTGGCCGAGTCGAACTCCCTATTTGGTTGCAGAGTATCGCTGCAATTGTTACGCTTACAATGGCCTTGTTTTCTGGGTTGTTTGCTTTAAGGTCTCTTAGAAATGTAGAGCCCGCTGCTTTACTCAGGTAATTACTAAAGGTTTTTAGGGATGTCGACATCTCCGAATTTAAAATCAAATATCAAGCTTCGCTCAGGCGTTTCAGTTACTTCTATTACGGGTAAAGGACTTTTTAAATCGTTTGGCGAAGGCGAAATGCGAACTATCGCTGTAAATGATGTTTCCATTGATATCAAACAAGGCGAAGTAGCATTGATGATGGGCCCCTCAGGAAGTGGAAAAACCACTCTTTTGGCTATCTTGTCAGGCCTATTAAAACCGGATGCTGGGAAAGTTACGGCCTTAGGGCAAGATATCTGGACCATGACCGAACGCGAAAGAGAGCATTTTCGCCTGAAACATTGCAGCTTCATTTTCCAAGGCTACAATCTTTTTTCCTCTTTAACTGCTAGGCAGCAGTTAGAAATCGTGGCCCAATGGGGCGATGGAGCCAGCTCAAGGGAAGCTAGGAAAAAAGCCGATGAAATCTTGGATATTCTTGGTTTGTTGAAAAAAGCCCATTTGCGCCCAGGCGAATTATCCGGTGGCGAGAAGCAAAGGGTTGCTATTGGAAGAGCTCTTATCAAAAACCCAGATTTCTGTTTCGCTGATGAACCAACGAGTGCCTTAGACTGGGCCCACGGCGAACAAGTTATCGATATTTTACGGTCTGCTGCACATGAACGCGGTTGTACTATCCTTATTGTTGCCCACGATGCCAGAGTTATACCCTATGCGGACAAAATATTTTACCTTGAAGATGGTAAAATGATTGACGATGGTGGCAAAAGTATTCACAAAACCTATGGCAAGATGCCTTAAAGAGTATTGCTAAGATTATTCACTTAGAATACTAAGGTTTTATAATTATATTCACAAGGACGGAATCCTTGTTGGGGAATCTTTAATGGAAAAGTTATTTCAGCCAATACCTGTTGCTTCTTGGACCCATTTGGGAAGAAAGCTTTTTTCGATAATGTTTGTTTCCAGCCTGATTGCAGGTGGTTTTATTTTTTGGAGTTATTATCAACCTCCAGAAAATGAAACGCTTGAATTAAATTTTGGCATCCAAGATCAAATCTCTGCTCAAGCAAAACCAGCTTCCAAAGCCAAAATCACTGAAGATGCTGAGCGCAGGGCTGTTTGTATCGCTTATGTTGATGTAGATGGGGGTGTTACACCTCTTTACCCTATTCAACCTGGCAAAGTGCTTGCAATTCCAGCTAGAGAAAACACCGAAGTCGAAGCGGGCGATATTCTGATTCGTATGGATGATACCTTGCAAAAGGCCCAACTCGAAGAAGCCAAAGCAGATGTGCAAGCTGGCCAATCCCAACTTGATCAAGCCAAAGTTATGTTCTCTCAGCACGAATTAAAGATCAACGGCCAAAAATCTGCAATCGAAGCTAAACGCAGCGAGATGGCTGCTGCCATTGCTAAAAAAGACCAAGCGGAACGCTTGGCAAGCAACAAGCTCGCAAGCAATGATGATGTAAATGCAGCAACTGCAATCGTTAAAGCTCTTGAATTTGCTGTCGAAGGCGAAACAATAAAACTTAAAGGTATCCAAGCTCTTGATCCACATCTTCCCGTAAACCTTGCAACAAATGATCTCACCGCCCGAAGAGCACGATTACAAAAAGCAGAATATGCTTTAGGCGAATGTTCATTAAAGGCACCATTTAAAGGCACCATTCTTAGAATCAACACCAGTGTGGGTGAAACACTTGGATCAAACCCTAAGTTTCCTGCCATCATGTTTTGCCCCAGTGCTAAGCGCATTGTTCGTGCTGAAGTTGAACAAGAATTTGCAGGAAAAATCGCACTCAATCAGGTTGCAGTAATTCAGGATGATTGCAGCTCTTCGGAAATAACATGGCGTGGAAAAGTGGTACGCATTTCCGACTGGTTTACACACCGAAGATCTATTCTTCTTGAGCCTTTGCAGTTCAATGATGTTCGAACCCTTGAATGCATCATCGAGTTAGATCCCGGTCAGCCATTGCTTAGAATTGGACAGCGTGTTCGGGTTCAATTGATTCCTACCGAGGATTCAACCAAGCCCGCTACAGCAAAATCGAAGTAGGCGACCAACATTACTTTAATCGTGTTTTTGCAGGTCAAGGAGGACCAAAAATGACATGGTTACTAATTGCAACTGGTTTTAGTGGTGCCTTTACCTTTTTATTTATCTTTAAAAAGATAGCCCACCTTTTTACCACCCCAAAAACTATAGCTGTGCATTTCTCTCCTGCAGGGGGTTGCGCAGATGCTCTAATCAACGAAATACATAAAGCCAGACACGAAATCTTGGTCCAAGCTTACTCTTTTACTTCCAAGCCAATTTCTCAGGCGCTTGTGGATGCAAAAACAAGAGGCGTAAAAATCGACATCGTTCTTGATGGTAGCAACGAACGAGAACAATACACAGAATTGCACTTTTTACTCGAGCATAGCATCCATCCTGTCATTGATTGCCATCACCCGATTGCCCATAACAAAATCATGATTTTTGATTCTAGAACCATCGCTACGGGAAGCTTTAATTTCACGCATCAAGCAGAGCAAAACAATGCGGAAAACCTGCTTATTTTAAAAGGTCATCCTGAATTGGTCGACTTATACAAAAAGAATTTTGCGATACATAAGGGGCATTCTAGAGCGGTTCAACTTAAAACAGAAACTAATACTGGTGCACCCAAGCACGAAATGTTTGGGCATCACAACCCTACCAACAGATCTAATGCAGCCTAGTGGCCCACTTATCTGGTCAATTTTCCGTAAAAATTGCCTTTTTAACTGAAACTACACTAAAATGTAGTAGGTTTTGCACTTAGTTAATCCCTGCTTAATTTTACGGTATTAGATTTATGCCAGACACAATCATTAACGAAAAAGTTCTGAACGATGCTCACCTAAAGCAGCAATTGCAAATTCTCAGGCAAGCTGATAATTGGACTAATCTTTATTACATCAGCATGATTTATATTTACCTTGCCTCAGTGATTTCTAGCACCCTCTTTTTTTATTACCAACGAGAAACTTGGGGCCTGCCCTTATGGGTGAACATCCCCGTTTCAATATTTGCAATCATTCTGATTGGGGCAGGCCAACATCAACTTACCGGCCTTGGCCATGAAGGTTCACATAATTCTCTTTTCAAAACTAAAAAGTGGAACGAATTCGCCTCCGATGTTTTTTGCATGTTTCCTGTTTATAGTTCCACGCATTTTTACAGATTGCAACACATGGCCCATCATCAATTTGTAAATGACCCAGAACGCGATCCAGATGTCTCGCAGCTATTATCGAGCGGCCATTGGTTGGGTTTTCCTGCTTCTCCGAAAAAGTTCTACAACTTTTTGCTCAATCAACTTTGGATCCCTAATCTTTTTAAGTTCATGATAATTCGGGCTGCTTATAATTCCACAGGCACAGACTCTAATCCTTATGTCAAAAAAAGTACCAGCAAAAACAAAATCGGTATTCGTATCAGTATCACTTATGTTTTTTCCATGATCCCTGTCCTTGCAGTTCTTACCTGGTTTGGTAATCCCCTCGTGGTTGTTCTCAGTGCACTCGGGATATTTACGGTATTCTCCACGATTTTATTACTGCTACCTAAGGACTGCTATCAGCAGGCAAAAATTCATCCAGTTTTTTCAGCACAAATGTCTACCGTTATGCGCCTTGGCTATGTAACCACAACCTTCACTACGCTTGCAGTCTTGCATCTTACCGTTGATCCTTGGGCGCCCATCTATTACTTTGCGCTTTGGTTGGTCCCAATTTTTACTTCGTTTTCTTTCTTTATGATTCTTAGGCAGGTTGTGCAGCACGGCAATGGCGATAGGGGTTGGATCACGAATACACGCGTATTTTTCGTTAACAAATTCATCAACTTTTGCGTATTCCCAATGGGGCAGGATTATCATTTGCCTCATCACCTTTATTCCACTGTGCCTCACTATCGTCTAAAAAAGCTTCACGCAATATTGATGGAGTATCCTGAGTATCAAAAAGATGCGATTAATGTGCATGGTTATTTTCATTCTCCTGAAAACCCTCAAATTCACCCTACTGTTGTGGATGTATTAGGCGACAAATACGCGAGCAAGAGTTTCCGGGGCGTGCACATCGATAACACCGTTCTTGATGATAATGAGGTGGAAGACAAAGAGGGTATTATCAATACAGGAGAACGAGAAAAACAAAAGGCAGAAGCATCAGCACGCGAAAAATCAATGCTTTAAGATAGGTTCAAACTCGGTACCCGAAACCATAGTTTTCAAAATAGGCGTAGTCATAAATGTAGTGACCAAGGCCATCATCACGAGCATACAAAAAACGCTGTCAGAAATAATCCCAAAATCTTTACCCAAGTTAATAACGATCAATTCCATTAAAGCACGGGTATTCATTAATACTCCAATGCACGAAGCTTCTCTCACTGAAAATCCTGAGAAATATGCTGCCAATCCACACCCAGCTATTTTCCCGATTATCGATGCACCGATAATCCCCCCTGCTATGAGCCAAAGTTGCAGGGAGTCAAGCGATCCAATATTAGTTCTTAACCCGGTGTAAGCAAAAAAGATTGGAAGAAAAAATGCGGTGACAAAGTCTTTTAACTTCACCTGAATTGCTTTACGAAACGCAACTTGATCGCATAGTACCGCTCCAAAAACGAAAGCCCCAAAAATCCCAAATATCCCGATTAAATTAGTCCCTATCGCACATAAAAACAACATAGATAAAGTTACTGCAAGCCCCGTCACAGAAATCTCGCCATCTACAATAAAATTATTGAGCAATCTTATTGCAATAGGCCGAACTGCAAAAATCATAAATGCACCAAACATCAACGTGTAAAAAATCATCAGAAGAGTACTAGAAATATGAAAACCCGATGTTACAAAAGCAGCTACACCTGCTAATAAAATCCAACCTGCTGCATCATCAAAAGCTGCCGCAGTTATTGTAACTACTGCAAGCCTTGTGTGAGAAACCTTCCACTCCACCATCATTCGCCCAAGGATGGGTAAAGCTGTGATAGACATGGCTGTGCCCAAGAAAAGGCTGAAGCTCCAGAAGTTTTCAGGGGTGTCAGGCTTATTGCTCACCAATTCAAACACAAGAAAGGACAAACCGATCCCCAGTCCAAAAGGAAGCAAAATGCCTGCAAGAGAAATTAAAGCTGTGGATCCACCAAGCGAAAGCAAATGGGAAAACTCAAACTCCATTCCCACAATAAAAAGAAGAAGAATAAGACCCACCTGACTGATGCCAACAAAAACCCAATGCAGTGTTCCATCGGGAAACCCCTCGAGAGTCGGCCTAAAAATCATTTGGAATGTAGCAGGTGCAAGCCACCCGAATAAACTTGGCCCAAGCAAAAGCCCCGCGGTAATTTCACCAACAACTTCGGGTTGCCCGATCTTTCGAAATAGAACACCTGCAATTCGTGCAGCAAGTATGATCAACACCAACTGCCACAGCAGGGGTAACAGTAGTTTTTCAACTTGCATGGAAGCAAAAATCATAACAATCCCTTAATAGTATTAACGCCAAAAACTGTCGGGCTCTTCGTGTGGCGCCCTTGCGAGCCTTAACAAACTTACAAGCTGGGTTAGTTGCGGTTCATCAAGATGGCCCAATTGTTTTTTACTGCATTCAAGCACTTCGTGATCAAGTTTCTGAAGCAACTTCATGCCTTGTAAAGTTATGCCTACTTTAACCACCCGGCGGTTATCATCAGGGCGTTCGCGAGAAATAAGTTTGCGTTCTTCGAGGCGATCAAGAAGGCGGGTAATATCAGGAGCCTTTGAAACAAGCCTTTTAGCCAGCACAAGTGTATGTAATTTTTGGGGGTGCTCCCCTCGCAGGAGGCGGAGTGTATTGTACTGCTGGGCTGTAATATCTACCTGTAAAAATACAGAATCCTCAATGGAACGAAGCCTATCATAGGTTCGCCAAAGGTTTAAATAAGCTTCTTGATGAGTAGAATCGAAGCGAGATGCCCTGGGCAAGTCGGGGGGCGCAGCACTTTTTTCTTGAGCCATTGTTTTGAACCAAGTTTTAAAGATCAACCCTAATACTTGTTCTAACAACTATTGTTGTTGTAGGAAAGAAGAATCGCACCTAATTCTACAACAAATTTGCTCCGAGGCAGCACAGGATCATAACCCAACGAGCGGGCTTTCTTTAGCAAATCAACATCCACATGCGATCCATAACCCAAGCAAGAAAACTTCGCATTCTGGCTCGATCTTAATTCCGTGATTAATTTTTCAAGCTCAGATGATGCTATGCCCAGATCTATCAGCGCACCTGCAAACTTTTCTTTACTGGCAGCCTCGATCAATTTATCAACGGTTTTTATCACTTTAGTCTGTAAACCAATAGCGCGGGCTTCCCCCGATATCTTGCTGCTAAAGATTAAGTCATCGCACAAAACTAGTACTGTTTTATTTTCCTCAGGCATTATTCGATTTTCCCCAAGCGCTGAAACATATGAAGTGTAGCCCACATTTTTGCATCTATGGGAAGATCATGATTATCGCACAATTCGCATGCTGCATCAAAATCAAGCAACAATACCTCTATATCTTCACTTGGTTCAGGTTTTGCTCCTTGGTTTGCCCGCACATCCACATAAGCCATCGTGATTGCTTCGTCTGTCAGGCCCATGGAAGAATGCAAGGGTTTAGTCACCTTGTTGATTTTGGAAACTTCGTAGCCGGTTTCCTCTATCATTTCTCGCATAATCGTAGATTCAACCGTTTCACCTGGATCCACTAGCCCTGCGGGAAAGCCATAAGTATAACAGCCTAATGGTACGCGAAACTCTTTGATTGCTATCAACCTGTTTGGTTTGCCTTTTTGTTTTAAAACAGGAACGATGATCACTGCCTCTGAAGCATCGTCTTTGGAATATTGCTTGAGTTTACGAGATGCATAAATCCATTTTCCCTGATGCTGGTCATGGGTGTATTCTGCAACGAACAAATTAAGCCATTTCTGTTTGGTCAGCTTGCGAATCTTATTTATTTTCATGATTGCTGATCCTTAAATAGCTTCGGGGCCCCGTTCGCCCGTGCGAATTCTCAGGCAATCTTCGAGAGGGAGGATAAAAATTTTCCCATCCCCGATGCGCCCTTCTGGGCCAGTTCTTCCTGCCTCCATAATGGCATTAACAGTTGGTTCGACAAAATCTTCGTTAACTGCGATTTGCAATTGCACCTTGCGCAATAGTTGAACGGTAAGTTCATGGCCTCGATAAACTTCGGTGTGGCCTTTTTGTCTGCCAAACCCCTGAACATCAACGATGGTTAGGCGAAAAACCTCAACTTTATTAAGCGCTTCTTTAACAGCTTCAAGTCTTGAGGGCTGAATAATTGCAAGTATAAGTTTCATCGTAATCCCAAGTTGAACATTATTTTTTGTTGCAAGGAATCATAGTACCACCACCGGAAAGATATTCATCGGTGACGGGATAATTCTCAAACTGGATGGTGTAATAAGATTCGAACCATTTCCTGATTCCACCTACCAGACCTGGATCAAAAGATGGTGAAACATGCAGCGTATTGCCTGGAACTTGAAGCCTTATTTCGCTCTTCTCGACAACCACCTTGCCGTATTTTATAACCATGTAAGGGAGTTCAAACATTGCAAGAATATTGGAGCTTTCATTATAAATAGTGACATCGCCATCCGCACCTATGCCAAGATGCCCCTTGTTTTTAAGGCCAAGCATGCGAGCAGGCCCAGCACGAGTAATAATCGCAATTTCATTAAGCGTGTACTCTCGGTCCAAATCTTTTAAGCAACTACGCTCCAAAACCCTAGGGTGAACCCTCTTTAATATTTCTTGCCTGTAAGTTCGATCCATCAACAATTGAATAATTTCCGGATATGCTAAAAACGACCCGCCATTCGGATGATCCGTACTCATTGCTATCTGCCATGGATCTTTAACCAATAGGTACCATTCCAAACCGATGGCCCATTGCAAAGCGTTGACAAAGCTTTTTTCCTTATAGACCATAGGCACGATGCCACACCCTGCTTCCATTTCGGTATCAGCACTCGTCCATTTTTTTCCTGTTACTTTATGAAGGTAATACCCCAACGGGCCATCGCCAGTCATGGAGGTAGTTTCCCCAAATAATACTTGTCCAACATCAACAGTAACTTCGGGGTGGGAGTTTACAAAATCCGCAAGCTCTTGCACCTTGGAGCAGAACTTACCCTGATCATCAGGTTCACCACCATAGCTATGAAATTGAATATGGGTAAGGTGAGCTCTACGACCTTCCAAAGCATCCATTGTGGCTTGCGTGGTGCGCCAATTCCCAGGAATACCAAGATTATTGCAATGAATATGAACGGCATGCGGAAGACCGATATCCATCGCTGTCTGAGATAAACCCTGAATGATTTGCCTTGGGGTGCAGTTAAAGTGGCCAATATCCTGATCAATTTCGCTAATGTTGGCGCCACCACTTTTCCAAACTTCAACTCCACCCGGGTTCACCAATTTAATCGCATAACCTTTCGCAGACTCGAGTAACCACGCAGTGAAACTATTAAGTTTTTCGTAATCTTTTTTGGCAATCTGCTCCAAAGCATAATGATTATTACCCATCAGCAGGTAAAACCCTTTGTCAATAATGGGCGTATCTTGAAGCTCTTCGTGGGCATGCCTGGCGCTTAAAGGGGGAACCGCTGCATCGAAAGCTGTAGTGTATCCAAGGCCCGCATAAAGGTACCCAGTAGCAAAGGTGCTGGGCACGCTGCCAATGGTTCCGGATCTGGTTAAAGCAGTTCTTGAAACATGAGGTGCGTAGCGTTTATCTTCAGGGCGCATTTTTCTGGCAAGATTAACCTTTGGGCCAGCAATATGGCAGTGCATATCAACGCCGCCCGGCATAATAATCCTACCGGTGGCGTCGATAACTTTTTCAGGAAGAATATCAGCTTCAATGGGGGGGGCAATAATTTTACCATCTTTGATCCAGATATCTCGGACTTCGCCGTTGATACCATTGACTGGGTCGTAAATTTTCCCGCCCTTAATTCTTGTGATCGCCATCGAGATGCACCTGCTTGATAAGTCATTATTAAAAATCAAATTTAATTGGAAGCTTGGAGTTTCGCCTGCAACAAGTGAAGAACCTTCTTTTCCAAGGCACGCAATATTTTCTCATCGCTTGGATAGGGAGATTCAAACGCAGGACGCAACGGAATAGGAACATCATCCATGCGATAAACTGTTCCGGGAACATTAATCCCATAAGTTGCAGTAGTGAATGCAACAGCAGCAGCACGGGTGGTAGAAGTTTCTTTGGTATCAAGAGCGATATAAGGAATAGACGCCAAATGCTCACGCGCAGCCTGCGAGAAATTGCCCATGGGATCCGATGCGATAATCATTGCAGCATCAGCTTCTTTTCTGGCAAGCGTATCGGTAGTGGTGAACTCACCCGGATTAAAACGGGGGTAGCCCCTACCAAGGTTAACACCAAAGGGATAGCCAGTTTGCCAGCTAACCACATTATCCGCACCAGTAACATTGCCATGCCCGCGCATAGGGTTGGCATAAAATCTGGTAAAAGCATTTAGGTCTCTTGCAAGCGCTAAGGCAGCTTCAACATTAAGATGCTTCCCTCGAGTCATGGAAAGCCCCATGCCAAAGAAAAGAACACCAAACTTACACGCCTTCATTCTGTCTACAAGGTTTTGCAACTGCTCAAGAGTCACCCCTGTATCAATCAAATCGGCTTCATTTATAGTCAAACCTTTAACCAACGCCCTCAACATCCAGAGTACTTCAAAATCTTTTCGAGGCTTGATTTGAAGAAAGATATCCGCTGCTGGGGCACTTTTTGTCCTGCGCACATCGACCAAAACTACTGTGCGATCTTTTCGACCATTGGGAACAAACAGCCCCTTAGGCATGGTAGAATACCTACCCCAATGTCTGGGGTGCGACTCTGCAGGATTGGATCCCCAAAAAATCACGAGGTCTGCACGATTGCGGACTTCCCCTAAAGAACAGGTGATTTCACCCACGCCTTGAAATGCCATCCCAGAGGGACCATGGCAAACCGAGGTAGTCGTATCAATGGAAGCCCCGACCCAATCAGCGATGGCAACAGTAACTCGTTGAGCCTCGCAGGTGGTATCAGAAAGCCCATAAATAATAGGGAATTTTGCATCGACTAAAATGCGTGCTGCTTCCTCCACTGCTTCTTCAACCGTAGCCTCTTTACCCCGAATGCGTGCAACCGGCCCTTCTCCCGCTTGATGATTTAAAAACCAAGCCTTGCCCAAAACACACGCATTCTTCGCTTTGGTTATGTGGTTTCCTTCGACCGTTAATTCGATATCGTCACAAACGCAGCCACAAAAAGTGCAGGTCGCATTCGATACTACTTTTAATTCATTTTGCATATTCAAACCCCCTCAGGGTCATCAATCTTTTTTAATGGCACAAACTTTGGAAAGATAAACATCCGTACCCTTACTATTGGGCATGCCTGTACCGTGTGTATCTGAACCCATCAGGCGACTCGACCAATCACCATAAGCCATGAACAACAAACCGGAAGGGAGTTCTTTTTCCTTGGCAGCAACACAGGGGATTTCAATAGATCGTTGTTCCGATCGGATACATACGAGATCACCAGCCGTCAAACCAAGCCTTGTCATATCTTCAGGGCAAATTTGAATCACGCCCGTTTCTTCAAGATACTCCTTACTGAATTTACTTTCATTCATGGAAGTACCCTGCCTGGTGCTTCGACCAGAAATCAGAATAAACAGTTCTTCTTGGTTTTTATTCATTTAGGTATTATAGAGTATTATTCTTGGTTGCGATAATACGCAATCAAACAATTCTTAGACTTCTTGACCTTTTTACAATACCCTAAAGTAATCTAATTCTTAACTAAAAGTGCGCTTAAATGCTCTTTAAGCCCCTGGCTTAAGCCTTCCAAGCTATAACCGCCCTCGAGACAGGAAACAATCTTTCCTTTGCAGCAAGCATTTGCAAGCGACTGCAACACCTTGGTCATGGCGCCAAAATCTTCTGGCTCTAACCCCAAATCCCCCACGGGATCCCTATGATCTGCATCAAACCCAGCACTCAAAATAACCAACTCGGGTTTAAATTCAAACGCCTTTTGAAGCCCTTTTTCCCATGCTGCAAGATATTCTTTTCGTGAAATCCCATAGGAAAGCGGAACATTGAGATTTGTACCCAACCCCTTTAATGCGCCTGTTTCCGAAGCAGCGCCAGTGCCCGGGTAAAAACCATTCCCATAACGGTGAATACTCAAAAAGAAAACTTGTGGATCTTCATAAAAGATATCTTGGGTGCCATTTCCATGGTGCACATCCCAATCAAGAATCAAAACTTTGTTTAATTTATGAACAGAAAGTGCTCTTTTTGCAGCCAAAGCCACATTATTAAACAAACAAAACCCCATACTCTTGATGGCATTGGCATGATGCCCAGGTGGGCGAACCAAACATAAAGCGTTTTGCTGTTTACCTGTCAAAACTTGATCAACAGCTTTTGCACAGGCCCCCGCAGCAAACAAAGAAACCTTGAAGGAATCCGGACACACCACGGTATCGGGGTCTGCTTTGCCACCGCCATGCGCTGCTATCTGCTTTATTTGCTCAACCTGCTTGGGGGCATGAAGCTGAATTAATTCTTTTTCAGTTAATGCATCCCAAGCAACAGAATCACACTTCAACCCAAGGCCTGATTTTTCAAGCATGGATTCAATAGCAACCAGGCGTTCGGGGCTCTCTGGATGCTTACCAGTTTTATGTTTCAGAAATTCAGAAGATCGTAGCAGGAGTGTCATTATAATTTACTGATCGTTATTCTTTTCCTCCACCTTGGCAGGTGGTTTGGGTTTTTCTTCATTCATGGGTTTGGGCATGGGGGGAGCAAATCCAGGAACAGGGCCGGGAAAATCCAACAGCCTTTTCCCAGTGGTTACAGGGCCAGGTTTCAAAGCTCCTACAAGGCTTGAAAAAAAGAATACCAACTCGGGCTCGCCTGCTGGCTGCAAGCAAGATCGCTCTAAAACCGTAACTTCTTCAAGCGACATAAGAGTTCCGTTACGCTGAATATGTTTAATCAAAGCTTGAGCCGCTGCAATTCTAACGGGGGGAATTCTTTTCCCATCCATCACAATAGCTGCAAGTTCTGGTTGAACTCTTCCGAGTGCTAAATTACCAAGAGCTTCCGCTAAAAAAATCATACCTTGATCGCTAAGGCGCCCTGGTGTAAGTGCGGAAAGCAATGCAACAGTTGCAGGCCGGGCGTCATAGCCTGGCAATTCGCCCTTAGCGATTTTCGCAAGCCAGAACACAGCAGCTTCAGCGTAGTTTTTTCGCTCTTCTTCTGTAAGTGCAGGTGCTCCTATCTCTGCAAATACCAGTTGAATATCACGCTGGATTGCCTTGCTATCAGAAAAATGCCCTGTCGAAACAACCCGAATATTATCCTGCTTCCTAAAATGTTTCCGAAGGGCCTCCACCCTTTTCCCCACTTCAACTTCATACTCATCCCCAACTGCCACCAAAATCTTCCGAAGGTCTTTTTCATCGATCAATGTTTTTTGAATACCTTTGTACTTGAAATTCAAATCATTGATTTCCTGCAAAAAGCCATCATTAACAACTGAAAGTGTCTCTCCCAACTGTTTTTCAGTGGCTTCAAAATCTGCTTCTTTCCCCTTCTTTCGAACGTCCTTCAATTCCCTTTCAAATCTTTCATTGATCTTTTTAACCGTATCGCGGTTATTGATTTCGATGGCTTCGCGATCTTTCTTATACGCTGCAACGATCTCATCAATTTGTTTCAGCCTGCCACTTGCCTTGCGATATCGATCAACCAAATCCTTTGCAAGATTGCCTTCAGGCACAGCAGCAAGAAAAATAGGAACCCGGGCAGCGTAAGACTCTGCTTTGATACTTGCCAATAAGTAGTGGATTCCTGGATCAGGCAAAGTGGATTCAATAAAAACAGCATCAATATCAGCGGCCTTCTCCAGCCTTCTTATTGTTTCCATTCCATTAACGGTAAGAATTGGATCTGCACCCGCATCCCGCATAACTCCCACCACCTTATGGCGCCAATCTTCATTACCTACAGCAACTAAAACTCTGGGTTTGTTCATAGCCATGGGTTCAGCACGAAGCGCCCGAGCCAACACTTCAACCACCTCTGCACTGGCCTTCGAAATTTGCGAATTAGGAATGTTAAGAAGGGCCAAGGCTGCAGCCATTTCAACCCTGCGGTCACCATAATTTAAAGCCTGAGTAAGAGGAGCAACCCTGTTACCTTTGGGCATAGCGGCTCTTAATTCAGCCATATCTCCTAATGCGCGAGTAACTGCAAGCACTACCCCTGTTTGTTTTTCTCTTAAAGCCCGGTCTAAAACAGCAAGAAGCAAATCTGCGTCAACAGTGTTAAGCAGAATATGCAAATCTGGATTAGAACGAATTAAAGGAAGCCTGACATCGGTTTTTTCGAGATGCCCATGTAAAGTATTAAGAAGCTGAAGAATTTGAATGTTTTTATCAGTAGGATCCAAGATCAAAGCCATCGAGCTATAGCGTGCAGCATAATAGGAATTTGCTTTTTTAACATCAACGGTTGGAAGTTCTGGCCATCCTGAAGCGACCATCATGCCATCCCAGCGCCAGATTTGAACCCGCGCAGGATCTGGAAAATGAACTTTGCCTTTGTAGTAATTCTCTGCTATTGCAAACAGCTCTTTTTTCGCTTCAGGCAAAGCGCCAACCTCCAAATTAGTCAATTTAGAAATAGCAAGCTTTGCTTTTTTCTTAAGCCCTTCAGGCCTTCGAGGATCACTAGAAACAAACCACAATTCCGGAACAGCTTGAATAGCACCCCGGGCCACCAACACATCGATTAAATCCACTTGGGCGGATACGGGCATTCCTTCAAGAGCCGCAATCATAGGGGCTTCAACTTCAGATCCGAGTCTTTTTAATGCATCAAGAATGTATGCTTTTTCAATGATGGTTTGCTTTGCCAAGTCTGCAATTAGAAAAGGAACCGAGTAAGCTCCACTTCGATAAAGTTCTTTGAAAGCAAACGCTCGCTCTTCAGGATTCCCCTGCAATTGCTGAATAAGCTTAGCAATTCTTTCGGGGTCTTGAAGCTTTTTAAGCGAAGCTGCTCCCGCCATTTGAATCAAATCATCAGCTTCTTTCTTAGCCTGATCATTGAGAATTTTATCTTTCGACCAAGTACCAACAAGCCTGAGTTTGAAAATTGCGTTCAAAGTAACTTTGTCAACCAAGCTGGCAAGTTCAGCGTCAGAGTATTTTTTCTCGGTAAGGTCGTGAAGGTATCGTGCAGCAAAATCGTACTTGCCCACCTCTATTTCAAAGGTGATTGCTTCCCAATAATCAAAGATGTTTTGAGGCTGTTTGAAAAACTGCCTATACCCATCCCTGCGGTTATCTGGCGGCTTCGGAGCTTCATCTTGAGCAGATACATGCAAGCCTTCCATGCTAATGCAGGCTATCATCATTCCTAAAGCAAACCTGCGTAATCCCTTAACCATAACTAGCTCCCTCTTTTCAAAAAGCTTGCAAAGCACTTCGATTTTTAATTGGGCAATGCCATCGCTTCAAGTTCAGGACCAACCAAATCCTGATAAGTTTCACGACGGCGTATCAACTTGCTGGTTTCACCATCCACCAATACTTCCGCTGCCCTAACACGGCTGTTGTAATTCGAACTCATCGACATGCCATAGGCCCCTGCGCTAAAAGTTGCAAGCAAATCGCCTCGTTTCATAGGCGGCAATGATCTGCCCTTGGCAAGAAAATCTCCGGATTCGCAAACAGGACCAACCACATCAACTTTCAACCCGCCCGGCACATCCATTTCGTAATCTTCCGGAAGGTTTGGAAACTCGGCAGAAGGCTCTGCGGGCCAGACACGATGAAACGAATCGTAAAGAGTCGGCCTAATTAAATCATTCATTGCAGCATCTTGAATAATAAAATGCTTGCCACCAGATTCTTTGGTGTAAATCACTCGGCTTAACAAAAGCCCTGCATTCCCAACAACAAAGCGACCGGGTTCCAACACCAACTTGCATTTCGCTTGTTTTACTGCAGGAACAATCACCTCTGCAAATGCCTTTGCGGGCTGGGCTTCCTGCTTGCGGTAATGAATCCCAAAACCACCACCCATGTTCATCACACTTATCGGGTGCCCTTGCTCGCGCAATCTGGCAATCAAATCTAAAGCCTTGGCTACACCCAAACGATAGGGTTCAGCCGAAAGAATCGGAGATCCCAAATGCATATGCAGGCCAATCACCTTTACCCCCGGGTTCCCAAGAATCCCCTTGGCAACATCTAATACTGTTTCAATATCCAGACCAAATTTAACGCCCTTCACACTGGTATCAGTCTTGGCATGGGTCTTAGGCGGCAGATCGGGGTTCACCCTTAATGCGACAGATGCGACCTTCCCCATTGATTTTGCAACATGGCCCAAGGCATGCAATTCCTGCTCACTTTCAACATTAAAAAGCGAGACATTATTATCAAGGGCATAGCGGAATTCCGCATCAGTCTTACCCACACCTGCAAAAACGATTTTTTCTCCCTTGCCACCCGCCAGCAATGCACGATGCAATTCCCCACCGCTGGTGACATCAAAACCTGAACCATGTTCCGCCATCACATTGCAAAGCGCAACATTGCCATTGGTTTTTACGGAATAACAAATAAGAGGCTCAACTTCTTTGAAAGCTTCTTGGATTTGATGAAGGTGATGAACAAGCGTGGCTTTACTGTAGATATAAAGAGGAGTTCCATAGCGCTCAGCAAGTTGAGCAACGGGAATATTTTCGCAATAAAGGGAACGACTTCGATAAGCAAAATGATCCATGTAATGTCTACCCCGGTAAAAAAAGCCTTGGAATAATCTCAGCGTTACAAACTGCTGGATCGCCAAAGCCTATTTTATCAGGATAGGCGGTCTACCCACAATTTAATTTGTGAATCGACCTGTTCTGGCGCAGTAGATCCAAAAGACCGAAACGCTCGCAAGGCACGAGATACTCCTAAGATGTTATATACCCCGCTGGAAAGCCCCGTGCGGACTTCTTCGTATTGTTCTTTGGATAAATCCGCCAGCTTGCACCGTTTCTGTTCACACAGACGCACCAGTTTGCCAACTGCCTCATGGGCGGATCGCATTGGGATGTCCTGTTGTATCAAATATTCCATTAATGTGGTTGCATCAAGAAATCCATCTTCCAGCCTTGCCTTGATGCTTTCGTGCCTGAACTTGGTTCCAAAAACAAGTGGCGCTGCCAAATCCAACGATGCAGCAACCGTATCGAATGCATCGAATAGGGCGACTTTATCTTCTTGAAGATCACGGTTGTAAGCCAACGGTAAACCCTTCACAAGAATCATCAAGTGCGTAAGGCTGGCAATCACCCTCGCAGTTTTGCCCCGCATCAATTCCAATACATCCGGGTTCTTCTTATGCGGCATAATGCTTGAGCCCGTACAAAAAGAGTCGGGCAGATCGATAAAATTAAACTCTGTGGTGGACCATAATATCCACTCTTCGGACCAGCCCCCTAGATGCAACGCAATCTGAACCAAGCACCCGAGAAATTCAACCAAGAAATCCCGATCTGATGAAACATCTAGACTATTTGCAGCAACGCTATCAAACCCAAGCAGTTGCGCAACTCGGTCGCGATTAATCGGCAACGAAGTTCCTGCAAGCGCTGCAGCACCAAGAGGAAGCACATTCACCCGCTTCCTGCAATCCGCCAACCGATCTGAATCTCGTTGCAGCTTTTCAATATAAGCAAGGAAATAGTGCGAAGCCAACACGGGCTGCGCGCGTTGCAAATGAGTGTAGCCCGGAAGTACCACTTCGTTATTTTCTTTCGCAGACTCTAAAAAAGCCTGCTGAAGTGTGCGGATTTTCAACTGCAATTGCGCTATCGCTTCTCGAACCCACATTTTCACATCGGTAACAACCTGATCATTACGACTGCGGGCAGTATGCAACTTCCGCCCAACATCGCCCAATTTCTTTATCAAAGCAGATTCAATGTGGGAATGAATATCTTCCATGCTGGTGGAATATGTAAACTCATTCGCTTCAATCTGAACTTGGATTTCTTCAAGCGCCTGATGAATGCTTTTGGCTTCATCAACTGAAATCAGCTTAACTTCAGAAAGCATGGTCGCATGCGCCTTGCTTGCATGAATATCATGAATGTAAAGACGACGATCATAAGAAATAGATTCGGTATAAGCTTCTACGCGCTTATCGGTATCTGCAGAAAACCTTCCACCCCAAGTTTTTCCACTCATGAAATCATTCCTGAATATCTAAAGAAAGTGGGCACCTTAACTAAAAGAACGCCCACAGATATTTTACATCATAAGCCAACGGGCTAAGAGCTAATTAAAGCCCTAGCTCCTTAAGCTGCTTCGCATCAACGGTAGAAGGAGCGCCAGTCATTAAATCGCGAGCCTTCTGATTTTTTGGGAATGCAATTACATCACGAATATTGGATGTGCCAGTAAGAATCATGGCCCAACGATCCAACCCCAATGCAACACCACCATGAGGTGGCGCACCATACTTCAACGCATCCAACAAGAACCCAAACCGGTGCTTTGCCTGCTCAAGGCTCATCCCCAGCACACTAAATAACCTTGATTGAACTTCAGGATCATGAATACGAATACTACCACCGCCGCATTCATAACCGTTGATCACCAGATCGTATGCCTGAGCAATCACCGAACCTGGATCGCTTTCCAGCTTATGCAAATCTTCCACTCTTGGAGAGGTGAAAGGATGATGATTGGCGACCCAGCGTTTTTCTTCAGCATCATGAATAAACGAGGGAAAATCAACTACCCAGCAAACATTAAATACGCCCTTAAGATTATCAAGCAGGCCAATTTGCTGTGCAACATGAAGACGCAGAGCACCCAGAGAACTACAGACAATATCCTCTTTATCCGCAACCATGAGAATCAAATCGCCATCTTCAACGTTAAGCCGGGTACGAAGCTCGGCTTGAACATCCGCAGGGAAAAACTTCTCGATGGAAGAAACAAACTTGCCAGCTTCCGCCTTGAGCCATGCAACGCCCTTGCCACCTTGGTTGATTGCAAACTCCGAAATTCTGCCACCTGCTTTGAGATCGGTGTTTGAAAACTTGGCTGCGCCACCCTTGGCGCAAATCGCCCGCAGTTTGCCCCCCTGCTCTATCGCATCTTTAAACACCCGGAATTCCGTGCGGGGTGCAATGTCTGAAAGTTCGACAATTTCCATACCGAAGCGAAGGTCGGGCTTATCACTACCAAACCGCCTCATTGCTTCTGAGTAGCTTATCCTTGGGAAAGGTGTCTCTAATTTAAATGCCACACATTTTTCAAAAACCTCGACTGCAAGGCTCTCTATTACTTTCATCACATCGTCCTGATTCACAAACGACATTTCCACATCCAACTGGGTGAATTCAGGCTGACGATCTGCCCGCAAATCTTCATCTCTTAAGCAACGCGCAATCTGAAAATACTTGTCATATCCTGCCACCATCAACAATTGCTTATAGATCTGAGGCGACTGGGGCAACGCATACCAAGAGTTTGGCCAAACCCTGCTAGGCACCAAATAATCGCGCGCGCCTTCAGGGCTACTTCGACCCAACAACGGGGTTTCAAGTTCTAAGAAAGACAAGTTATCAAGATGATCCCGAATCACCTTGTTCATCCGATGCCTCATGGCAAGAGTCGCATGCAAGCTTGGCCTACGAAGGTCAAGATAACGATACTGCAACCTTACATCTTCGCCTGCGAGTTCAATACCAGGAAATTCAGTTACTTCAAAAGGTGGCGTCGGGCATTCATTGAGGATCTTCAATTCAATTGCGAACAACTCCACTTCGCCGGTGGCATGATCACGATTTTCTTTACCGGGCAAGCGCTTTCGAACTTTGCCTTTAACAGCAACGACAAATTCCCTGCCAAGTTTCTCTGCCAGTTTGAACATTGGGAGGTTGGAGGAATCTGCTTCAAACACAACTTGGGTGATGCCATAGCGGTCGCGAAGATCGACAAAGATCTGGTCTTTATAGCCACGGTAGGCGTTAACCCAGCCGTTGAGGGTAACCTCATGATTTTCGTGGGAGACACGAATTTCGCCGCAGTTGTGGGATCGACGCCAGTTGTCATTCAAAGTTGGATTGCTCACGGAAACACCCTTTAAGAAAAACGAAGCTTCATTAAGGAAATTGTAATGAAAATAGGGGTGAAAGTCTGAAAAAGCAATGAAAGTGAGCCAAAAACAACAAATAAAGGGTGAGATTTCCCGATTAAACCCATTATTTAAGCTGGAAGGATAGAAAAAAAGGCAAACAGCATAAGCCGATGCAAAGCCAAAGCTAGGGTTTGCTCATGCCGACGAAGTTGCCATTGTTTTCGCGGGCGAGAGCCCATAAAAAAGCGCCAACATCTGGGCTCTCATAGAAAAACCCAACTGTATTGATTTTAACCTTGGGAAACTCAACCTTAGTCGGGTTCCATCTAGTCTTCATCGTACTGCGAACATACTTCGAAAGATAATCACTCTTCTCTAAATCCTTGATCTCTTTGCTAATCCCCAGAGGCAAACCATCCCCAAGATTAGGCAATCCATCCGAAAAAAGATAAATCGTATCCAATCCTTTAGAACGCATTCGAAACGCAGCC
>Ga0255087_1000048_pt1 | contig 50423 bp, 30 predicted proteins | sample Colum_Miss_RepA__FD_188561 | JGI IMG/M metagenome (GOLD analysis project Ga0255087, IMG submission 188561) | Freshwater microbial communities from Columbia River, Oregon, United States - Colum_Miss_RepA_8d | ecosystem: Environmental > Aquatic > Freshwater > River | place: USA: Oregon | collected...
CAGCAAGGGGTTGTTCTTGCGGCGACGACACAGGATTTGAATGACCCGCTCAACCTCGTATTCGCGGCCAATCAGCGGATCGATCTTGCCATCCTTGGCCATCTGGTTGAGGTTTTGGGTGAACTGCTCCAGCGGCGAGGCTTTCTCGTTCTTCTCGCTGCCGCCTCCCTCTTCCTGCTCCTGCGGCGCGGCCTCGGGACTCTTGGTGGGCTCGGGGGCATCGCTCTTCTTGATGCCGTGAGCAATGAAGTTCACCACATCCAGGCGCGTGACACCTTGCTGGTGCAGGTAGTACACGGCATGGGAATCCTTCTCGCCGAAGATGGCCACCAGCACATTGGCACCGGTCACTTCCTTTTTGCCATTGCCCGTGGATTGCACATGCATGATGGCACGCTGGATGACGCGCTGAAATCCCAAGGTGGGCTGGGTATCGACCTCGTCGGTGCCCGCGACCTGGGGGGTGTTGTCTTTGATGAAGTTGGACAACGACTTGCGCAAATCGTCGATGTTGGCCGAACACGCGCGTAACACTTCGGCCGCGCTGGGGTTGTCCAGCAGGGCCAGCAACAAGTGCTCGACCGTGATGAATTCGTGGCGCTGTTGTCGCGCCTCGACAAAGGCCATGTGCAAGCTGACTTCGAGTTCCTGGGCAATCATGTTCAATTCCTTATGAGCTTGCGTCCTGGGGTAACTGTATATGGAAACGGGGCCACGTTATTCAATGGGTTCAAAAAGACATTGCAAGGGGTGGCCGGATTTGTGGGCGGCGTCCCGCACCTGGTCCACCTTGGTCGCGGCAACGTCCTTGGAATACACCCCGCAAATACCCTTGCCGTCCAAGTGGATCTTGAGCATGATCTGGGTGGCGGATTCGCGGTCCTTGTTGAAAAACTCCTGCAACACCATCACCACGAACTCCATGGGGGTGAAATCGTCGTTGAGCATGACCACCTGATACATCTGGGGTGGCTGGGTACGCTGGGTACGTCGCTCCAGGACGACAGTGTTGCCATCGTCTTTTTGCGGCAGGATGATGTTCGTTTTAGGCGTCTTTCCGGGCATGCTGGACATTCTATCGATCCCAGAATTTCCCGGTGGCCAGTGCCTCAAAAATTCTGGATGACTGCCTGGCCAAAGCCTGAGCAGCTGACCTGGCGGGCGCCCTCCATCAGACGGGCAAAATCGTAGGTGACGCGCTTGCTCTGGATGGCCTTTTCCATGCCCGCGATGATCAGATCCGCCGCCTCCGCCCAGCCCATGTACCGAAGCATCATTTCGGCTGACAAAATGGCCGAACCCGGGTTGACAAAGTCTTTGCCGGCATATTTGGGTGCCGTTCCATGCGTGGCTTCAAAGACGGCCACCGCATCGGACAGGTTGGCACCGGGTGCGATCCCCAGCCCCCCCACCTGCGCCGCCACGGCGTCCGAGATGTAGTCGCCATTGAGGTTGAGGGTGGCAATCACACTGAACTCGGACGGACGCATGAGCACTTGTTGCAGGAAAGCGTCTGCGATGACATCCTTGATGAAGATGTCCCGGCCGGTGCGTGGGTTGCGCAGCTTGCACCAGGGCCCCTCATCCACCAACTCTGCGCCAAATTCACGCCGCGCCAACGCATAGGCCCAGTCACGGAACCCGCCTTCGGTGAATTTCATGATGTTGCCCTTGTGCACCAGGGTGACACTGGGTTTGTCATGGTCAATCGCGTATTGAATGGCCTGGCGCATGAGGCGCTCGGTGCCTTCGATCGACACCGGCTTGATGCCAATGCCCGACGTCTGGGGAAAACGAATTTTCTGAACGCCGAGCTCACGGGTCAGAAACTCCACCAGGCGTTGGGCCGGTTCAGACCGAGCCTCAAACTCGATCCCGGCATACAAGTCTTCGGAATTCTCCCGAAACACCACCATGTCGGTGCGCGAGGGGTCCTTCAGGGGCGAGGGGACGCCCTGAAAGTACCGAATGGGCCGCAAACAGACGTACAGATCGAGCGCCTGGCGCAGGGTGACATTGAGTGAGCGGTGTCCGCCACCCACCGGCGTGCTCAACGGTCCCTTGATGGACACCCGGTAGTCTTGCAGGGCTTGCAGGGTCTCAGTCGGCATCCCCTGCCCTTCGCCGTACAGCTTCACGGCTTTGTCGCCGGCGTAAATTTCCATCCAGTGGATCCGCCGCTGTCCCCCGTAGGCTTTGGACACGGCCGCGTCGACGACTTTGATCATGACGGGCGTGGTGTCTCGCCCCACCCCATCCCCTTCGATATAGGGGATGATGGGATGATCCGGCACCTGAAGCGAGCCGTTGGCCTGCAGGGTGATCTTCTGGCCTTCAGGGGGCACACGGATATGCTGGATCATGGTCATCACGGGGGCTGTTGTGCTGGGCATTCTAGGGTAGCGGACACCCCGAAGGCACACACATGGGGCACAATTTGGTCATGTCCCTGATTGCCGCCTGTTCCATGAAACGCTTCGTATACGGCCTGTTGGCCCTGCTGCATCTGAGTCTGCTGTCCAGCGGCGGAACTGCTTGGGCACAGTCCGGCCCGCAACTTGATTTGCCCAGACTGACCCTGTCTGCCGGCATGCACCTGATCCAGGCCCAGGTGGCCAGCACACCCGATCAGCGGTCCATCGGGTTGATGTTTCGCCGCGAGATGCCCGCCAACGAGGGCATGCTGTTCATTTTCGAGCAACCCCAGACGCAGTGTTTCTGGATGAAAAACACCCTCCTGCCTTTGACCGCTGCTTTTGTGGCCGACGATGGAACGATTGTCAATCTGGCCGACATGAAGCCTCAGACCACCGACAGCCATTGCTCGACCCAACCGGTGCGCTTTGTGCTGGAAATGCACCAGGGCTGGTTTGACAAACGGGGAATCAAGGCCGGCACCCGGTTGAGCGGGCAGCCCTTCGCGGTGCGTCCCTGATCACTACGTCAAAAGTGTCACCTTCCATCAACGCCCAGGGACTCCGTCGGAGTCCCTGGATGTTTCAGATGCGCCGGATACCGGCCACCGGAGAGCATTGATGGTGCTTCCCAGTGAGGATTGGCCCATCAAGCCACTCAGGCTTTGAAAGAGTCCAAGATGCTGTTGAAGGTTTTACTCGGACGCATGACCTGATCCAGCTTGGCAAAGTCCGGCTGGTAGTAGCCGCCAATGTCCACCGGATGGCCTTGCACCGTTGCAAGTTCGGCCACGATGATCTTCTCATTGCCACTCAACTGCTTGGCCAGCGGTGCAAATTTTTCGGCCAGGGACGAGTCGTCCGTCTGTGCCGCCAATTCCTGGGCCCAGTACATGGCCAGGTAGAACTGGCTGCCGCGGTTGTCCAGCTCGCCCGTCTTGGTCGAGGGATTCTTGCGGTTGTCCAGCAGCTTGCCGGTGGCGGCGTCCAGGGTCTTGGCCAGAATCTTGGCTTTCTCGTTGTGGTTTTTGATGCCCAGGTCTTCCAGCGACACGGCCAGGGCCAAAAACTCGCCCAACGAATCCCAGCGCAGGTGGTTTTCCTCCACCAGCTGTTGCACATGCTTGGGTGCCGAGCCCCCCGCTCCGGTTTCGTACATGCCGCCGCCCGCCATCAGCGGCACGATGGACAGCATCTTGGCACTGGTGCCCAGCTCCATGATCGGAAACAGATCGGTGAGGTAGTCGCGCAGAATGTTGCCCGTCACCGAGATGGTGTCGAGCCCACGCACCACGCGCTCCAGCGTGTAACGCATGGCGCGCACCTGCGACATGATCTGGATGTCCAGACCCTGGGTGTCGTGGTCCTTCAGGTAGGTTTGTACCTTCTTGATCAACTCGTTTTCGTGCGGACGGTACGGGTCCAGCCAGAACACGGCGGGCATGCCAGAGTTACGGGCGCGGGTCACAGCCAGCTTGACCCAGTCACGCACAGCGGCGTCTTTGACCTGACACAGGCGCCAGATATCGCCTTGTTCCACATTTTGGGACAGCAACACTTCGCCGGTGGCCAGGTCGGTGATGTTGGCAATACCGTCCTCGGTGATCTCAAAGGTCTTGTCGTGCGAGCCGTATTCTTCAGCTTGCTGAGCCATCAGGCCAACGTTGGGCACCGTGCCCATGGTGCGCGGGTCGAAGTTGCCGTGCCATTTGCAGAAGTTGATCATCTCCTGGTAAATGCGGGCGAAGGTGGATTCGGGCATCACGGCTTTGACATCCTTCAAGCGGCCGTCAGCCCCCCACATCTTGCCGCCCTGGCGGATCATGGCCGGCATGGAGGCATCCACAATCACATCATTGGGCGAATGGAAGTTGGTGATGCCCTTGGCAGAATCCACCATGGCCAGTTCGGGGCGGTGCTCGTGGCAGGCGTGCAGGTCACGCTTGATCTCCTCCTGCTTGCTTTCCGGCAGCTTGGCGATCTTGTTGTAGAGGTCGACCATGCCGTTGTTGACATTGACCCCCAGCTCCTCGAACAGCTTGCTGTGCTTGGTGAACGCGTCCTTGTAGAAGATCTTGACACAGTGACCAAACACGATGGGGTGCGAGACCTTCATCATGGTGGCCTTGACGTGCAGCGAGAACATCACACCGGTTTTGTGCGCGTCGTCGATTTCCTTTTCGTAGAAGGCCAGCAGCGCTTTCTTGCTCATGAACATGCTGTCGACGACTTCGTCCTTGAGCAGGGAAACCTTGGGCTTCAACACGGTGGTCTTGCCGCTCTTGGTGATGAGCTCCATCTTCACGTCACGGGCACGGTCCAGCGTCAAGGATTTTTCACCATGGTAGAAGTCGCCGTTGTGCATGTGCGAGACGTGTGAGCGTGAAGCCTGGCTCCACTCGCCCATGGAGTGCGGATTCTTGCGGGCGTATTCCTTCACGGCCTTGGGCGCACGGCGGTCGGAATTGCCTTCGCGCAGCACGGGGTTCACCGCGCTGCCAATGCACTTGGCATAGCGGGCCTTGATGGCTTTCTCTGCATCGTTCTTGGGAGCGTCAGGGTAATCCGGCAACGCATAGCCTTTGGACTGGAGCTCCTTGATGGCACTGGTCAACTGGGCCACTGAAGCGCTGATGTTGGGCAGCTTGATGATGTTGGTGTCGGGCAAAAGCGTCAGGCGACCGAGTTCGGCCAGGTTGTCGGGCACGCGCTGCTCGGGCTTGAGCACATCGGCAAATTCACCCAGGATACGGCCAGCCACCGAGATGTCACTGGTTTCCACATTCACGCCAGCCGGTGCAGTAAAGGTGCGGATCACTGGCAGAAATGCCTGCGTGGCCAGCAACGGGGCCTCGTCGGTCAAGGTGTAGATGATGGTGGGTTGCTTGCTCATGCCGTGTGTCTCTCCAAATTTTGGTTCAAGGTGCCGTCGGTGGGGCGGATGTCCTCATCCTTTTTCCCAACAGGCGGCCGGATGGTGCGTGATTTTGCTTGCAAGGGTCTGACCTGTGTGACGAAATTGGACCGCAAATCTCACGATGCAAAATTAGACTTCAAGAATTACAAAAATTTTTACCCAAGGTCATGCGGGTGACAAGGGGGTTGCTGATTGCCATCCAACCGCTTTCCCACGGGCATAAAAAAAGGCCGAAGACCCGACAGTCTTCGACCTTGGTGCGGGAACGTCGGGGATCAGGCGAAGTTCTTGGCTGCGAAATCCCAGTTCACCAGCTTGTCAAGGAAGGTCTCGACAAACTTGGGACGCAGGTTGCGGTAGTCGATGTAGTAGGCATGCTCCCACACATCCACGGTCAGGAGCGCTTTGTCAGGGGTGGTCAGCGGCGTGCCAGCGGCACCGGTGTTGACGATATCCACGCTGCCGTCTGCCTTCTTGACGAGCCAGGTCCAACCCGAACCGAAATTGCCGACGGCGGACTTGACGAAGGCTTCCTTGAAAGCCGCGTAGCTGCCCCACTTGGCGTTGATGGCAGCCGCCAATGCACCGGTGGGCTCGCCACCGCCCTGGGGCTTCATGCAGTTCCAGAAAAAGGTGTGGTTCCAGATCTGGGCAGCGTTGTTGTAGATACCACCGCTGGACTTCTTGATGATGTCTTCCAAGGACAGGCTTTCAAACTCGGTGCCCTTTTGCAAGTTGTTCAGGTTGACCACGTAAGCGTTGTGGTGCTTGCCGTGGTGGAACTCCAGGGTTTCCTTGGAGTAGTGGGGAGCCAGGGCGTCCAGTGCGTACGGGAGTGCGGGCAGGGTATGTTCCATGTGTGTCCTCAAGAGTTGGTGGTTCAGGAATTCGGTTGGATGGCTGCGATTGTAGGAAACTGTGACGACCTTCGCTCGTCCACGGTCACAACAACCTCGCCATCCATGAGGGTAGCGTGCAGTTGTTGTCCCACCTCGAGCGATTGCGAACGCGTCACCGCATGGCCCTCGGCATCCTGCAACAAAGCGTAACCGCGCTGAAGCACCCGACGAGGATCCAGCAATTGCAATTGCGTGGCACACCGCTCTAAGGCCTGGTGGCGTTGCTGCAGGGATTGGTGCAGGCCGCGCTGCAGCGCCTGCTCGGCCCACTGCAAACGCTCACGCTGCAAGGGCCAAGGCCGACGCAAGGCCTGATGCAACTGAAGCCCAAGGTGCTGCAAGTGAAGGGATTCGCGTTGCATCCGTTCGGCAGGCCGTCCCAGGCGATGCTGCAATGCGTCCACCCGCTGGGCCTGATTGTCGAGTTGGTGCGTCATGCGATGATGCAAGCGCAAGGCCAGGCCATCGAGCTCGACCAACAGATCGGCTCGTTGTGGCGCACACAGTTCGGCCGCCGCCGTGGGCGTCGGGGCGCGCACATCGGCACAAAAATCGGCGATGGTGAAATCTGTCTCGTGTCCTACACCGGCAATCAATGGCACGGGACTTCGGACGATCTGCCGCGCCAGCTGATCATCGTTGAAGGCCCACAAATCCTCCATCGACCCGCCGCCACGCACCAGCAAAATGGTGTCAATGTCCGATCGCTGGTACAGACGCTCCAACGCTGCACACAAACTGGCCGGTGCGCCTGCTCCCTGCACCAGCGCAGGCGCAACCAGCACTTGCACATGCGGCGCACGACGCCGCAAAGCGGTCAGCACATCCTGCAAGGCTGCCGCCTGCGCGGACGTGACAATGCCCACTGCACGCGGCATGGCACTGGGTGTGCGTTTGCGCGCAGGATCAAACAAGCCCTCAGCCTCCAGCCGTGCTTTCAGTCGTACAAACGCTTCCAGCAATGCTCCTTGCCCGAGTGGACGCAAACTCTCCACCACCAGTTGCAGATCGCCTCGGGCTTCGTACACACCCAACTGCCCGGTCAACTCCACCTGGTCGCCGTCTTTGACCGGGTGTCGCAACTGAGAGGCTGCGCGACGGAACATGGCACAGCGAATCTGACCGTGTTCGTCCTTGAGCGTGAAATAGCAATGCCCACTGGATGCGCGGGAGAAGCCCGAAATCTCGCCGCGCACCGCAACCGGATTGAGCCTGGCGCTCAACACCTGAGCAATCATGCGGCATAGCGCCCCAACTGCCCAGATACGCGGCGTGGCGCTTGGCTCGGTCTCGACGGGATCAATGTTCATCGGCTTGGCATGGGCAGAGGTGGGGTGATTCATCCACACCGGTCACATCTTAAAGCAGTGCTGCCACCCAAAAGTGAAAAATCACGATGTCATCATACAAGTCGTTGAATTTAAATGATTTTTTTCTGCCCAAAATTGGAGCGAGCTAAGCAAAGCCCCAATTCATGCGGGTTTCAGACGGGGGGGGCTTGGCTTATCCACAAAGTTATCCACTAAAGATGTGGGCACTTCTGATGACCGATAATCGCAACAGAACAGCGTTCACGTCTGTTCGGGAGAACTTGTTGCTGTCGATCATCGTTGCGGCCGGATGGCCGGTCTGGCCTTTGTTGTTGTGTTCAGTGCTGGCCGTGGCGCTCAGCCTGGAGCGGTGGATGCAACTTCGCACATCCCGTGTGGTCCCTGCCGGTCTGTTGGACAACAGCATCAGCACCAGTCAGCAGCAATGGCCCACCCGTGAGCAGATCGATCAACTGGCGCGTGCCAGCAGCCTGGGCGCGGTACTCGCCAGCGGGTTTCGTTGCCTCACCGATCAGCCCCACTGCAGTGAAGCGGTGCTTCGCTGGCAGATGGAATCAACCGGCCGCTCGGTGGCCCATCGCTTGGAGCGTTTTTTGCCGGCACTCGCCACCTTGGCCTCGGTGGCGCCCTTGTTGGGACTGCTGGGTACGGTGGTGGGCATGATCGACATCTTTGCCTCACAAACGCCTGGCCAGAGCCAACCTGCGCAGTTGGCCCAAGGCATTTCGGTAGCGCTGTACAACACCGCCTTGGGCCTCATCATCGCCATCCCGACCCTGGTCGTCTGGCGCGCCTGCCGTACCCGTGTGGATCAGCATGTGATGCAACTCGAGATGGCCAGTGAACAGTTTGTGCAGCACCTGTTGGCATTGCGCGCACGCCGCACCCAGCGATGAAATTTGCCCGCAACACCACGCCTGAGCCGGAGATCAACCTGATCCCCTTCATCGACGTGCTGCTGGTTGTGCTGATTTTCGTGATGATGTCGGCCAGCTTCAGCAAGTTCAATGAACTGGAATTGAACCTGCCCTCAGCCGATGGCCGCGTGCCGGAGCAACGCCCGGCAGAAATTTTGGTCAGCGTGAACGCTCAAGGCCAGTACAGCTTGCAGCGACAGCCCCTGGGCCGGGTGGACACCAAAACTCTGGCCGAGGCCCTCAGGCAAGCGGCACGCCCGCTGGAAAATCCTGTGTTGATCATCCAGGCCGACGCGCGCAGCACCCACCAAAGCGTGGTGCAAGTGCTGGAGGCGGCACGGCGCAGTCAACTGCATCACATCACCTTTGCCACCCAGGGCCAGACGGCCAGCGGTACAACTGCGGCTGTGACATCGCCCGGCGCGGCTGCTGGCGGTAGCAGCCGTCGATAACGCCCGATGCCGCCCATTTGCCGTCTATGCGCCCCACGCTCGAATCCTTGCTGACGCGAAGCTGGTTACACCGCGGCGCTTGGGCCTGGCTGTGTTGGCCCGTGGCCCTGCTCTACAGGATGCTGACCATGGCCCATCGCCATTGGTATGCCATCGGTCTGGGTCGCGTCGAGCGCGCACCGGTACCCCTGGTGGTGGTGGGCAATGTGGTGGCTGGCGGTGCGGGCAAGACCCCTGTGGTGATGGCCGTGGTGGAGCACTTCACCCAACAAGGACTCCAGGTGGGTATCGTCTCGCGCGGACACGGGGGAATGCACTCGCAGGCACGGCTGGTCACCCCGCACGACATCGCCAGCGACGTGGGCGATGAACCCCTGCTCTTGTCACGACGCTGTGCGGTTCCGGTGGCTGTCGGGCGTCGGCGCATGGACGCTGTGCGCGCATTGATGCACGCGTACCCCCAGACTCAGCTCCTGGTGAGCGATGACGGTTTGCAACACCATGCCATGTGGCATGACGTGGCGCTGTGTGTCTTTGACGAACGAGGGGTGGGCAATGGTTGGCCGCTGCCTTCAGGTCCCCTGCGTGAGGCCTGGCCCAGAACGCCCTGGCCGGGTAGCGTGCAACTGGTGGTGCAGACCGGTGCGAACACGGCGTCAGTCTCCCGGCCTGATGACGAGAGCAGTTTTCGCGTTGAACGCCGCTTGTCGGACACGGCTCGCAACGGACGGGGACAAACCCGCGCCTTGTCGGACTGGATCGGTCAAGACGTTCATGCGTTGGCGGGCATAGCCCACCCGGATCGTTTTTTTGCCATGCTCGAGCGACAGGGATTGCAATTGCGTACCCGCCAAGCCCTGAGCGACCACGCCACCCTGAAAGAACTCGAACGCCCGCTGCAGGGCACGCCAGGAAACCGCGACTGGTTGTGCACCGAGAAGGACGCCGTCAAACTCTGGGCGCATCACCCCGATGTCTGGGCCGTCCCGTTGATCACCACGTTGCCTGCATCGCTTCTGACCCGGCTCGACGCGCTGGTGTGGCCAAAGTTATCATTGCCCCATGGACACCAAATTGCTTGAATTGCTGGTCTGCCCGGTCACCAAAGGCCCCCTCCAACTCGATCGTGAACGGCAGGAATTGCACTCGCGCAGTGCTCGCCTGGCCTATCCCATCCGGGATGGCATCCCGGTGTTGCTGGAGGCCCAGGCCCGCCCGCTGACTGACGCCGAGCTGGAGCGCTGAATGGCGCCAGCCGCGCACCCCAAGCCAACAACTCCAGCGGACAGTGGCTTTACCGTTCTGATCCCCGCCCGACTGAGTTCCAGTCGATTGCCCAACAAACCGCTGGCTGACCTGGCGGGTCTTCCGATGGTGGTGCGTGTGGCACAACGAGCGGCGCTCTCACGCGCCGCCCGCGTGGTGGTCGCCGGCGATCACCCGAGTATCGTCCAGGCCTGTCAACAGCACGGGGTCGAGTCGGTGTTGACCCGCGACGACCATGTGTCGGGCAGCGACCGTCTCGCAGAAGCCTGTGAGCTACTTGGGCTGCTGGGCGATGACGTGGTGGTCAATGTGCAAGGTGACGAGCCCCTCATCGAACCGGACATGATCGATGCGGTGGCGCAATTGCTGCTTGATCGCACCGACTGCAGCATGAGCACGGTGGCCCATGCCATCGCTTCCACCGAGGAGTTCACCAACCCCAACGTGGTCAAGGTGGTGTTGGATGCCCAACACACGGCCCTCTATTTCAGCCGCGCACCGATTCCTTGGTGGCGGGACGGCATGGCCTCAGGGGCGACAACATTGCCGCAGCCGCAACCCCTGCGACACATCGGCCTGTATGGGTACCGCGCCGGTTTTCTGCGTCAGTTTCCCGCCTTGGCCATTGCCCCGCTGGAATCGCTGGAGTCGCTAGAGCAATTGCGCGCGATGTGGCATGGGCATCGCATTGCCGTGCACATCTCGCCGCATGCGCCGGGCCCTGGCGTGGACACGCCCCAAGATCTCGAACGGGTTCGGCGCCTGCTGAGTCAACAGGTCAGTTGACGCACCCCCGAATCGTCAGGCTTTTCTGGCCATCGCGTGCTATCCTCGGGACGATTGATAAGAGACAAGGATTCCCATGAGACTCATCCTGTTGGGCGCCCCGGGCGCGGGTAAAGGCACCCAAGCCACCTTCATCTGCCAGCACTTCAACATTCCCCAGATCTCCACGGGTGACATGCTGCGCGCTGCAGTCAAGGCCGGCACGCCACTGGGTCTGCAGGCCAAGAAGGTCATGGATTCTGGTGGGCTGGTCAGCGATGACATCATCATCGGCCTGGTCAAGGAACGCATCACACAAGCCGATTGCTCGCAGGGTTTTTTGTTCGACGGTTTTCCCCGCACCATCCCGCAAGCCGATGCGATGAAGGCCGCCGGCGTGAAGCTTGATTACGTGCTGGAAATCAATGTCCCGTTTGACGCCATCATTGAGCGCATGAGTGGGCGTCGCGCGCACGTGGCCAGCGGCCGCACCTACCATGTCAAATTCAACCCACCCAAGGTGGAAGGGCGCGACGATGTCACCGGCGAACCCCTGATCCAGCGCGATGATGACAAAGAAGAGACGGTGCGCAAACGACTGGAGGTATACGCCTCACAAACCCGTCCGCTGGTGGACTACTACTCGTCGTGGGCCCGCACTGAGCCGCAATTGGCTCCGCGTTACCGCATGATTGCAGGCGTGGGCTCTGTGGAAGACATCAAGGATCGTGCGCTCAAGGCCTTGTCAGCCTGATCCTCAGTTGCTCCCATGCCAGGCCTTCCGATGAAGGCCTTTTTCATACCCGATTCGTGATGCACTGATGCCAGGCTGGGGGCCTACGCAGCCCGTGCTGTCACCGGGACGCGCTTGCGCGACCGGTGAGTATGTCCAGCATCATGGCCACTCGAGCCTTCACTGGTGACCAGGGCACGCCCTTGAACCGCTCATGGGAGACCGAACGCACCGACCCCCAGGTCGCCCGCGTGGATCGCCACACCAGCACCCCCTGCTGTTGTGCGGACTGCAAGGCCGCACTGAGTCGATCGCTGTAAGATCCGCCGCCCGTGCCGGCCACCACGATGCCTCGCAGGCGTTCGTGGGCGGGAGATGATGCCGACACTGTCACGGCATGCTCGACCAGGCGCCCGTCTGCGCCCACGTGGTTCATCACGATCTCGACCCGGGGCCAGCGGTCAGCAGCCAGTAAACGCTGCAGTTCGGCCGGCGTCACTGCTGGGTAGGCGCGCGTCATCTCGGGCCCATGGTGTTGCACGTAGTGCCCCTCGCGGCACTCTCCCATGGCACCGATGGGGTCGGCTCCAAAGGGTTGTAGGCCATCGGTGCGCACTTTCTGGAAGACATGGCCTTCAAACACTTGACCGTTGCACACCATCCGCACGCCTGTGAGCCCTGGCGTGCCGGCCATGAGAATGGCATCACGCAAATTGCCAGGTCCGTCCGCGTCGGGCGCATCGGCGGCCCGCATGGCACAGGTCAGCACCACCGGCTTGCCTTGGGGCCAGCAAGCGTGCAGAAGAAACCCCGTTTCCTCCAGCGTATCCGTACCATGGGTGATCACGATGGCTTGCACGTCTGGGTCGTGTTGGAGTTGGGCCACGCGTTGCAGCAGACGCTGCCAAATGGCCTCGGTCATGTCCTTGCTGTCGACCTGCGCAATTTGTTCTGTCGACAACACTGGCGGCAAGGACGTGGCACTTGGTAAGGACCATATCCCTGCGACCGCCTGCCCTGCCTGGGACACCAAGGTCTCAACGTCGACCTGTGCTGCCTTGTAGTCTCCCCCGGCGCCGGGCACCAACGACAAGCCTGCAATGGTCCCGCCTGTTCCCAAAATGACGATTTTTTGCGACACCCACTCACTTTTTTTTGAAGACATGGCTTGCCAAACCCAAAAAACTGGTTAAAAATCCAGGTACTGGATGGGAAAACAGTACTGTTGTTCCATCCAACCCAACCACCCCAGCAGGAGTCCTGGCCATGATGGAACAACCCAAACTGACCGCCCGACAACAGCAGATCCTTGAGCTCATCCAGAGCACCATCGCCCGAACCGGAGCGCCCCCCACCCGCGCAGAAATTGCCACCGAACTGGGTTTCAAATCCGCCAACGCCGCCGAAGAACACCTTCAAGCGCTGGCCCGCAAAGGCGTGATCGAGTTGCTGAGCGGCACGTCGCGCGGTATTCGCCTCAAAGACGATACCCTGCGCTCCATCCACGAGTCCCGCATCAAGCAATACGCCCTGCCCTTGCAAAGCCTGGCCCAACTGGCCCTGCCCCTCATCGGGCGGGTGGCCGCTGGCTCCCCCATTTTGGCGCAAGAGCATGTGGACCAAACCTATTACGTCGAAGACAGCCTGTTCCAGCGCAAGCCCGACTACCTCCTCAAGGTTCGTGGCATGTCCATGCGTGACGCCGGCATCATGGACGGCGACCTCCTGGCTGTGCAATCCACCCGTGAAGCCAAAAATGGACAAATCGTGGTCGCTCGCCTGGGTGACGAAGTCACCGTCAAGCGCTTCAAACGTGCCCGCGACGTGATCGAACTCCACGCTGAAAACCCTGACTACCCCACCATCGTGGTGGAACCCGGTGAGCCCTTTGAAATCGAAGGTCTGGCCGTGGGACTGATCCGCAACACCATGCTCATGTAAGGAGCCCACCATGAGTCTCGCCATTCTCGGCCTCTTCAAGGCTGTCGCCCCCCTGTTCCCCACGTCGACCAGACGTTTCGCTCCCGCTGGCAGCATGGGACTGCTGGGCCTCACAGCGCCCACGGTCCGTCAAGCAACAAGCACCCCCGCTGCAGATGCGCGACCCGTTACTACGCGTGCCAATGCCTTGCCCTTGCGAGTCACTCGCTTGCTCGATCAGGGTTGCCCCAGCGCCAGTGCAGGCCGCATGGTCATGTCCGGCAGCTTTGCCGATGTCTGCGCCGAACTCGACCGCCTGGTTGCCCTGGAATCTGCGCGCGAGGCGACACGAACCCGTCACTAACAAGGCACAATCGGGGGCTATGAATATCGTAATCCTCGATGACTATCAAGACGCGGTACGCAAACTTGCCTGTGCCAACAAGCTCGAAGACTATCCTGCCAAGGTCTACACCAACACGATCAAGGGCATTGGCCAGTTGGCTGTTCGCCTGAAAGATGCCGAAATCCTGGTACTGATCCGTGAGCGCACCCACATCACGCGTGCGCTGATCGACAAGTTGCCCAAGTTACGCATGATTTCCCAAACCGGCAAGGTGGGGGCCCATGTCGACATTGCCGCTTGTACTGAGCGCGGTATCGTGGTTTCTGAAGGTGTGGGCTCGCCGGTTGCTGCGGCCGAACTCACCTGGGCACTCATCATGGCAGCTGCGCGACGTCTGCCACAGTACATCTCCAGCCTCAAGCATGGGGTGTGGCAGCAGTCCGGCCTCAAGTCCTCCTCCATGCCGCCCAACTTTGGGCTCGGCACGGTGCTCAAGGGCAAAACACTGGGCATTTGGGGCTACGGCAAGATTGGCCAACTGATTGCTGGCTACGGCAAGGCCTTTGGCATGCGGGTCATGGTCTGGGGCAGTGAGTCGTCCCGCCAGCGAGCCCAGGGCGATGGGCTTCTTATCGCCGACTCCAAGGCCGACTTTTTCGCCCACTGCGATGTGGTGTCCCTGCACCTGCGCTTGCTCGACGACACCCGCGGTATCGTCACAGCACAAGACCTGGCCAGCATGAAACCCACGGCCATGCTGGTCAACACCTCGCGTGCCGAACTGCTTGAACCCGATGCACTCATCACTGCGCTCAACCGTGGGCGTCCGGGCCTTGCTGCGGTGGATGTTTTCGAAAGCGAACCCATTCTGCAAGGGCATGCCCTGTTGCGTCTGGAAAACTGCATTTGCACCCCGCACATCGGCTATGTCGAGCAAGACAGCTACGAGTTGTATTTCGGCGCGGCCTTTGACAACGTGGTGAATTACATCCAGGGCAACCCGAGCAACGTGGTCAATCCCGCGGCCATTCAAAACCGCCGTTGAGCCGCAGGCCTGGGCGATAATCCAGGCCATGAGTGCACGTTTCAAAGTTGTCGCCGTGGTCGGTGCCGGGGCCATGGGCCGGGGTATCGCTCAAATCGCGGCTCAGGCCGGTAGCCAGGTGCTGCTGTTTGACACCCAATCTGCAGCTTGCCAGAAAGCCCGCGAGAGCATCATCGCGCAGTGGGGCAAACTCGCCGAAAAAGGCCGGCTGACCGCTGAACTCGTCCAACAATACTCCCGTCAACCCCAGTGTGTGGACAGCCTGCAGGCCTTATCGGCTTGCGACTTGGTGATCGAAGCCATCGTCGAGCGACTGGATATCAAGCAAAGCGTGTTTGCCGAACTCGAGGCCGTGGTGCGTGATGATGCCGTGCTTGCCAGCAACACGTCATCACTCTCGGTCACCGCCATTGCCGCCAAGCTCAAACGCCCGCAACGCGTGGCCGGCTATCACTTCTTTAACCCGGTTCCGCTGATGAAGGTGGTTGAGGTGATTCCAGGCCTCAAGACCGACCCCGCGGTCTGTGAACGACTGTCTGAGTATGCACGTGAGATGGGCCACACCGCGGTGATGGCGCAAGACACGCCAGGCTTCATCGTGAACCATGCAGGTCGGGGCTATGGCACCGAGGCTTTGCGTCTGGTGAGCGAGGGTGTCACCGACTTCGTCACCACCGACCGCATCCTCAAAGACCAGGTGGGCTTCAAGCTTGGCCCCTTCGAGCTCTTTGATCTCACCGGCCTGGATGTCTCGCATCCGGTCATGGAGTCGATATATCACCAGTATTTCGAAGAACCGCGCTACCGACCCAATGTCATTGCCGCTCAGCGCATGGCGGGCGGGGTGGTGGGACGCAAGGTGGGCGAAGGCTTTTATCGTTACGAAGCCAGTGGTATGGTCGTCCCCCCCGAGCCCCCCGTGCCGGTGATGGCTGACCTGCCGCCTGTGTGGGTCTCTTCTCGCGCCGCGCGCCGCGCCGACTTGTTTCAACTCCTCAAAGACCTGGGCGCCACCATTGAAACCGGTGCCTCGCCGTCTGCCCAGGCGCTGTGCCTGGTGGCCCCGCTGGGTTTTGACGTGACCACCGTGGCGGTGGTGGAGCGACTGGACCCCTCACGCACCGTCGGCATTGACCTGCTGATGCCGGACAACGCCACCAAGCGCCGAGTGCTGGCCACCAACCCGGCGACCCGCGCCGACATGCGCGACGCTGCCCATGCGCTGTTTGCCCGCGATGGCAAGGCCGTGAGCGTGATCCGCGACAGCGGTGGATTTGTCACCCAGCGCGTGGTGGCCAACATCGTCAATATCGCCTGCGACATTTGCCAGCAAGGCATCTGCAGCCCGCAGGATCTGGAGTTGGCCGTTACCCTGGGCCTGGGCTATCCGATGGGCCCCTTGGCCCTGGGCGACAAACTGGGCCCCGACAACTTGCTGGAGACCCTGTTCAACCTGCAAACCGTGTACGGCGATCCCCGCTACCGCCCCAGCCCCTGGTTGCGTCGGCGGGGTGCCATCGGACTGAGCCTGCTGCATCGAGAAGCCTGAACTGATCGCGCATGACCGAACAACTGAAAAGCTCCAGCCACGGATCCACGCTGATCCTGACCCTCTCGAACCCTGATGCTCGCAATGCACTCGGCCCCGGCATTTATGCGGCTGGGATCGAGGCCCTCAACATCGCCGCCGACCAGCGCGAGGTCCTGAGTGTGATCATCACCGGCGAAGGCCCGCACTTTTCGGCAGGCGGCAACCTGCAACGTCTGCTGGACAACCGCTCGAAGCCGCCCGAGCACCAGGCCGCCAGCATCGATACCTTTCACGCCTGGATTGAATGTTTGGAAACGTTTCCCAAGCCTGTGATAGCCGCCGTGGAAGGCGCCTGTGCGGGTGCCGGGTTTTCCCTGGTGCTGGCCTGCGACCTGGTGGTGGCGTCGAGCGACAGCGTCTTTTCTTTGGCTTACAGCAATGTCGGATTGTCCCCGGATGGTGGAGCCAGTTGGCAGCTCGCGCGCAAGGTGCCGCGCAACCTGGCCAACCAGTGGCTGATGTTGGGCGAACGACTCAATGCCACGACGCTTCATGAGCGCGGGCTCATCAACCAGGTGTGTCCCCCCGGACAAGCCCTGTCGCAAGCCCTGGCCCTGGCTGAGCAGCTGAACGCCCGCGCGGGCAATGTGCTCAGCAGCATCAAAGAGTTGTTGGCTGTGGCTGAAGCCGAGAGCCTCGACACCCTGCTGGACGCTGAGCGTGACCATCTGGTCCGCAATCTTCACCATGCCAATGGCGGCATCGGCATCCAGGCCTTTCTCAACAAAACGCCACCGCACTACACCCGTTAATGGTCCGGTGGCTTGCGTGGTACTGGCATCAGACACGCAGGCGACATGGCACTGGGGACCACCCGGTCCCTGGCGCGACAATGATTTCAATTCAGGTCACAGACAAGACAGACTATGGACGATCCCATTCTTACGATGGAAGAACGAGAGGCGATCAATTCGGGTCGCTGGTTCTCATCCCTTTCACCCTCATTGCGACACGACATTCTTCGATGCGCCTACGTCAAACGATGCAGAGACGGCGATCTGATTGCTGCGCGCGGCGATCCACCCGAGGAGTGGATGGCCTGCGCCAAGGGTGCCGTTCGCGTCAGTTCAACCTCGCTGTCGGGCAAGCAGATCACCTTCGACTACATCGAGCCGGGCATCTGGTTTGGGGATGTGGCCATCCTGGATGGCGACCGGCGCACCCACGATGTGTACGCCCATGGCGAGACCACGATCCTGTGCGTCGCCAAGACGGATTTCCAGAAAATCTTGAGTTTGCACGTCGAGTTCTACCAGGCCATGCTGAAACTGCAGGCGCGTCGCATACGCCAACTGTTTGGCCTGGTGGAAGACCTCAACACCCTGCCCTTGCGTTCACGCCTGGCCAAGCAGTTGTTGCACCTGGGACGCAGCTACGGCGTTCCCTCGCTGTCCAACGCCCAGGAAGTCCGCATCAGCCTGCATTTGGCCCAGGAGGAGTTGGCCCAATTGCTGGGGGCGTCGCGCCAGCGGGTCAACCAGGAGCTCAAATCCATGGAGCGCGAGGAGGCCATCCGCATCGAAGCCGGGGGCATTGTCATTCGCAACCGCGAGGCGCTCCTGCGTATCAGCGAAGCCGAACACTGAGATGAGCCAGAACGACGCCTTCAGCGGAACCCGTGCCGTGAGCGCGCAACATCGTATTGATGAAGCGGCCCTGGCGCGCTGGCTCCAGCAGCACATGCCGGAGTTTGTCGGCCCGTTGCAGGTGGAAATGTTCAAAGGTGGGCAGTCCAACCCCACCTACAAGCTCATCACGCCGTCGGCCCAGTATGTGATGCGCGCCAAACCCGGTCCCGTCGCCAAACTGCTGCCCTCGGCCCACGCGATCGAGCGCGAGTTCCGCGTCATGCAGGCCCTGCATGGCACGGCGGTGCCGGTGGCGCGCATGCACGTGCTGTGCGAAGACGAGTCGGTGATCGGACGCGCCTTTTATGTCATGGAATTTGTACAAGGCCGCGTGCTCTGGGATCAGGAACTCCCTGGCATGACGCCCGCCGAGCGACGCGAGCTCTACCTGGAGCTCAACCGCGTGCTGGCAGCCTTGCACAGCGTGCCCTACCTGGAGCGCGGACTGGAGACGTACGGCAGGCCGGGCAACTACTTTGAGCGCCAGATTGGTCGCTGGAGCAAGCAATACCAGGCCTCGATCACCCAGCCCATTCCAGAAATGGACCAGCTGATCGATTGGTTGCCCTCGCACATGCCCGACAGTGCCCTCGCCCCACTCACCAGCATCGTGCACGGTGACTACCGCCTGGACAACGTCATCTTCCACCCCACCGAGCCTCGCATCCTGGCCGTGCTGGATTGGGAGCTCTCGACGTTGGGTCACCCCCTGGCCGACTTCAGCTACAACTGCATGGCCTGGCACATTCCGCCCGGCACCTTCCGTGGCATTGGCGGGCTGGATTTACAAGCCCTGGGTATCCCGTCTGAAGACGAATACATCCGCCTGTACTGCAATCGCACAGGTCTGGCCACGCCTGAGTCCCTGGCCCAGGACTGGAACTTCTACCTGGCCTACAACATGTTTCGCATCGCCGCCATTTTGCAAGGCATTGCCAAGCGCGTGGAGTCCGGCACGGCCTCCAGCGAAGAAGCTGTCGCCGCAGGTGCCCGGGCGCGTCCCATGGCTGAAATGGCGTGGCGATACGCACAACAGGCCTGACCTCTTATCAACGCAAGCAACAACACCAAGAATTCCCGGAGAAGCTGAGCATGAACTTCGATTACACCGACAAAGTCAAACAGATGCAGGCCAAATTGTTGGCCTTCATGGACCAGCACATTTACCCCAACGAAGCGCGCTTCTTCGCTGAAATCGCCCAGAACCGGGCCAAGGGCAATGCCTGGATTCCGACCCAGGTCATCGAAGAGCTCAAACCCCTGGCTCGCAAAGCCGGTTTGTGGAACCTCTTCATCCCGCACAGCAAGCGTGCCCCCGAGGGCTTGTCCAACCTGGAATACGCACCGCTGTGCGAGATCATGGGACGCGTGCCCTTCGCGGCCGAGGTGTTCAACTGCTCGGCACCAGACACCGGCAACATGGAAACCTTCGAGCGTTACGCCAGCGAAGAACTCAAGGACCGCTGGCTTGAGCCACTGCTGCGCGGCGAGATCCGCTCAGCCTTCTTGATGACCGAACCGGATGTGGCCTCCTCGGACGCCACCAATGTGCAGTGCCGCATCGAGCGCGAGGGTGAACACTACGTCATCAATGGTCGCAAATGGTGGAGCTCCGGTGCCGGGGACCCGCGTTGTGCTGTGTACATCGTGATGGGCAAAACCGATCCCGAGGCACCGCGCCACTCACAACAAAGCATGATCATCATCCCGGCCAACACCCCCGGCGTGACGGTGCTGCGCCCGCTCACCGTGTTCGGTTATGACGATGCGCCGCACGGCCACATGGAAGTCGATCTCAAGAACGTGCGCGTGCCGGTCGACCATATCCTGCTGGGCGAAGGACGTGGCTTTGAAATTGCCCAAGGCCGCCTCGGCCCGGGCCGTATCCACCACTGCATGCGCTCCATTGGTGCCGCCGAGCGAGCGCTGGAACTCATGTGCAAACGCCTCAACAGCCGTGTGGCCTTTGGCAAGCCCATCTCCGCCCAAGGCGTGTGGCACGAGCGCATCGCCGAGTCGCGCATCATGATCGAGCAGGCACGCCTGATGACCCTGAAGGCCGCTTACATGATGGACACGGTGGGCAACAAAGTGGCCAAGGCCGAAATTGCCATGATCAAGGTCATTGCCCCCAACATGGCCACCAAGATCATCGACTGGGCCATCCAGGCCCATGGCGGTGGCGGCATCAGCGACGACTTCCCCCTGGCCTATGCCTATGCCCACCAACGCACTTTGCGCTTTGCCGACGGTCCGGACGAGGTGCATCGCAACTCGATTGCCAAACTCGAGCTGGCCCGTCAAATTACTACCTCGCCCCACGAGGTCGAGATGCCCATCACCCGCGGTTCCTGAAAGGTCTCCCCATGATCGATGTTTATAGCTGGGCCACGCCCAATGGCCACAAAGTGCACATCATGCTAGAAGAGTGTGGTTTGCGGCTCAACCGTGACTGGCGCGCCATTCCTGTCAACATCGGGACCGGCGACCAGTTTGCGCCCGAGTTTTTGCGCATCAGCCCCAACAACAAGATTCCAGCCCTGGTGGACCCCCATGGCCCGGATGGCAAACCCATCAGCGTGTTCGAGTCAGGCGCCATCCTGGTGTACCTGGCTGCCAAGACGGGCAAGTTCATGCCCCGCAGCGACCGCGCCAAATTCGAGGTGTTGCAATGGCTGATGTTTCAGATGGGCGGCGTCGGGCCCATGCTCGGACAAAACCACCACTTCCGGCTGTATGCCCCCGAGAAAATTGACTACGCCATCAACCGCTACACCAACGAGGCCAAGCGCCTGTATGGCGTGATGGACAAGCAGGTGTCCAAGACCAAGTTCATCGCGGGCAACACCTACACCATTGCCGACATGGCCATCTTCCCCTGGCTACGCAACTGGCAGAACCAGGGCATCGACTGGGCGGAGTACCCGCACCTCAAGCACTGGTTTGACACCATTGCAGCGCGCCCGGCCGTACAGCGTGGGGTTCAGGTGCTGGCCGATTTGCGCAAGCCGATCACGGACGACAAGGCCAGGGAGATGTTGTTTGGGAAGCAGCAGTTTGTGAGGCGGTGAGACAAACGAGTCTCAATAACAGGGCCTGTGTTAATGAAGACTTATTGATAACCTGTCAGAGGAAACTGCTTGTTACAACGAGTTGAAGTGCATGCAGCGTCATAGGGTTGCAAATAAGCATCATTCACCACACGCAGATAGGATGGCCAGTTATTGATCGGATTTATTGTGTCGCTCGGGAAGTAATACCGAGGAGTTGTATCGAGCGTACTCAAATAGTCTGGCTTAACAATTTGTACCATGTACACAAAGTTGTTTCCATTGGTAATGTAGATGTAACCATAAGATCCCGACTCAAGATAGTCATAGCGCGACGTTAGCACTTGCGGTGCAATGGCATAACCACGTAGATCAAATCCAGATCGAGTTATTGATGGACCAAAATAACCGTCACTGTTATAAAACCATTTAACTGGAGTTGACTGATTTCCACGTCCGGCCACGATCAAGTCATATCTTGATATCCCCCGCGGAATCAGAAAAACACTCTGAACATTGTTGGGAGGATCACCAGAACCAGTTGTAGGCAACCTTCCACTCAAAGGGTCGTGTGCCGACAATGTGTATTGGTTGCCCGTACAAGTTCTACCGAGCATCAAGATCAATGAACCTCCATCGTTGGTCACCACATCCTTGCATCCGTCACCATCTATATCCGCCAACGTTGCGCTACTTGCATTCAACAAAGTTGGAGTTGAAACTATAGTCGCGGTCGTCTTCTTCTGATACTTTCCATTAGGCTGACTTAGATACACATATTGAGCAACAGCCCCAACAGAAGAAGAGCAAGCAACATAGATATCTGGTTTTGTATCCCCATTCAAATCAGCAATAAGGGATTGCTGCGGAAATGGGCATGCAACCTGATCGTCACTAGGATTATCAAATAAATCTTGAAGCTCATATCCGCCTGACACACTGTAACCAACAAAATAAGGCTTGGCAGTATTCAACTGGTCGGAGACGATTACAAACGCCGAGTAAGTTCCGTTTCTTTTGAAGTCAGCAACTGCTAAAGACTCCCCAACGGATTCCCAGTTCGTATTAAATATCCCTCCGATCGCAACGCTTAATTTGGGCAGGCTAGTTAATTCAACAGGCAACCCCTCCATTGCCTTATTCTCAAAGGAACTCGGCAATACACGAATAGGATTTAAAAATGGCGATGAGCCATTGGTGCCGCTACTGCTCCCACCGCCTCCGCCGCAGGACTGCAAAAGCACGACTAGTCCAAACAGGATCAATCGCGAGAAATTGAAAATTGCCATATCCCCTTGATCGGCTCCAAAATCAATCTCTGGAGCTTGTTCACATTTCTTGTACGATACGCTCACATGAAGAGTCAGCATAACCGGTTTTTCCAGACCCTGAGGACATTGGCCTCAGTATTTACATTGTCCTTGCTGTTATTTGGCCAAGCGTTCAGCCAAGACAAGCCCGAACCCCGCTACAAGCCCTACCCCGTCAAAAAAGGCCAGGAAGAACGCTCGGCCAACGGGGACACCCCAGCGGCCAGTTCAACTGCTGAAAGCGCCCCCAGTTCCGGTCTGTCCAGCCCATTTGGGGTGACCCCTTCCAAATCCCTGCAAAGCCGCCCCCCCACCTCCGGCAAAGAACCGATGATGCGCCTGGACGCTCAAAACAAACCCTTGTCAGAGCCCGTTCACGAAACCGACCGCCTCATCTACTACGACTGCCGCGGCACCGTGGCACCTTGGTTTGCAGAACTCATGGTGGCTGAAATGAACTACTTCAACGAGTTGGTCAACTTGCCATTTGTGAATGGTTCAGCCTGCGTGGTGAGCCTGGGCACCGCCAAAAGCCTGTCCCCAGGACGCTTGAGTGTTCAGTTCTATGGCAACGTGCGGGCCATGAACGACTGCGTGCGCGATGACCGCTGCACCGTGTTTCGATCGGTCAGCCTGGTGCCGAAGGCCGAAGGTCTGTACCGCTCGTACTTTTTGTCCGACCTGACTCGTAAGCTCATTGCCCAGCACTGTGTCTCGTCCAAGGGCAAGTGGCACAAAGACACCACCTGCTACGGCATTGACTGACGCGTGGCGCTCAAGGGTTGGCGGTTCGAGTCGACCTTCTGTGCTGCAGGTCTTTACCATGATATCGCTCAAATTACTACCAATGTATTGGTTTTCGCTGTTGCTGGCGTTGGTGTTGAGTACGCTCGCACCCGCCGCGGCGTTGGCTGCATCCGACGCAGGTGGGAGCAGCCCAAGCAGCGGCGCGTCTTCCGGGCGGACCTTCGAAGGCATTGAGCCCTTGTTTTACCTGGACTCCAAGCGGCGTCCCTACATCGAGCCGTTTCACAAGACCGATGCCGAAGAATTCTTCATTTGCCGGGGCACGATCGGCGAGTGGTACCGTCGACTCAACACCCAAGACTTCAACAAACTGGCTGCACGCGATGGACTGCCGGAAGTCAGTGGGTCAACCTGTACATTGCAGCTGATCAGCAGTCAAACAGGTAAAAAGCTCCCTATCATCGCCATTCAAATGTTTCCTTCCTCCAGTGCGATGAGGAACTGCGTACTGTCCAATAACTGTGCAGAGGCGCGACAGATCATCGTTTACCTGCGCAAGAGGACGATGTACCGCAGTTTCATCATCAGCGATGCCAAAAAACGCGTGCATCGACAGTACTGCCTGGACAACCAGAGCGAAGTGATCGCCGAAACTTCCTGTTGGAAGCATTTTGAGGAAAACGCTCAAGAGAAGCCGCATTGAGGTCACTACGCCAGATCATTCTCATCACCTGGATTGCGGTGGCAGCCCCGTCATCTGTCTGGGCCCAGCGAATAGTCGACAGCAGCGGTCGCCTGATGGCTCGTGTGGATGGGGAACGGTATCACGACGCCACGGGCCGGACCATCGGCCGCGTGGAAGGTACTCATATTCATGACGCCTCGGGTCGGCCGCTGGGACGGCTTGACGGGGACCGCGTGTTCGACTCGGCGGGACGTCCCCTGGGACGGGTGGATGGTGAGCGTTTGTTCAGCGCATCTGGCACACCGATGGGCCGCATTGAAGGAGATAGGATCTATGATGCATCCGGTCGACCCATCGGCCGTGCGGATGGACTCCGACGCATGCAAATCGTCGTGTACTTCTTCTTTTTCATGCCATGATTTTTTGCCCTCTGTTCAAAATCTTGCCGTGCCTGTCACTGCTGGGCCTGTTGTGCTGCACAGCGAATGCCCAAACCATCGGCCAGCAATCGGTGGTTCATGGACTGCAGTGGGACATCCACGAAATGACCATTGGTCAAGTCAAGCACTACGCCGCTGCCACGGGATTTCGCAGTCGAGCCGAACAAGAAGGCGTCGGGGTGATTTATGAAGCCGGATGGAGTCAAAAAAAGGGCTGGTCCTGGCGTCAACCGTTTGGCGTTCCTGCCTTGGACTCCGAACCCGCTGTGCACCTGACCTTTGGTGAGGCCCAGGCGATATGCCGCCACTTCAACAAACGATTACCCACCGATGCCGAGTGGGTGGCCGCGGCCTTTCTGGAACAACGCGATCAGCCCCCTGCAGGTTTTACCAAGGGCAAACGCTACGCGTATCCCCATGGCGACTCGGCGCGGGACAGCCATTGCCTGCAAGGGTGTTCGAACCGTCAGGGTACCGCTCCCCGAGGAAGCCTCACACGCGGGACGGGACACCTGCCCGTCATGCAGACATTGCCAGGTGTCAATGGCCTGTATGACATGGGCGGCAATGTCTGGGAGTGGGTGGACACCGCGGTCGGGGATGAACGCATCACCCGGGGCAGCTCCTGGTGGTACGACGCGTCCCGACAGCTGGAATCGGATGTGGCCACCAAACCCGTGGACACGCGCGTGGCCTATGTCGGCTTTCGATGCGTGCAAGCTGTCGGCACTACCCTCAGCCCTCGGCCTGCGCCTCCTCAATCAGGGCGATAGCCCGCTCAGGCTGGTTGAGCTCATGGGCCAGGAGCAAGGCCAACTTGGACAGCAGCAAGGCTTCCTTATCGGGTCCCACCTCATCTATAGCCAGGGCCAGTGCTGTATAAAAATCGTCAAGAGTCATGATGTCGCTCTGTGAATGAATGGCCATCGGGTCAGTGGGAGGATTGAACTGCGGTATCACCCCGTCCCAGCGCTCGATTCAATGCCGCAAGAACCTCGGTTGCCTGCATCTGATGCCAACGCGCGGCCACATGCATATCGGGCCTGATCAGATAGGCACTTCCCGCCTGCGCGCCATAAACTCGAGCCACCTGCCCCTCGGGGTCCAGAGGCACCACACTCACGCTGGGATGATCCAACGTGATGGAGGGAGTTCCAAAACATAAAAGCGTGAAACCCGGACCGAACTGGTCGCTGAGGAATCCCGCGTCAAGCTTGAGGTTCTGCGCCACTGCGCCAACGGCAGGTCCACACGACCACACCGCTGTCTCAGGCGTAACGCTGGGGCTGTCAGCATAAATGTAGGGCGTCATATTGCGTGGATTGGCAAATTCCCCGGCAAACGGATGACGCAAGGCCAGCGACAACGCAGCATCTCGCATGAGCGACCATCCGCGAGATTGCGGTGTCATGAAACTGGACGATTTGCTGGCATTGGCAAACACATCCATCGTCGCGCCATGGCGTTCAGGGCTGTAACTGTCCAGCAAGCCTGGGCCCGCTTGCCCACGCAACACCATGGCCAATTTCCAACCGATGTTTTGTGCATCGGCCAAACCGTTGTTCAGTCCTCGAACGCCAAAGATCGGGACGATATGGGCGCTGTCGCCGATGAAGAAGATGCGCCCATCGCGGTAATCGTCCAGCGCCAGCGTGTTCGCTGAATAGATGCTCCACCACTCCAACTCCCAGGGCTCGGTCCAGCCCAAGTCGGTCAGCACCCCCGAGATGCTGTGTTTGATGGCGCCCTCTTGTAGCGCCTCATCCTCGGATTCACCTGCACTCACCTGGTAGTCGATACGCCAGATGTTGTCCGGTTGCTCATGAACCAGCACAGTTCCCCCGCGCCTGCAGTTGGGGTCAAACAAGGCCAGGCGCTCGACCGCCCGGTGTTTGCCTTGTGGGGCGCGTTTCATCTGAATGTCTGCAATGATGTAACGCCCCTCAAAGTTCTGGCCTTTCAACCGCAGGCCGCGACGGCTTCGCACCACACTTCTGGCGCCGTCTGCCGCCAGCAACCAGGTGGCTTGTAGGGTGTAGATCCCCTGGGGGTCTTGCACGGTCAGGGTCACGCTGGAGCTGTCCTGTTGGACATCCACCACCTCGGACTGCCATCGCACCTCGATCAGCGGTTGGCGAGCGACTTCCTCGTACAGAAAGGCCTCGGTGTACTGTTGTTGCAGGTTGTACATGGGACGGTACTTGTGATCCGGACCATCAGGCATGAAAAACTGCAAGATTTGCTGACCGCGATAAAACGACCGGCCAGAGAGATAGGGCAATGACTTGCCCAAAAAAGCGTCCACGACCCCCACGGACTCAAAGATATGAAAACTCTGGCGCGCCAGACAAATGGCACGGCTGCCATCGTTGAAGGTGGACTTGTTATCCAACAATAAACAGGGCACGCCCCACCTTGCCAATGTCAGAGCGGCTGTCATGCCCACCGGTCCGGCGCCCACAATCACCACCGGTGATGGCGAAGTCGGCTCACCTGGCAGCGCGGGGGCCGGGAACTGTGGGTAGTTGAAATACAGTGATTCCGTTGCGGCACGGCCTGCAGGTCGCATGGTTCATTCCCTTGAGCAAGTGAATTCCGCAATGAGTATAGACACTGCGCGGCTTAAATATGAACACTAATGTACCCAAATTGTGATCCCTGAAAAAATCGCAAACTGCCGCGATTCTTTTTTTAATTAAAGTCTCCGCAGTACTGGTCGATAGCATGAAGATCGTCCGTAAAAGTTCATGATTTCTGGCCGAACTCCTCCTGCAGCGCTACAAACCAATACTTTGGTATCTGTAGTCAGCCTCGTCTGCCTCATGCCGAATATCGCGTTGGCTCAAACCAACCCGGATAAGGCACGAGAGGCGGCTGCGCGGGATACGAGCAATTGGGTGCAGTTTCCGCCGCGCAGTACAGCCGTCATTCCGGCCCCCATCGCACCGTCGGCTCGTCCTCAACCCGCGGCCCCTATCGTGACCCCGGGTACCTCGGTGAACTCTCGGGGATGGTTGGTCTTCAATCAACCCGAAACCGCACGCGCCCCCCCTGCAGGCGCAACCACTGAGCCGTCGTCCGCGACAATCGCCAGCCCTGCCGCTCCAGGCGCGGGAGCGCTGGGAACACCGCACTCGTCACAACCCTCACAAACTGCAGGCATGCCAGCGGCAGTGCCTGCACCACCACCGGTGCCGACCGTCAAGCGCTTTGATATCAGTGGTCACACGGTTTATAGCTCAGCAAAGCTCGAATCCCATTTATCGGCCTGGATCGGCCAACCCATCAATATTCCCTCACTCGAACGCGCCGTCGAGGCGCTTTCGGCCTTGTATCGTCGTGATGGATGGTTGGCCAAAGTCGAATTGCCCTCGCAGGATCTCACCGAGGGGGCGGTGAAAATCCAGGTCATTGAAGCGGTACTGTCAGGCATCGACGTGCAAACATCTCCGCAAGCCGCCGTGAAGGCCGAGATCCCGCGTGAATTCGTTGTTCATGCTACCCCACTGAATGAGCCACTCTCGCTGAAAAACCTGGAGCGAGCCGGACAGATCATCAACGAGTTGCCCGGGGTGGAATCCACCCTGTCATTGCGTCCGGGTCAATTGCCGGGCGAAACAGAGGCGGTGGTCACCGTGGGTGACGCCAAACCGCATGAAGGATCTGTATTGCTCGACAACGGTGGCTCGCGCTCAACCGGCAATCTTCGGGCGACGGGACAGGTCACGCTCAAAGGTTTTTGGCAGCGTGGTGATCTCACCACGGTGCAGTTAACCAAATCGGAAGGATTGAATTCCGGTCGCATCAGCTACAGCGAACCGTTGGGCGGGTCTGGTCTGCGCGGTGGGGTTTTCGCCAGCGTTTCGCGTTACCAATTGGCACTGCCTGAATTCAGCTCCATCCATGCGCACGGCCCCTCGAACTCGCTGGGCCTGGAGCTGATGTATCCCTGGTTGCGCACAGCCACCAGTTCCATCAACGCGACAGCAAGTCTGGAAAGGAAACGCTTTACCAACCACGCCAACGAAGTGGTGGCATCGGACTACCGCTCGGACGTGCTGACCGCCGGATTGAACGGTCAATTTCAGGATCCACTGCAAGGGTCGAACTCCCTCAGCTACCAGTTGTCACTCGGCTATTTGAATTTGACGGGCTCACCCAACAAAACATCCGACGCCAGCGGTGCCCAGACGGCCGGCATGTTCAACAAAATACGGGCGCAGTGGATTCGACAACAAAGAATTTCCGATGTCGATGTGCTCCAGTTCAACTGGCAAGGTCAGTGGGCCAGCAAGAACCTGGATGGCTCGGAAAAGATTTTCCTGGGAGGGCCGCAAGGGGTTCGCGCCTATCCCGTGAACGAAGGGGGAGCCAGCGCCGGTCACGTGCTGAACCTCGAGTGGTTCCGCCAGCTACAGTGGGATGACCATCCACCGCTGACCTTGAGCGTGTTCAAGGACGTTGGCCATGCCACCGTCAACAAATACACCTGGGACACAGCCAGCCTGAACAAATTCGCCCTTCGCGGTCACGGTTTGAGCGTGGGTACCGCCATCAATTCGGGCTTGGGCCAGTCGCAACTGAAGCTCACCTGGGCCCGACGTCTGGGTCTGAGCCCTGTGGCCAACAGCACCACCGGTTTCGATCAGGATGGCACCCTGACCATCAACCGTTTCTGGCTGACGTTCAGCCATTTCCTCTGAACGGGCAAGCCATGAAACTGCGCCCAGTCACCATCCTGTTGCCCAGTCGCACGCCGCTGTTTCTGATGCTGTGCCTGCACGTCCTGGGCGCCGCGCAAGGTCAAACCCCTGCCCCGCCCTTGGCCAATCAACTGCCCACCGGGGGCCGCGTGGTGGCCGGACAGGCACAAATCCAGCAAAACAGTGCGGTGATGAGCGTGATCCAGGCCACCAACCGAGCTGCGATAGAGTGGGGGTCGTTCAACGTGGGTTCCGGCGCGCGTGTCGACTTCGTTCAACCCTCCTCCTCCTCGGTCACGCTGAACCGGGTGCTGAGTTCTGACCCCTCGCAAATCATGGGGAAAATCACGGCCAACGGGCAAGTGTTCCTCAGTAATTCCAGTGGGGTCATTTTTGGGCCTAAGTCACAAGTGGACGTGGCTGGATTGACTGCAACCACCATGAATATCTCCAAAGAGAATTTCATGGCGGGCAAGAACCAGTGGGAGGCTGACAAAGCAGGGGGCACGGTGCTCAACCAAGGGCAATTGACGGCCTATTTGGGGGGCTATATAGCCCTGTTAGCCCCCAAGGTGATCAACGAAGGCGTGATCTGGGCACGCGAAGGCACGGTGGCCCTGGCCGCAGGCGACAAAGTGTCGCTGCAAATCGGGGGCAATAAATTCATTTCGCTCCAAATCGAGAAAAGCGCACTGGATGCCCTGATTGAAAATCGGCAGGCCGTGCGCGCAGAGGGCGGATTGATCCTCATTTCAGCCAACAGCGCCAACGCCTTGCGCGAATCGGTCATCAAAAACACAGGCACGCTAAGTGCCCCCACGTTGTCAGAGGTGGGCGGACGCATCATTCTCGATGCAGGCCCGCGAGGCACCGCTGACCTGAGTGGTCAAATCACAGCCAGGGCGGAAGCGCCGTCTGCCAAGGGCGGTTCTGTCGTGGCCACCGGTGAGCACCTGATCCTGCGCTCCGACTTGGTGGTGGACGCATCGGGCCAGGCTTCAGGCGGCTCAGTCCTGGTGGGAGGTGGCTGGCAGGGGGCCGGAGACACCCGCCAGGCCACAACCGTGACCATGGAGTCGGGCAGCAAGATCGATGTGAGTTCCAAGGTCAATGGTGACGGTGGCGTCGCGGTCCTGTGGAGCCAAGTCAGCAACCCAGACAGCCAGACGATTGTCAAAGGGAGCATCGATGCTTCGGCAGGCCCCTTGGCCGGTGCGGGCGGCAAGGTGGAAACGTCGGGTCACCTGCTGGATATTCGCCAGGCCCGTGTCACAACAGCCTCACCCCAGGGAAAAGCAGGAACCTGGTTGATTGATCCCACGGATTTGACGATCGACAGTGCGACCGCCAGTACCATCAGCACCGCCTTGAGTGGTGGCACCAGCGTGGAGAGCCAGGCTGACCGCGATATCACCCTGGACACCAATGTCTCCATCGTCAAATCAAGCGGCGCCGACACCACGCTGACCATCAGCGCCGGTCGTGACATTACCCTGAATTCAGGCAGTTCCATTCAATCCACATCGGGCAAACTCGACACGGTGTTGAGAGCCGGTTATCTGGCTGGATCGCCGCTGAGCTCGGGTGCGGTGACGCTGAACTCCAATTCGTCGATCGTCACCCTTGGCGGCAATGTCGAAATCAGCGGCAGTCGATTCACCAACAACAGTGGCAGCAATGCTTTCAATGTAGGCACAGGGGGCCGTTGGCAGGTCTGGAGTCGCAACAACGACCCCTTTAATGCCAGTGCGGCCATTGGAGACACCGCTGGTGGACTGGTCTTTGATTACAAGCAATACAACGCCACCTTGGGCACCACAGCGCCACTGGGCACAGGCAGTGCATTCCTGTACAGCTATGCCCCTGTCCTGACAGTGACATTGACCGGCAGTTCTTCCCGTGCCTACGATGGAACCACCACTGCCGCACTGTCCGCATCCAACTTCAATACATTGGGCGCGGTCGGTGCCGACACTGGCATCAACCTGACCCTGCCCAGCACCGGCACCTACGCCACTAAGAACGTCGGATCGAATGTACAAGTGACCGCCAGCAACTTGGCGCTACAGGGGGTCTCGAGCAGCGCAGCCACCGGCAGTAAGCCCGTCTATGGCTATACCTTGAGCAGTTCGACCGTATCGGGTGCCATCGGCACAGTCACGCCCAAGACCGTCGAACTGAGTGCGACCAAAACGTACGATGGGACGACCGCCTTGAGCGCGGGACAAGTCACGATCCAGACAGGTGTGGCCAATGAAAGCCTGGTTGCCGCCGGCGCATCAGCCAGTGATTCGCACGTAGCCACCACGGGCAAATACATCCAGTCCATCACGCTGGCTAACGGCACAGGCGGGGTGGCCAGCAACTACCAGTTGCCCACACTGGACAGCATGAACGCCGCCGTGACGATCACGCCCGCCACGCTGACACCGACCCTCACCAACTCAGGAGTCACCAAAGCCTACGATGGCACGACCAACGCACCGACCGGTTTCACCCCCACCTACAGCTTCACCGGTCTGGTCAGCGGTGACACATCTGCCACGCTGGGCCAGACCGCCACCGCCCTGGACAATGCCCACGCGGGTCAAGCCACCACACTGACGGTCTCGGGTTTATCGCTGACCGGCATCACCGGCAACAAGAATTCGGCATCAACGGACTACACGCTCAGCACTACCACTCAGTCCGTCGCCGCCTCGGTCACCCCTAAGGTTCTTACGGCAACAGCGAGCATTGGTGGAACCCTGACCAAGACCTATGACGGCACCACCGCAGCGCCTGACGCCAGCGTCACGGGCTCGGTGATCGGCGCGGTCACCGGCGACACGTTGAGCCTGAACACTTCGGGCATCACCCTGGCCTATAACAACAAGCACGTGGTCGGTGCCAACGCCATTGTGGCCACAGGCACCAGCACGCTCACCATCAGCTCGACGATCAGCAGCGTGGCGGGAGACTACAGTTTCACCGCCCCGACCATTGCCAATGCCAATGCGACCATCACCCCCAAAGCCCTGACTGCCACGGCTGCTATCGGCGGTACAGTCACCAAAACCTATGACGGCACAACAGCGGCGACCGGCGCCAGCGTGACAGGAACCGTGACTGGCGCGGTCAACGGCGATACGCTCGGTCTCAACACGTCGGGCATAACTCTGGCCTACAACAATGCCCACGTGGCGACCGCCAACAAGATCACGGCCACTGGCACCGCTGTCCTGGCCATCAACGCGAGTACGGCTGGCAGTGTGTTGACCGACTACAGTTTTACCGCACCGACGGTTGCTGATGCCACGGCGTCCATCACGGCCAAAGCCCTGACCACCACAGCCACGATTGGCGGCACACTCACCAAAACCTATGATGGAACCACCAGCGCCACTGGCGCCAGTCTGAGCAGTTCTGTGACTGGCGCTGTGTCAGGTGACACGTTGAGTCTCAATACCAGCGGTATCACACTGGCTTACAACTCGGCACACGTTGGATCGGCCACCAAAGTCGTCGCCTCGGGAAGTGGCAGCCTGACCATTGCTTCATCGGGCAGCAACAGCGAACTGGCCGACTACAGCTTCACCGCACCCACGATTGCCGACGCTTCAGCCACCATCACGCCCAAGGCCCTGACCGCCACGGCCAGCATTGGCGGCACGCTCACCAAAACTTATGACGGTACCACCAGCGCCACTGGCGCCAGCGTGAGCGGATCAGTCAGTGGTGCGGTGGCAGGCGATACCTTAAGCTTGAATACCGCTGGCATCAGCCTGGCTTACAACAACGCCCACGTGGCGCTGGCTAACAAGATCACGGCCAGCGGCAGTGCAGCCTTGTCGATCGGGGCCTCCACCGCCAACAGCGTGGCAGGAGACTACAGCTTCACAGCCCCCACCATCGCGGATGCCACAGCCACCATCACGCCCAAGGCGTTGACCGCCACCGCCAGCATTGGCGGTTCGCTGACAAAAGTGTATGACGGCACCACCGCAGCGACTGGCGCGAGCGTCTCGGGGTCGGTGAGCGGTGCCATCAACGGGGATACGTTGAGCCTCAACACATCGACCATCACGCTGGCGTACAACAACGCACACGTTGCCGGAGCCAACGCCATCATCGCCAGCGGCAGTAGCAGCCTGACCATCGGTTCTTCCACAGCCAACAGCGTGGCTGGGGACTACAACTTCACGGCACCGACCATCTCCAACGCAACAGCCAGCATCACACCGGCTACGCTCTCGCCCACGTTGACCAACACGGGCGTGACCAAGGTCTATGACGGCACCACTGCTACTCCTTCAGGATTCGCACCGAGCTACAGCGTCACCGGACTGGTCAGTGGAGATACTGCCGTATCCCTGAACAACACGGGCAGTGCATTCAACAACGCACACGTCGCGCAAGCCAACAAGGTCACAGTCGCCGGTCTCAGCGTCCTGTCTGTCACGGGTACCCGCAGCTCTACCCCGGGCGATTACCAGTTGGACCGATCCAGTCTTGATGTTGCTGCGACCATCACAGCCAAGGCCCTGACGACCACGGCCAGCATTGGTGGTACGCTCACCAAAACCTATGACGGCACTACCGCGGCTACGGGAGCCACACTGTCCAGCCTGGTTTCGGGCGCGGTGGCGGGTGACACGCTGAGCCTGAACGCGTCGGGCATCAGCCTGGCCTATAACAATGCCCATGTGGGATCAGCCACCTCCATCGCAGCCAGCGGCAGCGGAGCCCTGACCATCGGCGCCTCCAGCGCCGGCAGTGTGGCCAGCGACTACAGTTTCACCACCCCTACCATCACGAGCGTTGCGGCCAGCATCACGCCCAAGGCCCTGACGACCACGGCCAGCATCGGCGGCACGCTCACCAAAACCTATGACGGCACCACCGCCGCCACCGGCGCCATCGTCACGGGCTCCGTGACTGGAGCCATCACAGGAGACAGTCTGAGTCTCAACACAGCCGGCATTGCCCTGGCCTACAACAACTCGCACGTGGTTGGGGCCAATGCCATCGTTGCTACTGGCAATGGCACGCTGACCATCAACTCGCCCACGGCCAACAGTGTGGCCGGGGACTATAGCTTCACGGCACCCACTGTGGCCAGCGTAGCGGCCACCATTACCCCTAAGGCGCTGACCTCAGCGGCCAGCATTGGCGGAACGCTGACCAAGACTTATGACGGCACCACCGCAGCCACTGGCGCCACCATTTCAGGCTCGGTGACAGGCGCGGTGCCTGGCGATACCCTGACCCTGAACACGTCAGGGGTCTCTTTGGCCTACAACAACGCCCACGTGGCCAATGCCTCGGCGATCGTCGCCAGTGGGAGCAGTACGCTCACCATCAGTTCACCCAACAACAGCGTGGCCAGTGATTACAGCTTCACCGCACCCACCATTGCCGACGCCACAGCCACCATCACGCCCAAGGCCCTGACCTCGACCGCCAGCATTGGTGGCACGCTCACTAAAACCTACGATGGCACCACGGCCGCCACCGGTGCCACCATCTCGGGAACCGTGACTGGGGCGGTGTCCGGCGACACCCTGAGCTTAAACACATCGGGCATCACGCTGGCCTATAACAATGCTCACGTGGCCTCTGCTACCAAGGTGGTCGCCAGCGGCAGTGGCACACTGACCATTGCCTCGACGGGCAGCAACAGTGTTGCCAGCGACTACAGCTTCACCGCACCGACGGTGGCCGATGCGACGGCATCCATCACGGCCAAGGCCCTGACCTCGACCGCCAGCATTGGCGGCACCCTCACCAAGACCTATGACGGCACCACGGCCGCCACCGCCGCGACCGTCACCGGATCTGTCACCGGCGCCATCAATGGTGACTCCCTCAGCCTGAATACATCCGGCATTACGCTGGCCTACAACACAGCGCACGTCGCCACAGCCAACAAAGTGGTCGCCTCAGGCAGTGGGACGCTGACCATTGGCACATCGGCCAGCAACAGTGTGGCCAGCGACTACAGTTTCACGTCGCCAACGGTGGCTGATGCCAACGCCTCCATCACGCCCAAAGCCTTGACGGCGACGGCGAGTATTGGCGGCACACTCACCAAGACCTATGACGGCACCACCACGGCTACAGGAGCCACAGTGTCGGGGTCTGTCACGGGTGCGGTCACCGGTGACAGCCTGAGCCTTAATACCTCGGGGATCACCCTAGCTTATAACAATGCCCATGTGGCCAATGCCACATCCATTGTGGCCAGTGGCAGCAGCTCCCTGACCATTGGCACCTCCGCCGCCAGCAGTGTGGCCACGGACTACACATTCACGGCTCCCACGATTGCCAATGCAGCGGCCACCATCACACCCAAGGCCTTGACGGCGACTGCCAGCATCGGCGGTACGCTCACCAAGACCTATGACGGCACCAGCACCGCCACGGGTGCCACGGTCTCGGGTTCGATTTCCGGGGCTGTGTCTGACGACGTGCTCAGCCTCAACACCACAGGCATCAGTCTGGCGTATAACTCCGCGCGCGTAGCCACAGCCAACAAGGTGGTCGCGACCGGCAACGGAACACTTTCAATCAATTCTCCCAGCCTGAGCAGCGTGGCGACGGATTACAGTTTCACCGCGCCTGTGATCGCTGATGTCACGGCGACCATCACGCCCAAAGCCTTGACAGCCACGGCCAGTATTGGTGGGACGCTCACCAAGACCTATGACGGCACCACGACCGCCACCGGTGCCACAGTCTCAGGCACCGTTACCGGTGGCATTGTTGGTGACACCCTGAGCCTGAACACCTCAGGCATCACTCTGAACTACAACAATGCCCACGTGGCTTCAGCCAACAAAATCACCGCCACTGGCAGCGGTGCACTGGCGATCGCCTCGAGCGGCAGTAATAGTGTGGCGTCTGATTACAGTTTCACGGCGCCAACCATCACGGATGTCAACGCCACCATCACCGCCAGGGCGCTCACGGCCTCGGCCAGCATTGGCGGGACGCTTACCAAGACTTACGATGGCACCACCGCAGCCACCGGTGCCAGCGTGTCCGGCACCGTCACCGGCGGCATTGCCGGCGACACCCTGAGCCTGAACACTTCGGGCATCACCCTGGCTTACAACAGCGCCCACGTAGCCAGTGCCAGTTCCATAGTGGCCACGGGGAGCGGCACACTCAGCATCAACTCACCCACAGCCAACAGTGTTGCCGGCGATTACAGCTTCACGGCTCCTACGATCGCGGCTGCCACGGCCAACATCACGCCCAAGGCATTGACAGCAACAGCCAGTATTGGCGGTACGTTGATCAAGGCCTATGACGGCACGACCTCAGCCACAGGCGCCTCAGTCTCGGGTACTGTCACGGGTGCCGTCAGCGGCGACACACTGAGCCTGAACACCTCCGGAATCAGCCTGGCCTATAACAATGCCCACGTGGCCTCAGCCACCAAGATCGTGGCTACCGGTTCCAGTGCCCTGACCATCGCAAGTACCTCTAACAGCAGCGTGGCAGGCGATTACAGCTTCACCGCGCCGACCATAGCAGATGCCACGGCCTCCATCACGCCCAAAGTCCTGACGACCACGGCCAGCATTGGGGGCACACTCAGCAAAACCTATGACGGCACCACCACAGCCACCGGTGCCACGGTCTCCGGCACCATCACTGGCGCAGCCAGTGGTGACACCCTGACCCTGAACACCTCGGGCATCACGCTGGCCTACAACAACGCACACGTGGCCGCGGCCAACGCGGTGGTGGCGAGCGGCAATGGCACCCTGACCATTGCCTCCACCGCCAACAGCAGCGTGGCTGGCGATTACAGCTTCACGGCACCCACCATCGCCAACGCGCCGGCCTCCATCACCGCGAGAGCCTTGACAGCCACCGCCAGCATTGGAGGCACACTCACCAAGACCTACGATGGCACCACAGTCGCCAGTGGCGCAACCGTGTCGGGTTCAGTGACCGGCGCGCTGGCTGGCGACACCCTTAGCCTGGATAACTCTGGCGTCTCGCTGGCTTACAACACGGCGCACGTTGCGACCGCCAACAAAATTTCCGCCTCCGGTAGCAGTGCACTGGCCATCGGAGCCTCGGCCGCAAACAGCGCGGTCAGTGACTACAGCTTCACGCCACCGACCATTGCCGACGTTGCTGCCTCCATCACGCCCAAAGCCCTCGTGGCCACGGCCAGCATCGGCGGCACTCTGACCAAGGCCTACGATGGCACCACTGCCGCGACTGGAGCCTTGGTGACGGGGACCGTCACGGGCGGCATCGCCGGCGACAGTGTGACACTCAATACCTCGGGCATCACCCTGAGTTACAACAACGCCCACGTGGCGAGTGCGAATGCTGTTGTGGCCACAGGAACTACCTCACTCGCGATCAGTTCGCCCACAGCGAGCAGCGTGGCCAGTGACTACACGTTCAGCGCGCCCACCATCGCCAATGTCGCCGCCACTATCACCCCCAAGGTGCTGACCTCGACCGCCAGCATTGGGGGAACGCTCTCCAAAACCTACGATGGGACAACCACAGCCACTGGCGCCACGGTTTCGGGCTCGGTCAGCGGGGCCATCACCGGCGATACACTGAGCTTGAACACCACGGGCATCACCCTGGCATACAACGACGCGCACGTGGCAACGGCCAACAAGATCATTGCCAGTGGCAGCGGCACCCTCACGATTGGCGCCACATCATCCAGCAGCGTGGCCTCCGACTACAGTTTCAGTGCACCGGTCATTGCCGACGCCACAGCGACCATCACGGCCAAGGCTCTCACCGCGACAGCCAGCATCGGTGGCACGCTCACCAAGATCTATGATGGCACGACCTCGGCCACGGGTGCCACGGTGTCTGGCACTGTCACGGGAGCCATCACCGGCGATGCGCTCAATCTGAACACGTCGGGCATCACCCTCGCTTACAACAACGCCCACGTAGCCTCCGCCAATAAAGTGGTGGCCAGCGGAAGTGGCACGCTGACGATCGCTTCAACGGGCAGCAATTCGGTGGTGAGTGATTACAGCTTCAGCGCGCCAGTGGTTGCCGACGCCGTCGCGAGCATCAGTGCCAAGGCCCTGACAGCCACCGCCAGCATCGGGGGCACGCTCACCAAAACCTATGATGGCACCACGGCTGCAACCGGAGCGACCGTCTCCGGCACGGTGACCGGTGGCATTGTGGGTGATACCTTGAACCTGAACACCGCTGGCGTCACCCTGGCGTATAACAATGCACACGTGGTTGGAGCAAACAAAATAACCGCCACAGGCACAGCCGCACTTGGCATCACATCGACTGGCAGTAACAGCGTTGCCACCGATTACATTTTCACCGCGCCGACCATTGCCGATGTCACGGCCTCGATCACACCGAAAGCGCTGACCGCTGCAGCCAGCATTGGCGGCATTCTCACCAAAACCTATGACGGTACCACTGCAGCCACGGGCGCCACGGTCACCGGTTCGGTCACGGGAGGGATCAGCGGGGATACGCTGACATTGAATACTTCCGCTGTCACGCTGGCCTATAACAATGCGCACGTGGCCAGCGCCAACGCCATCGTGGCCAGCGGCACCAGCACACTTAGCATCAGTTCCCCGACGGCCACCAGCGTCGCCAGTGACTACAGCTTCACGGCACCGACGATCTTGGATGCCACCGCGTCGATCACACCCAAGGCCTTGACGTCCACCGCCACCATCGGGGGCACCCTCACGAAGGTCTATGATGGCACCACCACCGCCACGGGCGCCACGGTATCCGGCTCCGTCACCGGCGGACTGGCTGCTGACACCCTCAGCCTGAACACCTCAGGCATCTCCCTGGCGTACAACAACGCCCACGTCGTGGGTGCAAACGCTGTGGTAGCCAGCGGAGCTGGGTCACTGATCATCGGTGCCTCAAGCGTCAACAGCGTGGCCTCCGACTACAGTTTCACTGCCCCCACCATCGCCAGCGCGGCGGCGACCATCACGGCCAAAGCTCTGACTTCCACGGCCACCATCGGGGGCACACTCAGCAAAATCTATGATGGCACGACCGCAGCCCCTGGTGCGAGCGTCAGCGGCACGGTGACTGGAGCAATCAGCGGCGATACGCTGGCCCTGAACACGTCGCCCATCACACTGGCATACAACAATGCGCACGTGGCCTCGGCCAATAAAATCATTGCCACTGGCAATGGCACGCTCAGCATCGCCTCGACAGGCAGCAGCAGCGTCGCCAGCGATTACAGCTTCTCGGCGCCCGTCATCACCGATGTCACGGCCACTATCACACCCCGGGCTCTGACATCTACGGCCAGCATCGGCGGGACACTGACCAAAGCCTACGACGGTACAACAGCGGCCACGGGCGCTTCGGTTATCGGATCAATCACCGGCGGCATTGCCGGCGACAGTCTGAACCTGAATACGTCCACCATCAGCCTGGCATACAACACGGCACATGTGGCCACGGCCAACTCGATCGCCGTTACCAGTGGTAGCGGATCGCTGGCCATTGGGGTTTCTGCCAGCAACAGTGTAGCCACCGACTACAGTTTTACCGCACCCACCATTGCAGCGGCGACAGCCAGCATCACGCCCAAGGTGTTGACCTCCACAGCGAGCATTGGCGGCACCCTGTCCAAAACCTATGACGGCACCAGTGCCGCCACGGGCGCATCAGTCTCCGGTTCGGTCTCAGGGGCCATCGGTGGCGACACGCTCAGCCTGAACACCACTGGAATCACGCTGGCCTACAACGATGCCCACGTGGCAACTGCCAATGCCGTGGTGGCCAGTGGCACCCCCACCCTTACCATCAGTTCGCCCACCGCATTCAGCCTGGCCAGCGACTACGCCTTTACCCCGCCCACCATTGCCAATGCGGCCGCCACCATCACGCCCAAAGTTCTGACCTCAACGGCCAGTATCGGCGGTACCCTCACCAAAATCTATGATGGCACGACCGCTGCCACTGGTGCGACGGTTTCGGGTACCGTCACGGGCGGACTCAACAACGACACGCTCAGCCTCAACACATCGGGCATCTCGCTGGCCTACAACAGTGCCCACGTGGCCAACGCCAATGCCGTGGTCGCCAGTGGCAGTGGTTCGCTTGTGATTGGCGCAACCGCCAATAACAGCGTGGCAACGGACTACGCTTTCACGGCCCCCACGATTGCCAATGCAGCGGCCACCATCACGCCCAAGGTCTTGACCTCGACCGCCAGCATTGGTGGAACGCTCTCCAAAACCTATGACGGCACCACCGCTGCCACGGGGGCAACGGTATCAGGCAGCATCAGTGGGGCCATCACGGGGGACACGCTAAGTCTGAACACCGCCGGGATCACGCTGGCTTACAACAATGCCCATGTGCTCTCAGCCAACCGGGTGACGGCAACCGGCAGTGGCACGCTCAGCATTGCCTCCTCAGCCAGCAGCAGTGTGGCCAGCGACTACACCTTCACGGCCCCGGTGATTGCCGATGCCACCACGGCCACGATCACCCCCCGGGTTCTGGCGGCCTCCGCCAGTATTGGCGGCACACTCACCAAGACTTATGACGGCACCACCGCCGCTACCGGCGCCACCGTCGCCGGAACAGTCACCGGGGGTATTGCCGGCGACAGTTTGAGCCTGAACACCTCTGCTGTCACCCTCGCCTACAACAATGCCCATGTGGTGGGAGCCACCACGATCGTCGCCAACGGAAGCAGCACGCTGACCATCACATCGCCCACCGCCAACAGCGTCGCAAGCGACTACAGTTTCACCGCGCCCACCATTGCCGCGGCGACTGCATCCATCACACCCAAGGCGCTGACCTCCACGGCCAGCATCGGTGGCACGCTCAGTAAAACCTACGACGGCAACACCAGCGCCTCAGGTGCCACGGTCTCCGGATCGGTCTCGGGTGCCGTGGCAGGTGACACCCTCAGCCTGAATACATCAGGCATCTCATTGGCTTACAACAATGCGCATGTGGTCGGTGCCAATACCGTGGTCGCCAGCGGCACCAGTACCCTGACCATCAGTTCAAACACGGCGAACAGCGTGGCCACGGACTACAGCTTCAACGCCCCGACGATCGCTGACGCCAGCGCCTTCATCACGCCCAAGGCCCTGACCAGCACGGCCAGCATCGGTGGCACGCTGACCAAAACCTATGATGGCACCACGGCCGCCACCGGCGCGACGGTGTCAGGCACCGTCACCGGTGCTATCAACGGCGATGTGCTGAATCTAAACACCGCTGGCATCAACCTGGCCTACAACAACGCGCACGTGATCGGTGCCAGTGCGGTAGTGGCAAGCGGCAGTGCAAGCCTGGGCATCAGCGCTTCCACTGCCGGCAGCGTGGTGTCAGACTACAGCTTCTCGGCTCCCGTGATCGCCAGTGCGGCCGCTACGATCACCCCCAAGGCTCTGACCACCACCGCCAGTATCGGTGGCAACCTGAGCAAGACCTATGATGGCACGACCGCTGCCACCAATGCCACGGTGGTCAGTTCAATCACTGGTGCCGTGACGGGTGATACCCTGACCCTGAACACCACGGGCGTTTCACTGGCTTACGATTCAGCACACGTACCGACAGCCAGCAAAATCACTGCCACCGGAAGTGGCACACTGGCCATCAACTCTGCTCAAGCCAGCAGTGTGGCCTCGGACTACAGCTTCACTGCACCTGCGATTGCGGATGTTGTAGCGTTCATCACCCCCAAAGTCCTGACAACCACCGCCAGCATTGGAGGCACGCTCACCAAGACCTACGATGGAACCACGGCCGCCACGGGTGCCAACATCTCAAGCAATGTGAGCGGCGGTATCGCGGGTGACAGCCTCAGCTTGAATACCACCGGCATCACCCTGGCCTACAACAGCGCCCACGTGGCCACGGCCAATGCCGTGGTGGCCTCAGGCAGCGGAACGCTCAACATTGCAGCGTCCGGCAGTAACAGCGTGGCAGCAGACTACAGCTTCACCGCGCCCACCATCATCAATGCCATAGCCTCTATCACACCCAAGGCCCTGACCTCCACGGCCAGCATTGGCGGCACACTGACCAAAACCTATGACGGTACCACGGCAGCCACCGGAGCCTCCGTTACGGGCACAGTAAGCGGAGCCCTCAATGGCGACACGCTAAGCCTGAATACGTCCGGCATCAGCCTGGCCTACAACAACGCCCACGTCGCTTTAGCCAACAAAATTGTGGCCAGCGGCAGCAGCACCCTCTCCATCAACTCACCCACCTACAACAGTGTGGCCAGTGACTACAGCTTCAGCGCGCCCGTCATTGCCGACGCCACGGCCTCCATCGCTGCAAAAGTCCTGACCACCACGGCCAGTATTGGCGGAACGCTGACCAAGACCTATGACGGCACCACCGCAGCCACAGGCGCCCAGGTGGTCAGCAACGTGAGTGGCGCCGTGGCGGGTGATACCCTGGGCCTGAATACCTCGGGCATCACCTTGGCCTATGACAATGCACACGTTGACAGAGCCAGCAAGATTAGCGCCACGGGTACAGGCACACTGTCCATTGCGGCATCCGCCAGCAACAGCGTGGCGGGGGATTACAGCTTCACGGCCCCATCGATTGCCGCCGTCAATGCAAGCATCACCCCCAAGGTCTTGACCGCCACTGCCAGTATCGGCGGGACGCTAACCAAAACCTACGACGGCACCACCGTCGCCACCGGCGCATCTGCTACGGGCTCTGTGTCCGGCGCGGTGGCTGGCGATACCCTGAGCCTCAACACCTCGGGTGTCACGCTGGCCTACAACAATGCTCACGTCGGCTCAGCCACGGCCATCGTGGCCAGTGGCAATAGCAGTCTATCTATCACGTCACCTGTGAATAACAGTGTGCCCGGCGATTACAGCTTCACCACCCCGGTCATCGCCGATGTGGCAGCCTCCATCACCCCCCGAGTCCTGACAGCCACTGCCAGCATTGGTGGCACAGTCTCCAAGACGTACGACGGCACCACCGCCGCCACCGGCGCTACCATCACAAGTACCATCACGGGTGGTCTTGCGAGTGATGTACTGAGCCTCAATACGTCGGGGGTAACCCTCGCCTACAACAACGCCCACGTGGCCAGTGCCACGACCATCTCGGCCAGCGGAACCAGTTCTCTCAACATCAGTTCACCCACGGCCAACAGTGTGGCCGGCGACTACAGCTTCACTGCCCCCACCATCGCCAACGCCGCTGGCAGCATCACGCCCAAGGCACTGACCGCCACTGCCACGATCGGCGGGTTGCTCAGCAAAACCTATGACGGCACCACCGCTGCCACTGGCGCGACCGTCTCGGGTTCTGTCAGCGGGGCCATCGCCGGCGACACACTGAACCTCAACACCTCGGGCATCACCCTGGCCTACAACACGGCCCACGTCGCTACAGCCAACAAGATCGTAGCCACCGGCAACGGTACGCTGGCCATCAGTTCGCCCACGACGAATAGCGCTGCCTCGGATTACAGCTTTACGGCTCCGGTCATTGCAGATGCCTCGGCCACCATCACACCCAAGGCACTGACGGTGACAGCCAGCATTGGTGGTGCCCTGACCAAGGCCTACGATGGCACGACCGCGGCCACGGGCGCGTCTGTGTCCAGTTCGGTGACGGGGGGCATCACAGGCGACACCTTGAGCTTGGACACCTCGAATGTATCCCTGGCCTACAACAACGCTCACGTGGCAGGCGCCAACGCCATCATCGCGAGCGGCAACAGCGCACTCGCCATCAACTCAACCACAGCCAGCAGTGTGGCATCAGACTACAGTTTTACCCCGCCCACCATTGCCAATGCGGTGGCGACCATCACGCCCAGAGTTCTAACCACAACTGCCAGCATCGGGGGCGCGGTGACCAAAGCCTACGATGGCACCACGGCCGCCACTGTCGCCACCGTGGGCGGCACAGTCACAGGGGGTATAGCCGGTGACACCCTCAGTTTGAATACCAGTGGCATCACCCTGGCTTACAACAGCTCACATGTCTCAGGTGCAAACGCCATCCTCGCCAGTGGCACCAGCTCGCTCACGATCAGCTCACCCGTGACCGGCAGCGTGGCAGGAGACTACAGCTTCACCGCACCCACGATCACGTCGGTGGCTGCCACCATCACGCCCAAAGTGCTGACCACCACGGCCAGCATCGGCGGAACATTGACCAAGACCTACGACGGCACGACGACCGCCACCGGCGCAACTGCCTCGGGCATCATCACGGGGGCCGTGGCGGGCGACACCCTGAGCCTGGACACTTCTGGTGTCAGTCTCAACTACAACAGCGCACACGTCGCGGATGCCACGACCATTGGCGCGACCGGCAACAGTGTCCTGGCGATCACGTCTCCCACCGCAGGTAGTCAACTGTCCGACTACAGCTTCACCGCGCCTGTCATCAGTAACGTAACGACCGGGGTCGCGATCACGCCCCGTACATTGACCACGACTGCAAGTATCGGCGGCACACTGACCAAAGTCTATGACGGCAGCACCCGTGCGAGCGGTGCTTCGATTGTCAGCAGCATCACAGGAGCGGTGACAGGCGACACCTTGAGTCTGGACACATCGGGCATCACGCTGGCCTACAACAATGCACACGTGGCCGCCGCCAACAAAGTGATCGCCACTGGAAGCGGCACACTGGCGATCGCTTCGTCAGCCAGCAGCAGCGTGGTGGGAGATTACAACTTCACCGCACCTGTGATCGCAGACGCAACGGCAAGCATCACGCCCAAAGCTCTGAATGCCACTGCGAGCATTGGGGGGGCACTGACCAAAGTCTATGATGGAACCGTCGCAGCCACAGGCGCCAATATCGCCAGTACCATCACGGGAGCCGTGGCCGGTGACACCTTGAGTCTGAACACCTCTGGGATCACTCTGGCCTATAACACCGCCCACGTGGTCACCGCCAACAAGGTCACCGCCAGTGGCAGTGGCACACTCGCCATCAGTTCACCAACGGCCAACAGCGCCGCCTCGGACTACAGCTTCACCGCCCCTGTCCTGGCTGACGTGCCGGCTACCATCACCCCGAAGGTATTGACGACTACGGCCAGCATTGGCGGCATGTTGACCAAGACCTACGACGGTACCACGGCAGCCACTGGTGCGGTGGTATCAAGTGCGGTCACTGGCGGCGTTGCAGGCGATACGCTGAGCCTGGATACCTCGGGCATCACCCTGGCCTACAACACGGCCCATGTGGCGACCGCTAACACCATCGTCGTCACAGGCTCCTCCTCATTGAGCATCAACTCACCGACCGCCAGTAGCCTTGCCTCTGACTACAGCTTCAGCGCCCCCACCATTGCCAATGCAGCAGCCACCATCACGCCCAGGGCCCTGACTGCCACAGCCAGCATTGGCGGCACCCTGAACAAAACCTATGACGGCACCACTGCTGCCACCGGGGCCACGCTGACCGGGACCATCACGGGTGCCATCGCGGGTGACACCCTGACCTTGAACAATGCCGGCATCACGTTGGCCTACAACAACGCGCACGTTATCGGCGCGAGCAGCATCGCTGCCATTGGCACCGGGGGTTTCACGATTGCGGCGACCGGCAGTGCCAATAGCGTCCCCAGCGATTACAGCTACACAGCGCCGGTGATTGCCAATGTGGCCGGCACCATCACGCCCAAACCCTTAACTGTCACGGCCAGCATTGGTGGATCGCTGAACAAGGTCTACGATGGGACCTCGGGAGCCACTGGCGCTTCCGTTGCAGGTAATGTCTTGGGTGCGATTGCTGGTGACAGCCTGAGCCTGAACACCACCGGCATCAACCTGGCCTACAACAGCGCACACGTGGCAACAGCCAACAAGATCAGCGCCACGGGCAGCGGCTCGCTGACGATCAGTTCTCCCACCGCCAACAGTGTGGCGTCAGACTACAGCTTCACCACGCCTGTGATCACAGACGTGACGGCATCCATCACCCCCAAAGCGCTGACTGCCACGGCCAGCATTGGCGGCAGCCTCACCAAAACCTACGACGGCAGCACCGCCGCCACGGGCGCCACCATCGCCAGTACGATCACCGGTGCTGTAGCGGGCGACAGCCTGAGCTTGGACACGTCGGGTGTCACCCTGGCCTACAACAATGCTCACGTGATTACCGCGAACACCATCGTGGCAACAGGAAACGGCAAACTCTCGATCATTTCGCCCAGTGCCAGCAGCCTGGCCAGTGATTACAGCTTCACCGCGCCCACCATTGCGAATGCCGCGGCCTCCATCACACCCAAAGCCCTGACGGCCACGGCGAGCATTGGCGGGGCCCTGACCAAAACCTACGACGGGACCGCGACCTCTGCGGCCACGGTCAGCGGAACCGTGACAGGTGCGATTGCCGGGGATAGCGTGAGCCTGGACACCACAGGTTTGACAGTCACCTACAACAGTGCCCATGTGGCCAGTGCCTCGACGCTGTCGGCCAGTGGTGCCACCACGCTGGCCATCAACTCTCCCACGGCCAACTCCCTGGCCAGTGACTACAGCTTCACCTCGCCCACCATTGCAAATGCTGCAGGAACCATCACGCCTAAGTCCCTCACCGCCACGGCCAGCATCGGTGGCACGCTCTCCAAGGTCTATGACGGCACCACGGCGGCCACGGGTGCCACTGTGGCAGGCATGGTGAACGGCGCAGTGAATGGCGACACGCTGAGTCTGGACACCTCGGGCATTACCCTGGTCTACAACAATGCACACGTCGCCCAGGCCAACAAGGTCACGGCCCTCGGTCTTGGTGCGCTGACCATTGCCTCGACCACTCGCAACAGCGTGGCCGGCGACTACAGCTTCACCCCTCCTGTCATTGCCGATGTCACAGGCGCCATCACCCCCAAAGCCTTGAGTGCCACAGCCAGCATTGGCGGCACGCTCACCAAGGTGTATGACGGCAATACCTCGGCAACGGGTGCCACCGTCAGCGGTTCGGTGGATGGCGCTGTGGCGGGTGATACGCTGACCTTGAACACCACGGGCGTGAACCTGGCTTACAACAGCACGCACGTCATCGGTGCCAACGCCATTGTGGCAAGTGGCACCAGCACGCTGGCGATTAACTCGCCCACGGCCAACAGTGTGTCTTCGGATTACAGCTTTTCCGCGCCGACGATCGCCAACGCCAATGCCAGCATCACGCCCAGAGCCCTGACATCAACGGCCACGATTGGTGGCACGCTCAGCAAGACCTATGATGGCAATACGACCGCCACCGGCGCCACCCTGGCCGGAACGGTCCAAGGTGCGATTGCAGGCGACAGTGTGAACCTCGACGTCTCCAATGTGAGCCTGAACTACAACACGACCCATGTATCCACTGCCAACGCCGTCATCGCGACGGGCACCAGCGGATTCATCATCGCCAACAGCGCCGCCAACAGTGCCAGCAGTGACTACAGCTTCTCGCAACCGGTGATCAACGACGCTGCAGCGTCCATCACGCCCAAAGCACTGACGGCCACGGCCACCATCGTGGGCAGCAATACCAAGGTCTACGACGGGACGTTGCTGGCGAAAAACGCCACGCTGAGCACTTCGGTGACTGGGGCAATCGCCGGTGATGCACTCAACCTCAATACCCAGGGCATTACCCTCAATTACAACAGCAGTCACGTCGCACAAGCCACGACCATTGCCGCATTTGGCTCGGCCAGCCTCACCATTGCTGCGTCAAATGCCGGCAGCGAGGTGGGCGACTACCAGTTCAACGCACCCACGATTGCCAGTGTGGCGGGCAACATCACGCCCAAAGCCATCAATGCGACTGCTGCCATTGGGGGGACACTGACCAAGGTCTATGACGGGCGCACATCCGCGCCTGATGCCACCCTCACAGGGACGGTGCTGGGTGCCGTCGCAGGAGATACCTTGAGCCTTGATGTGACGGGCGCGAGCTTGAATTACGACTCTGCTCATGTGGCCACGGCTTCCTCTGTCAGTGCATCCGGCACCATTGGCTTCACCGTCGCCAGCACAAACCTCGCCAGCGTGGCCAGCGATTACCGGTTCACCCCGCCGACGGTGCCCCGCGCCACGGCGTCGATCACCGCAGCCAGCCTCACCCCCACCCTGACTAACACCGGTGTGACCAAGACCTACGATGGCTCGACTGACGCACCCAATGGTTTCGTGCCCTCCTACAGTTTCTCCGGATTGGTGAACGGTGACACGGCGGCCACACTGACCCACACCGGGTCGGTCTATGACAATGCCCACGTCCAGCAGGCATCCAAAATTGTGGTGTCCGGTCTCGGGATTTCCAGTATTGGCGGGGGCAACGCCTCGGTTCCCTCCGACTACGTGCTGACCACCACCTCACAGGAAGCTGCCGCCCGGATCACTCCGAAAGCCCTGAGTTCGACGGCCAGTATTGGTGGTACGTTGACCAAGGTCTATGACGGCACCACCACCACGTCCGCCACAGTGAGTGGGTCAGTCACGGGAGGGATTGCTGGCGACGTGCTGAACCTCAACACCTCGGGTGTCACGCTGGCCTATAACAATGCGCACGTGGCCTCAGCCAGCAAGGTAGCGGCCACCGGCAATGGCACCCTCACCATTGCATCGTCTCTCAGCAACAGCGTGGCTAGCGATTACAGCTTCACGGCGCCCTTGGTGGTGGATGCCGCGGCCACCATCACGCCCAAGGCCCTGACCTCGACCGCCAGCATTGGCGGCACATCGACCAAGGTCTATGACGGCTCCACCGCGGCGCCCATCGGAGCCACCGTGACCGGCACCGTGGATGGCGCCCTCTCCGGTGACACCCTGAACTTGAACACCTCGGGTGTGAGCCTGGCCTATAACAATGCCCACGTGGCTGCAGCCAATGTCCTGATAGCCTCTGGCACCAGCACCTTCACGATCGGGGCGACGGCCCAAGGCAGTCAGCTCAGTGACTACAGCCTGACCCAACCGACGATTGCCAACGCCGCGGCTACCATCACCCCCAAGACACTGACGTCGGCTGCTGCAATCGGTGGTACGCTAACCAAAACCTATGACGGTACAACGGCCGCGCCAGGCGCTACTGTGGCCGGTTCAGTGTCTGGCGCCATCGCAGGCGACACCCTGGGCCTGGACACCTCCAGCGTCCGACTGGCCTATAACAATGCACATGTGGGATTCGGTACAGCGGTGGTTGCAACCGGCAACAGTGCTTTCACCATCAACACCTCAAGTTCGGGTAGCCAGACGGGTGACTACCTTCTGACACAACCCAACATTGCCAATGCCGCCGCGACCATTACCGCCAAGGCCTTGACGGCCACCGCCAGCATCGGCGGCACCCTGACCAAGGAATATGACGGCACGACTGTGGCCAGTAACGCCAACGTCATTGGCACGGTGACTGGCGGCATCACCGGAGACAGCATCAGCCTGGATGCGACCAGCATCCGCCTGAACTATGACAACGCGCATGTGAACAATGCCAGCACCATCCTAGCCAGTGGAACCTCTGCATTCAAGATTGACTCGTCGAATTCGACCAGCCTGACAACCGACTACCAGATGCCCCAACCGGTGATTGCCAACGTCGCAGGCAACATCACGCCCAAGGCCCTGACCGCGACCGCCACCATTGGGGGTGCGTTGACCAAGGCCTACGATGGCACCACCAGTACCACGGCCACCGTCACCGGGACGGTGGCCGGTGCCGTTGCCAACGACACCCTCACCCTGGATGTCTCCGGCGTCTCCCTGGCCTATAACAACGCGCACGTTGCCAACGCCAATGCCATTTTGGCGACCGGCACTACCACACTGAACATTACTGCGTCGACGGCAGGTAGCCAGGCCAGTGACTACACCTTCACCGCACCTAACATTCCGAACGCCAGCGCCTCTATCACGCCGGCGACGCTGGTGACCCGATTGACCAATACCGGCGTCAGCAAAACCTATGATGGCACCTCGGCAGTTCCAACCGGATTTACGCCGACTTACTCTGTCACTGGATTTATCGCAGGCGATACAGCGGCCACCGTGAATCACACCGACAAGCAATACAACGATGCGCACGTCGCGACGGCCAACCGGGTTGTGGTATCGGGCTTGAGTATTGCGGCCATCAGTGGCAACAAGGGCTCTATGACTTCTGACTATGCGCTGGACGCTCTCAGCAAGGACGTCGGGGCCACGGTGACACCCGCCACCCTCACCCCCACGCTGAGCAACACGGGCGTAACCAAGGTCTACGACGGCACCACCGCGGCCCCGGCAGGATTCACCCCTACCTACACCT
>Ga0255087_1000049_pt1 | contig 49508 bp, 48 predicted proteins | sample Colum_Miss_RepA__FD_188561 | JGI IMG/M metagenome (GOLD analysis project Ga0255087, IMG submission 188561) | Freshwater microbial communities from Columbia River, Oregon, United States - Colum_Miss_RepA_8d | ecosystem: Environmental > Aquatic > Freshwater > River | place: USA: Oregon | collected...
GCGGTGGCTCCGGCCGAACCGGTACAGCCGCCTGCGGCTGTACCGGTTCGGCCGGAGCCACCGCAGACGGAGCCGAGGGTGAGACCACCGTCACGGGTGCGGTCCCAGGCTTCGATGGCGCCACCGTCAACGCCTCCTTGCCCTGGATCACGACCTGCGCACTGTTGCCGCCCCGAGTGGGTTCGGGGCTGAGCAACATGGGTACCAGCACGGCCGCAGCCAGACACAGGACGACCGCTCCGATCAATCGGTGACGTGCACGGCGCTTTTGGGGCAGCGAAGGATCGAGCTCAGCGGGATCCGTGTCGGCATCGGGCATGCGAACACGAGTAGACGGAGCCTTAGCCATGAATTCGATCCGCAGATTGCTCAGGACCCAGCCAACACATCACCGACGGTGAGGAAAGATCCAAAGACGACGATCCTATCATTCTCGTCAGCATGCTCGCGGGCGAACGCCAACGCGGCCGAGGGCCCATCGAAGCAGCGGATCGTGCGCGCTGCATCCTCGCCCTCACCGGGTCGGATGCCGGCCTGATGGAGCAGACCCGCCAGCGACTGCGCCGTTGTGCCACGCGGCCCGGGCAGATCGACACAGAGCCAGTGATCGACCTTCTGACGAAGTGGGCGGATCGAGGCAGCGATATCTTTATCGCCCAGCATCCCAAAGACCGCCCAGGTTTCGGGAAAGAAACCCATGCTGTCGAGGTTGGCCGCCAGATGGGCAACCGCGTGCGGGTTATGGGCCACATCGAGCACCACGGCTGGCCGTCCGGGCAGCACCTGAAATCGCCCTGGCCACTCCACCAGTGCAAAGCCCTGCCGTACAGCCTGGGCGCTGACCGGAAGCACATGCCGCATCGCCTCAAGGGCGGCGAGCACGCCCGAAGCATTGAGGAGTTGATTGGCCCCCCGCAACGCAGGGTAGGCCAGGCTGTTGCGACGCTGCCCCCGACCCCCGTAACTCCACTGCTGCCGGTCTCCGGAGTAGTTGAAATCACGACCGAAAAGCCACAGATCGGCGCCAATCGCCTGAGCATGTTCAATCAGGGTGACCGGGACATGAGGATCGGTACAGATCGCCGGCTTCGCAGGTCGGTACACATGAGCCTTTTCGAGGGCAATCGCTTCTCGGGTCGGCCCCAGGTACTCCATGTGATCGAGGTCGATGCAGGTCACGATTGCGCAGTCGGCGTCGATGATGTTCACCGCATCGAGCCGTCCACCCAGACCGATCTCGAGAATCCAGACATCCACGGCAGTGTGCTGAAACAGGCTGAGGATGGCGAGTGTGGTGAATTCGAACCAGGTGAGCGAGACGTCCTGTCGCGCTGCCTCCACGCGAGCAAAATGTTCGAGCAGTGCTTCATCCGGGGCTGATTCGCCCTGCAGCCGGGCTCGCTCGTTGAACCGTACCAGGTGCGGGGAGGTGTGGCAGGCGGTTCGGTAACCGGCCGCACAGAGCACGCTCTCGAGCAGCGCACAGGTGGACCCTTTGCCGTTGGTGCCTGCAACCACAAAAACCGGAACCTGGGGCGCCAGTCCCAAACGCTGCGCGACCTGGCGCACACGCTCCAGGCCCAGATCGATGGCAAGCGAATGTCTCCCCTCGACGCGCTCCAGCCAATCGGACAGGCTCAGTCCCTGAGCATCCCTCACCACCGGCGCAGAGTTCTTTGGGTGTGTCGCGTGGCTCAGCTCAAAGCCTCCGAGGGCTGACGCTGCAGCAAGGCCAGCAGTCGGGCGATTTCATCGCGCAGCTGGTGGCGATGCACGATCATGTCGACCGCGCCCTTTTCGAGTAGAAACTCAGCCCGCTGAAATCCTTCGGGCAGTTTTTCACGAACCGTCTGTTCGATCACCCGCGGACCTGCAAAGCCGATCAGGGCCTTGGGTTCGGCAATCACCACATCGCCTAGGAAACAGAAGCTGGCCGAGACGCCTCCCATGGTGGGGTCAGTGAGCACCGAGATGTAGGGCAGACGAGCCTCGGCGAGTTGGGTCAGGGCTGCGGTGGTTTTGGCCATTTGCATGAGCGAGAGCAGCCCCTCCTGCATGCGCGCGCCCCCGGACGCCGCGACCGAAATGAAAGGAACTTTCTGTTCGAGCGCAGTGAGCACGCCGCGTGCGAAGCGCTCCCCGACCACCGAGCCCATGGAGCCGCCCATGAACTCAAACTCGAATGCCGCCACAACCACCGGCAACGACCGGATTGCACCGCCGAGCACCACCAGCGCATCGGTCTCGCCCGTTGCCTCCATGGCCTCGTTGATGCGCTCGGGGTATTTGCGGCTGTCCTTGAACTTCAGGGCATCAACCGGCAGGACTTCCTGGGCAATTTCGTAACGGCCTTCTGCATCGAGCAACAGGTCGATGCGGTCACGAGCTGACAGCCGCATGTGGTGATCGCATTTCTGGCACACATGCATCGCCAGACGCAGATCGGCCTGATACAGCACAGCGTCACAGGCCGGGCATTTGACCCATACGCCCTCGGGGACCGACTTGCGACTTCCTTCGGGAGCGGAACGCTTGATCCGCGGCGGCAGGAGTTTTTCAAGCCAGCTCATCTCGTTCTCCTTGAGAGGTTCTGTCGATGCATCGCATTCAACCTGGGGCTGCGGGTGCTCTGCGTCTTCATGAGCGGACGTCCCTCATCGATGGCGCAGTCAGGTGGATTGGTCCATGGCCTGACGAATTTCCCGAATGAAGGCCCCTGCCCTTTGCACTGCCTGTTCGGGTCCTGCGGCCTCGATTTCCTGGATGAGGCGGGTACCGATCACCACGGCGTCCGCACCCTGGGCGATGGCCCGTGCGGTCTGCCCATCGCGGATACCAAACCCGACGCCCACAGGCAGTCCGATGGCCTCGCGAATCGGCATAAGCGCCTGCAAGACATTGCCAACATCAAGGTGGGCTGCTCCCGTCACTCCCTTGAGGGAGACATAGTACACATACCCACTGGCCAGTTTCGCCACCTGACGGATCCGCTCAGGCCGCGAGGTGGGGGCCAACAGGAAGATCAGATCCAGGCCATGCCTTCGCAGGACCTGCATGGTTTCGTCGGCCTCCTCAGGCGGAAGGTCCACGACCAGTACTCCATCGACACCTGCCTTCGCGGCTCGCTGGGCGAAGGTCTCGAGCCCCATGCGTTCGATTGGATTGTTGTAACCCATCAGCACGATCGGCGTACGCGCATCGGTTTGCCGAAATTCGTCGACCCACTGCAAAACGTCGCTCAGGCCCACCCCCAACGCAAGCGCGGCCTCACCCGACCGCTGAATGACGGGACCATCGGCCATCGGATCGGAGAATGGCACACCGAGCTCGATGATGTCGGCGCCTTGTCCTGCCAACGCATGCATCAGGGGCACGGCATGCTCACGGCTCGGGTGTCCAGCAGTGAAGTAAGGGATCAGAGCCTTGCGCCCTTCGCTGCGCAATCGGCTGAAGGTCGCTGCAATCCGGGAGTCGGTCATGATCAAAGGCTCAGGCCATCAGCCTGCGCAACGGTATGCATATCCTTGTCACCTCGACCCGAGAGGTTGACCAGGATGATCTTGTCTTTGGGAAGCGTGGGTGCGAGCTGGGCCGCGTAGGCCAGTGCATGGCTCGACTCCAGTGCCGGAATGATGCCCTCGATACGGCAGCACTCGTGGAAGGCCTTGAGGGTCTGCCGATCATCAATGGCCACATAGCGCGCACGACCGATATCCTTGAGCCATGCATGCTCAGGCCCCACGCCGGGGTAGTCCAGCCCAGCCGAAACCGAATGGGTGTCGATGATCTGACCGTTCTGATCCTGCAGCAGATAGGTCCGGTTGCCGTGGAGTACCCCAGGCACCCCTGCCGTGAGTGAGGCGGCATGACGCCCCGTGTGCAGGCCTTCACCCGCTGCCTCAACTCCGACCAGTTCGACTGATTCGTGAGGGATGTAGGGGTGAAAGATACCGATCGCATTGGAGCCTCCGCCCACGCAGGCGACGACCACATCGGGCTGGCGCCCGACACGCTCGGGCATTTGCCACAGGCACTCCTTGCCCACCACCGAGTTGAAGTCCCTCACCATCATCGGATAGGGGTGCGGACCGGCGACAGTCCCAATGATGTAGAAGGTATCTTCGACGTTGGTGACCCAGTCACGCATCGCCTCGTTCAAGGCATCCTTGAGGGTCTTGCTGCCCGACTCAACTGGAACCACCTCAGCGCCGAGCAGCTTCATGCGATAGACGTTCTGAGCCTGGCGAGCCACGTCGGTGCTGCCCATGTAGACCACGCACTTCATGCCAAAGCGCGCCGCCACGGTGGCGGTGGCCACACCGTGCTGGCCGGCCCCGGTCTCGGCGATCACACGAGGCTTGCCCATCCGGCGGGCCAGCAGGGCCTGTCCGATGGTGTTGTTGACCTTGTGCGCTCCAGTGTGATTGAGGTCTTCACGCTTGAAATAGATCTGCGCCCCGCCGAGTTGCTGGGACCAGCGCTTGGCGTGATAGATCGGACTGGGCCGACCCACGAAATGCTTGAGTTCGTCCTGGAACTCCGCCACGAATTCGGGGTCGCTCTGGTAGTGACGATACGCCTCGCGCAATTCCTCGAGCGCATGCATGAGCGTTTCGGATACGAAGATGCCGCCGTAGGGGCCAAAGTGCCCGCGGGCATCCGGAAGATCGTAAGGTTTCATGCGTGGCCTGATTTTGCTGCGAGACGGGCGTCAATGCTCAGGACTGACTCCACAAAGGCTTCCATGCGTTGCAGGTCCTTGACTCGGGGCTGCGACCCCTGGATCCCGCTTGAGACATCGACGGCAAAGGGCCGTACCGACTCGATGGCCTGACCCACACGCTCGGCATCGAGACCGCCCGAGAGGATCAGACGGGTCGGCAGACCCGCAGGAATCCAGGACCAGTCGAATGTCTTTCCACTGCCTCCAAATGCGTCGGAGTAGGAGTCAAGAAGCAAACATTCAGCTGATCCAAAAATCGAAATCGATGATAGCAAATCGTCTGCTGAGCGCATGCGGATGGCCCTCCAGACCGCACGCTGACAGGGGGTCTGCAGAGACGCCAGGGTTTGAGGTGTCTCGTCGCCATGCAGCTGAATGACATCAAGCCCGACCTCATTGACGGTCTGCAGGATCGACTCATTGGGCTCGTTGACGAACAAGCCCACCGCCTGAACAAACGAAGGCAGGCGCCTGCGCAGTGCACGGGCCTGGCTGCGGTCAAGCACACGAGGACTGCGAGGATAGAAAACAAAGCCGATTGCATCGACGCCAAGCCGCACCGCCGCATCGACATCCTCCGGCCGGACCAGGCCACAAAACTTGATTCGGGTTCTCATCAGCGAGGGGCCTTCAATTGTCGAGCGTCAGCGGGTCAAATGGGCCTGTCGAGGGCAGGCCCGCCTGCGGACCGTAGTCGACTCCGACCAGATACAGGCCCGCGGGCGAGAATGTCGCTGCTGCCAGTGAGCGATCACGCGCAGCGAGCACCTGTCCGACCCACTCGGGAGGCTTGCGACCCAGACCCACCTGAACCAGCGTCCCCACGAGATTGCGGACCATGTGGTGCAAGAAGGCGTTGGCCGTCACCATGAATTCAACGAATTCGCCGCGCGCTCGAACCTCCAGCCGACTGATGTTTCGGACTGGAGATCGGGCCTGACACTGAGAGGATCTGAAGGCGGAGAAGTCGTGCTCCCCCAGCAGGCTGAGCGATGCGGACTGCATTGCAGCCAGATCCAGTGGTCTGAAAACCCATCCGGCGCGACCTGCCCACATCGGGTTCATCACCGGGGCCACATGCAACAGGTAACGGTAGGAACGGGAGCGGGCTGAAAAACGCGCGTGAAATTGATCATTCACTGGCTGGGCCCATTGAACCCGGAGGCGATCGGAAAGCCGTGCATTGGCCCCCCTGACCCAGGCCGTCAGCGGACGCTGTGCCGAGGTATCGAAATGCACCACCTGGGCGAGGGCATGCACCCCGGCATCCGTTCGACCCGCGCAGACGGTCGCGACCGCATGACCCGCCAGTTGGGTGAGGGACGCCTCGAGTTGGTCCTGCAGGGCGTGGCCACCCGATTGAGTCTGCCAGCCAGCCGATCCCGTACCATCGTAGGCCAGTCCCAGAGCGATCCTCAAGGCAGATCGACTCGGCCCGCAACGAGCCAGGCCATGTCAGGCAAGCTTGGCGAGCATCTCGCGCGCCCTGGTCTGCTGTTGAGCATCGCCTCCTGCCAGGACCTCCTCGAGCAGCTCGCGGGCGCCTTCCTTGTCGCCGATCTCCTCATACGCCGAAGCCAGGTCGAGCTTGGTGGCCATCTCCTGCCAACGAGCCGAATCCGAGACGGTTTCGGCAACCTCGGAGCGACGTTCAGGGGCACCACTGTCGAGGTCGAGATCGATCCCCAGATCGGCAAGCGAATGGTCGTCCTTGGCGGGAGCGGCGGGACTTTCGATTTTGGAGATGGCTTCAAGCGCCTCGAGGTCGAGATCGAGATCCAGTGAATCGGGCAGATCGGGAACCCGGGCAAGCAGGCTTTCAGTCGATCCCGCCCGGTTCCTCTGCTCGGTCTCCTGGAACTGGACCGGATCCTGACCTGCAGCCGGAAGCTCGAGGTCCAGTTCGAGTGGCGCAAGATCGGGGCTCAGCCCCTCCGACATGGACTTCGGGGACGTCTCATTGACGGCCAGTGAGGCCATATCGAGGGGTGCGTCAGTCCTGAAGTCGAGATCCGGGACGGCCTGCGCATCGCTCGGCTCGGCAGCGTTCACCTCCGCTGCTGCATAAAGTGGGTTGTCAGGATCAACCAAACGACCCAACACGCGGGCCTTGTCCCAATCCTCGCCCTGAGCGCCCGTCATTGCATGAAGTTCTCGAGCGAGCGCCTCAAAGGCAGGGCGATCCGAGCGGGCCGCATACAGTTCGAGCAGCCGGTGGCGAATGGCGTGGCGCTCAGGATGGCGCTTCATGCCCTCGCGCAGGATATCTTCGGCCTGAGCCTCCCGGCCGTAGGCCACATACACATTGGCCTCCTCGATGGGATCGACCTCGGTTGCCTGAATCTGGGTCGCCGGCCCATCAGGCGGAAGATCCACCTGCCGGGTGTCCACATTCTGCCCGCCTGTCGCTCCGAACAGGGAGTTGGGCGCCAGCGCGTCTGCGGCAATGAGGCTGTCTTCAAAACGCTCAACCCGGCGGCGCCGACGAATGGCGTACAACGCATAGCCTCCACCCAGGGCAGCGACTCCACCCAGCGCCGGCAACAGCAGGGGATTGTCGAGCAATTCGTCGAGGAAATCGGGGGCAGGCGGGGTCGCAGCCGTTGCTGGGGGGCGTGCAGCAGCCTGAGGCTCACTGGTCGGTGCCGATGCTGCAGCGACAGGCGGGGGCGCCTGTTTATCGTTCTCGGACGCTTGCCCCGAAGCGTTCGTGACTGGCTCTGCAGCGACCGAAGCGGGCTGCGACGCGGGTGTCGCCGAAGAAGCAGAGTCCGGGGTGGCCGACGCAGCAGCCCCGGCCACTGCAGGGCCTGACGACACGGCAGGGGACGAAGGCGAAGCTGAACCCGCAGCAGGAGCGGCCGAACCCGCAGGGGTCGGTGCAGCCTCGGGCAACGTGTTGACCGTGCCACGAATGGACTTGCCCGCCGCTCTTGCCTCATCGAGCTGGGCCTGCAGGTCAGCCATGGCCCGGTTGCGAAGTTCGAGCAGTTTTTTCAGGTCATCGACCGTCCGCTCGAGCGCTTCGAGTCGTGATTGTGATTCACGCAACGCCGCATCACGCGCAACCGCCTGCTCCGCAGCGCTCGCCTGACTCCCTGCACGTCCAACGGCACTGCCGGTGGCGGCCCCCGATGTGCCCTGGGATTCAGGCCTCGACAGGCGCAAACGGTCGGTGCCCTGCGGGGGGGATGTACCTTCCGTCACCCGGGCCGACACACTTCCACTGGCTGAAGATCCCGAGGGCGCTGACGCCACCGCAGGCGCCAGGCCGGCGAGCTGACGACGGTAACTCGCAAAGTCTGCACTTTGCATCCGTACCTGGTTTCTGGCCTCTTCCGGAGCGAGCGCGGCCATGCCGGCGGCATCTGGAACGATGAGCGTGCCACCGGATTTCAGGAGGTTGATATTTCCGGAGAACGCGTTCGGATTGGCCTGGAACAGAGCGATCATGGCCTGATCGAGCGTGGCAGTCGCAGGCTTGACCCGTCCGGCAATCGCGCTGAGGGTATCGCCTCGCCGCACCTCGATCGTGCCGGAAGCGGTCGGTGTAGCCGAGATCGGGTCGGCCGGCGCTCTCGATCGCGAAGGCGATTCCGTCGCTGAAAGTGCTGCCTGAGACGACCCCGCCCGTGCAGGCGTCGCACGGCTCGAGGACACCTCCTGCGTCGTTTGCGCCGCCTGTGTCGCCCCAGCCGCGGGCGGAGTCGCGGCCGCAGACCCTGATGCCACCGAGGCGGGCGGATCGAGCAGGAACGTGTACTCGCGCAGCAGCTTTCCGCCGTTCCAGCTCAGCTCGAGCAAGAGATCGACGAACGGCTCGTTCATTGGCTGAGACGAGGAGATGCGGACCAGCGTTCGGCTGCCACGCGCCTCAACCGACAACTGAAGTCCGGTCAATGCCGGGCTGAATTGCAGACCTGCCTGAGCAAACGCCTCAGGCGATGCGAGGCGCGCGGCCAGGCTTTGCGCTTCCTGGGCACTCAGGGAGGTCACCTCGACCTCGGCACGCAGGGGCTGTCCGAGCGACGACTGCACCGTGAGCCTGCCCAGACCCGCGGCCCCGAGATCGGTCGACGGCGCAGCCAGCGCGGCAAAGGCCGCCAGAACAGCGGCGGCAAGGGTAGAACGGGTACTCGTTGAACGGCGTCGCACGGCAGGGTTCCCCGGTAGAGCGGACGAATTCGATTTTTTCATCAAATACTTAGGCCGGCAACCTGAGGAAGCGCCTGCAGTGGCGCGCATCCCGAAAGGTCATCGTTCAAGCAGGATACGCACCATGCGGCGCAGGGGCTCGGCGGCCCCCCAGAGCAACTGGTCGCCGACCGTGAATGCGCCCAGGTATTGCGGCCCCATGGCGAGGGTATGCACCCGACCGACCGGGATGGTAAGGGTCCCGGTCACAGCGGCCGGCGAAAGCCGACGCTCGGTCGCTTCGCGCTCGTTCGGCACGAAATCCACCCAGTCGTTGCCTGCGGCCAGCAAGGCGTTGACATCGGCCAGCGGGACATCCTTGCGCAGCTTGATGGTCAGGCCCTGGCTGTGACAGCGCATGGCGCCGATCCGCACGCACAGACCATCGATGGGGATGCTGCCTGCACTGCGGAACGGAGGACGGCCCAGGATCTTGTTGCACTCGGCGCCGCCCTTCCACTCTTCCATGCTCTGGCCATGGTCCACCGGCACATCGATCCAGGGAATCAGGCTGCCGGCCAGGGCCACACCTCGGAAGTGGGTGGTGGGCAACGCCGGCGAGCGCATCGCCTCGGTGACTTTGCGATCGATCTCGAGAATGGCTGAAGACGGATCGGCCAGATCACTGGCGGCTGCGGCATGCAGTGCCCCCATCTGCTCGAGCAGTTCGCGCATGTTCTGAGCACCGGCCCCGCTCGCGGCCTGGTAGGTCATGGCCGAGACCCATTCGATGAGGTCTGCACGGAACAGACCCGACAGGGCCAGGAGCATCAGGCTCACCGTGCAGTTGCCACCGATGTAGTCCTTGACCCCGCGTGCGAGGGCGGCATCGATCACCGGCCGATTGACCGGATCAAGAATGATCACGGCATCGTCGTTCATGCGCAGGGTCTTGGCGGCATCAATCCAGTAGCCCTTCCAGCCGGAGGCGCGCAAGGGCCCGTAGACAGCCTTGGTGTAGTCGCTGCCCTGACAGGTGAGCACGACATCCATCTTGGCCAGCAGGGTCAGGTCATCGGCGCTCAGCAGGCGCCCTGCCCCCATCGGTGCCTCGCCGCCCGCATTGGACGTGCTGAAGAACACCGGCTCGATCAGTGCGAAGTCGCCTTCCTGCTGCATGCGCTGCATGAGCACCGAGCCCACCATGCCTCGCCAACCCACGAGGCCCACCTTGAGTTTGTTCATGACGTGAATCCGGAATCGATAGAAAAAATGCTCAGCCCAGTGCCGCCAATACGGCGTCGCCCATGGCCACCGTGCCCACGGGCTTGCAGCCTGGCTCCTGGATGTCCGGGGTGCGGTAGCCCTGCGCAAGCACCTGACGCACGGCCGACTCGATGCGCCGAGCCGGGTCTTCCAGACCCAGCGAGTGGCGCAGCAGCATGGCGGCCGACAGGATGGTGGCCAGCGGGTTGGCCACGCCCTTGCCCGCGATATCAGGCGCCGAACCATGAATCGGCTCGTACAGACCGAAGCCTTTGGCATTGAGCGAGGCAGACGGCAGCATGCCAATCGAGCCCGTGAGCATCGAAGCCTCGTCGGACAGGATGTCGCCAAACATGTTGCCCGTGACCATCACATCGAACTGACGCGGATTGCGCACGAGCTGCATGGCGGCATTGTCGACATACATGTGCGAGAGCTCGATGTCGGGATAGTCCTTGTGCACCTCGGTCACCACATCACGCCAGAACTGCGTGGTCTCGAGCACATTGGCCTTGTCGACTGAACACACCTTGCGGCCCCGCTTGCGGGCGGTCTCGAAGGCGGTGATGGCAATGCGCCGGATCTCGGACTCGGTGTAGCGCATGGTGTCAAAGCCCTCGCGCTCGCCGCTCTCGGTGGTGCGCACACCCCGAGGCTGACCAAAATAGATGTCGCTGGTCAGTTCACGGATGATGAGCAGATCGAGATTGGCCACCAGCTCGGGCTTGAGCGAAGAGGCATGCGCAAGCTCGGGGTAGACCAGCGCAGGGCGCAGGTTGGCGTACAGGTCGAAGTGCTTGCGAAGGCGCAGCAGGCCCTGCTCAGGCCGCGAGGCGCGCGGCAGGGTGTCGTACTGGGGGCCGCCCACCGAGCCGAACAGAATGGCGCGCGAAGCCTCGCACACCGCCAGGGTCTGGGCCGGCAACGGATCGCCCGATGCGTCGTATCCGGCACCACCCACCGGGGCCGTGGTCATCTCGAGGCCCAGATTGAGAGCCTGCAGTACACGCACCGCCTGAGCGGTAATTTCGGGGCCGATGCCATCACCGGGCAAAACAGCGATCTTCATGAGTGTCCTTGTGGGCGTCAGGCGCCCAGGGTCTTGCCAAGCCAGGGTTGCTCGGCCATGCGGCGCGACTCGAAGTCACGAATCCGGTCGGCGTGCCGCAGCACCAGACCAATGTCATCCCAGCCATTGAGCAGGCAATCCTTGCGAAAGGGATCGACCTCAAAGGGAAAGGCCAGATCACCCTTGGTGGATCGCACCACCTGAGCCGGCAGATCGATGATCAGTTCAAACCCCGGAAAGGCAGCCACCTCATGAAACAGGCGATCGACCTCGGCCTCCGCCAGGCGCACCGGCAGCACGCCGTTCTTGAAGCAGTTGTTGAAGAAGATGTCGGCATAGCTCGGGGCAATGATGGCCCTGAATCCGTAGTCCTCCAGGGCCCAGGGCGCGTGCTCGCGCGACGAGCCGCAGCCGAAGTTCTTGCGTGCGATCAGGATCGAGGCGCCCTTGTAGCGGGGCTGATTGAGCGAGAAATCCGGGTTGAGCGGCCGGCGGCTGTTGTCCATGCCGGGCTCGCCGACATCCAGATAGCGCCACTCGTCAAAGAGGTTGGGGCCAAATCCGGTGCGCTTGATCGACTTCAGGAACTGCTTGGGGATGATGGCGTCGGTATCCACATTGGCGCGATCCAGCGGCGCCACCAGCCCACGAAGGATGTTGAATGTCTGCATGGCAAGTCCTTCCGAGAGGCTCAAAGACGGCGGATATCGACGAAATGGCCAAACACGCCGGCCGCGGCCGCCATGGCCGGGCTGACCAGGTGGGTTCTGCCGCCCGCGCCCTGTCGACCTTCGAAGTTGCGGTTGCTCGTTGATGCGCAACGCTCGCCCGGCTCCAGCCGATCGGCATTCATGGCCAGGCACATCGAGCAGCCCGGCTCGCGCCATTCAAATCCTGCTGCCGTGAAGATCTTGTCGAGGCCCTCGGCCTCGGCCTGCGCCTTGACCAGCCCCGAGCCCGGAACCACCATAGCCAGGCGCACGGTGTCCGCTTTGCGCCGCCCCCGCACCACGGCTGCGGCGGCCCGCAGGTCCTCGATGCGCGAATTGGTGCACGAACCGATGAAGACCTTGTCGATGCGCACCTGCGACAGCGGCGTGTTGGGCGTGAGGCCCATGTAGGCCAGAGCCCGCTCGATGCCCTCGCGGCGCACGCTGTCCTTTTCCTTGTCGGGATCAGGCACCCGGTCCTCGATGCCGGCCACCATCTCCGGCGAGGTACCCCAGGTGACCTGGGGGGCGAGCTGGGTGGCGTCGATACGAATTTCAGCGTCGAAATGCGCGCCTTCGTCGGAGCGCAGGGTGCGCCAGTAGGCGACGGCCTTGTCCCAGTCAGCGCCCGTGGGCGACATGGGGCGACCCTTGAGGTAACTGATGGTGTGATCGTCCACGGCCACCATGCCCGAACGCGCCCCGGCCTCGATGGCCATGTTGCAGACCGTCATGCGACCTTCCATGCTCATGGCCCGGATGGTGGAGCCTGCAAACTCGATGGCATAACCGGTGCCGCCCGCGGTGCCGATGCGCCCGATCACGGCCAGCACCACATCCTTGGGCGTGACGCCCCGCGGCAGCGCCCCCTCGACCAGCACCCGCATGTTGCGAGCCTTTTTGGCCGTGAGGCACTGGGCGGCCAGGGCGAGCTCAACCTCGGAGGTGCCGATGCCCCAGGCCAGGCAGGCAAAGGCGCCATGCGTGGAGGTGTGCGAATCACCGCAGACCACCGTCATGCCGGGCAGCGTGGCACCTTGCTCCGGCCCGATGACATGCACGATGCCCTGTCGGCGATCATTGATGTCGAAATAAGCCATGCCGTGTTCGCGGGCGTTGGCGTCGAGCGTTTCGACCTGCAGACGGGCAATCGGGTCTTCAATGCCCGCGGCACGCGCGGTGGTGGGCACGTTGTGATCGACCACCGCCAGATTGGCCGAAATGCGCCAGGGCTTACGACCTGCGATCTTCAGGCCTTCAAAGGCCTGGGGGCTCGTCACCTCATGAACCAGATGCCGATCGATGTAGATGAGGCAGGTGCCGTCTTCTTCCTGGTGGACGACGTGGGCGTCCCAGAGCTTGTCGTAGAGGGTGCGGGCGTGCATTGAAGGTCTACGGCAAAGGCCGTGTCCACGGTGAAACCCACGATTTTATCGCACTGCAGCGGCGGCGGCACGCAAAGGCTCAACCCGGGCCGCGAATGACTCGATCGACTGTTGCGCACGGGGGGGGGCAGGATGGCGACGGGCCCATTGCTGCGATTGACCTGCCCCGAATGGATCCGTCCGGGCTGGTCGAGCCAAACCGTTTGAGGTTGATCCGTCGGCCGCCCGCACCAAAGCCTTGCGCAGGTGCCAGGCCAGCATCGGTTCCAACCCCGCTCTGGCCAGGATCTCGCAGGTATCCCGGTCAGCTTCCCGCTCCTGGATGAGACTGAACTGAGGCAGACCATCAATCAGCCCGTCGGCTTCGAGAGCATGATCTCGCAGGCCATGCGCCAGTCCATGCGCGATCAGGGCACTCAGCAAATCGCCTGATTGGACGACGGGATGGTCCGCGTCGATCACCAGAACCAGCGATGCAGGCAAGAGGGGAATCACATCAGCCCCCTCGCCAGTCACCACGACATCGATCGGCCATGATGTTGATGATGAGTCGGCCCGGATGGCCTCAACCGCCGATCTCAAGGGGATGGCCAGATGGCGGATACGCTCAGCCAGCGCAGATTGGTTGGCCAGCTGCTGATGCGCAGCAGCCAGGGAGATCAAGTGCGTGTGCGATGCGCGCAGCAGGGCTTCCCGCTCGGCACGGCGCTGTGACCGCGGCGCAGGCTCGGGTCTGGAAACCGCGGGCAGAGGAACCAGGCGGGGGCCGCGCACAGGGGTGCAACCGGCCATCCCGAGCAGGGAAAGACCTGCAAGGACGGTTGATCGTCGCTGAGAACGAAGCGGCCCAGGCATGTTCATGACCTTGGCATGGTAGCGCCCTCGGGCTGACGGCATCGCAGGTGACACAGCATCGTGACGACTCCGAGCAGACTCGCGAGTGCGGCGCCCCACCAGGTGGCTGCGGCGGAGAAATGCTCCCAGAGGAGACCTGCGACGATCCCTCCAATGCCGGCGCCCAGGCCGTAGCCCACCACAATGTAGACGGCCTGCGCCCGCCCCTGCTGCGCAGCAGGAAACAGGTGATGCAGAACAGCCATTGAGGCACTGTGATGGACTCCGAAAGTCACTGCGTGCAAAACCGAAGTCAGCACGACCACCACGATCTGTCCCTCGGTCAGGGCGATGAAGGCAAACCGGGCAGCAGCCACCCAAAGGCTGATCTTCAGAAGCGATACCGCAGCGAAGCGGGAGAAGAGCCAGCGCTGAGCGGCAAACAGCAGGATCTCGGCCAGCACGCCGAGTGCCCAGATCAATCCGATCGCGGAACGGCTGTAACCCTGTCGCTCAAGGTAGAGCGACCAGAATCCGTAAAGCGCACCATGGGCAAAGATCATGCAGAACACGGACAGCAGGAAGGTCACCACCGCGGGCTCGCGAAGCCGAGCGCCCAGGCTCTGTGCGGGACCCCGCATCGGCGCGGTTTGCTCGCGCATCAGCAGCGTCACCGCGAGAAGACCCATCAAAGCGAAGGCCATCACCCAGGGCCAGGCCTCGAGCCCCAGCGTATCCAGCACGGCGCCCCCGCCCAGCACGGTCACGATATAGCCACTCGACCCCCAGATGCGGATCCGACCGTACCCCCCCGGGTCGCCCTGCACTTGGCGCAATGCCATGGCCTCGCCAATCGGCATCTGACCGGCCGTCATGAAACACAGCACGGCCAAGGCGCAGGCCACCTCCCAACCCGAGCGCGTGAAGGGCAACAGCGCAACCAGCATCAGGGAACCCAACGCACTCAGGCGCAGCAGCAGTACGCCTCGGTGACTGCGATCGGCCCAGCCCCCCCACAGGGGCGGACCCACGATGCGCATGACCTGAGGCACCGCCAGCAGCAGCCCGATCTGCGCGATGCTCATGCCGCGATCATCGAGCCAGATTCCCAACCAGGGCGCAAAAAGGCCGGCAAAACTGAAGTAGGCCAGAAACTGGGCTCGAACCCCGGCGGCCGGACTCAACTGCACAAAGGCCCCCTGCGGCATCGACCTCGCCTCGGGCGGCGCAGCAAAAGCCGGCCGTTCGATCCCGCTGATGCGGCTGTCTCGCTCAACGCTTCTGCAGACGGGCCAGGTTCCGCGGACGGGCCATGATCAGCCGCGCGGTGCAGCCACACCCGGAATCGGCCCGAAAGGCACCTCGACGTCGGCGCACTGGGCTCGATGACGCAGGGCATGGTCCATGAGCACGAGCAGCAGCATGGCCTCGGCAATCGGCGTGGCCCGAATGCCCACGCACGGGTCGTGCCGGCCAAGGGTCTGAACCTCCAGCGGCTGGCCGTCGATGTCGATCGACGGGCGCAGGGTGCGGATGCTGGAGGTGGGCTTGATGGCAATCGAAACCGAAATGGGCTGGCCGGTGGAGATTCCTCCGAGCACACCGCCCGCGTGATTGCCCAGAAAACCCTCGGGGCTCAACGCGTCACCGTGCTCGCTGCCGCGCTGGGCGATGCTGGCAAAGCCCGCGCCGATCTCAACGCCCTTGACCGCATTGATGCCCATCATGGCGTAGGCAATATCGGCATCGAGCTTGTCAAAGAGCGGCTCGCCCCAGCCGGCAGGCACGCCTTCAGCCAGCACATCGATGCGTGCGCCACAGGAGTCACCCTCCTTTCGCAGGGCATCCATGGCCTGCTCGAGCACGGGCACGATGGCCGCGTCCGCAGCAAAGAAGGCGTTCTGATGCACCTGCTCCCAATCGGTGAGGGGCACCACGATATCGGCGAGCTGACTCATGCGCCCACGCACCCTCACCCCATGCCGCTCGGCGAGCCACTTGCGGGCCACGGCGCCGGCGGCCACCACCGGCGCGGTCAGGCGCGCCGAGGACCGCCCGCCGCCGCGCGGATCGCGAATGCCGTACTTGTGCCAGTAGGTGTAATCGGCATGACCCGGCCGGAAGGTGCGCTCGATGGCCGAATAGTCCTTGCTGCGTTGGTCCTCATTGCGGATCAGCAGCGCGATGGGCGTACCGGTGGTCTTGCCCTGGTACACGCCAGACAGGATCTCGACGCGGTCAGGCTCCTGACGCTGGGTGACATGGCGCGAGGTGCCGGGGCGGCGGCGATCGAGATCGGGCTGGATATCGGCCTCGGTCAGGCTCATACCCGGCGGGCAGCCGTCGATCACGCAGCCAATCGCCGGGCCATGGGATTCACCAAAGGAGGTGACCGTAAACAGGTGCCCGAAAGTGTTTCCTGACATCGCGTTATGCTTGTGCTGAAGGCCGTTCGGCGCTGGCGCTTCATGAAGAAGCAAAGCGTCGATTGTACCGGCCTGCGTCTTGTACAGGCGTGTGCCCCACACCGGCCTGTGTCTCGCCCAGATCCAGAATCGGCCTGTCGAACAACCGGCCCAGTCCCACAAAGGAGTCCTCCATGCGTTCGAACTCGTTCTCGCGTCGCAGCCTGCTTGCCGCCAGTGCAGCCGGTACGGCGGCCAGTCTGCTGCCGCAATCCGTCTTCGCCCAGGCCTATCCGAGCCGTGCGGTTCGACTGGTGGTGCCCTTCGCCCCGGGCGGCACGACCGACATCGTGGCCCGCGTGGTGGCCGACAAGCTGCGCGAAAACCTGGGCCAGAACGTGCTCGTGGAAAACAAGGCTGGTGCGGGTGGTGCGATTGGCGCCCTGGAAGTGATCCGCGCGCCTGCCGATGGCTACGTGCTCGGCATGGCCACCGTCTCGACCACGGCTGCCAACCCGGCCATCAACCCGAAGATCGGCTACGACCCGATTGCCGACTTCACGCCCATCATCAACCTGGCCGCCACCCCCAACATCTTTGCGGTTCATCCCTCGTTTCCGGCCAAGGACTTCGCCGGATTTCTGGCCGAACTCAAGCGCAGCCCTGGTAAATACTCGTACGCAAGCTCGGGCACGGGCGGCATCGGCCACCTGCAGACCGAACTTTTCAAGGCGCTGGCCGGCGTCTTCATGACCCACATCCCCTACCGGGGGGCGGGTCCGGCATTGGCCGATGTGGTGGCTGGCCAGGTGCCCGTCATTTTCGACAACCTGCCCTCGGCGCTGCCCTTCATCCGCGAAGGCCGATTGGTGCCGATCGTGGTGGCTGCGCCCAACCGACTGCCCATCCTGCCCAATGTGCCGACCTTCAAGGAGGTCAATCTCGAGCCAGTGAACCGCATGGCCTACTACGGCATCCTCGGCCCCAAAGGCCTGCCGGCTGCGGTGGTCGATCGCGTGCATGATGCCGCTCGCAAGAGTCTGGCCGACGCGGGGGTGGCCAAGCGCATTGCCGACACCGGATCGCTCATCGTGGGCAACAGCCCCAAGGAATTTGCCGAGCAGATCGTGGCCGAGTTCAAGGTCTACCAGGATGTCGTGAAGCGCCAGAAGCTCACGCTGTAATCAACTCAGGAGACCGTCCGTGTCCGCCCCTTCGCCCACCTCAAGTGCCGCCTCCCTGGCGGATCAACTCGCCACCACCGACTGGACCGCCTGGGTCGGCAAGTCTGACCGCCGCCGCATTCCGCTGCACAGCAGCCAGGCCGGCCTGCATGAGGCAAGCCTCGACCGAGCGGCTCCTGCCGCGGGCAGCGCGCTCGAGCCGCTGCGCCACTGGATGTGGATTTTTGCGCCACCCGCCTGGCCCACCCACACCCTGAGCGAAGACGGTCATGCCCCCCGCGGCCCGCTCATCCCGACCTGGCCCCTGCCCCGTCGCATGTGGGCGGGCAGCACCGTCAACTGGCTGGCCGATCTGCAACTCGATCGCGAGGCCGAACTGCAGATCACGATCGAGTCGGTGCAGATCAAGACCGGCAAGAGCGGCACGCTGGGTTTCGTGGTGTCGCGCAACCGCTGGATGCAGGGCGACATTTGCGCGATTGACGAGCTGCAGACGGCGGTTTACCGAGAGGCCGCCCCTGCACCCACGCCCGACCAGGCGGCCGCAGCCGCGAAGGCGCCAGCCCCGGCACCCGTGGCCCTGCCGCCCACCGACTGGAGAGTGGAGTGCGTACCGCGCGAGCCCCTGCTGTTTCGCTACAGCGCGGTCACCTTCAATACCCATCGCATCCACTACGACCATCCGTATGTCACGAAGGTCGAGGGCTATCCCGATCTGGTGGTGCATGGCCCGCTGATGGCCACCCTGATGTTCGATGCCTGGCGCGATGCGCATCCGGGCAAGCGGGCCGTGAAGTTCGAGTTCCGCAACCTCGCACCCGCGTTTGTGGGCGGGCGTCTGGTGTTTGGCGGCAAGGACCTCGCTGACGGGCGCAGCACGGTGTTCACCTGCAGCGAAAACGGCCAGCAGCATGTGGCCGGCGAGATTCACTGGGTCTGAAATCAGATCTCAGCCCTGATGGAAGGGGCACAGCACCATCAGGCGCTTTTTGACCACCTCACGGTCCATCAGCGCCAGCATGGCATCCACGGAAGGGGTCTGTGCCCGGCCAAAGACCATCAGGCGCACTGGAATGGCGAGCTGAGGCATCTTGAGGCTGAACATCGAGAGCGTGCCCTTGATGGCCTCGCTGATGCCTGCGCGCGTCCACTCGGCAGCCTCCAGCGCAAAGGCCAGTTCGGCCAGGGCCGTGTTGACCACCGGATTGAGGTGGCCATTGAGCTCCTCGCGCCAGCCCGGATTGATCTCGGCCGGGGTGTGCCACATCATGCAGGCCAGATCGGCGAGCGCCTCGAGCGTCTCGGCCCGGTCCTTGAAGAGCGCACACACCGCGGCCAGATCAGGCGAGCCAGGGGCCTGGTGCTGCACCCCTCGCCGCGCCAGCCTTGGGGCCACCCGCTCGGCCAGCCAGGCATCGGGCATGGCCTTGAGATAGTGCTGATTGACCCAGGCGAGCTTGGCAAAATCAAACTGCGAGGGCGAATGGGACAGGTGGGTGCCATCAAACCACTGCACCAACTGCTCGCGTGAAAAGAGCTCGTCATCCCCATGGCTCCAGCCCAGACGGGCCAGGTAGTTGATGACCGCCTCAGGCAGATAGCCATCGGTGTCGTACTGCATGACCGAAACTGCGCCGTGGCGCTTGGAGAGTTTCTGGCCATCGGGCCCGTGAATCATGGGCACATGGCCGTACTCGGGCAGGGTTGCGCCGAGCGCGCGCAGAATGTTGATCTGGCGCGGCGTGTTGTTCACATGGTCATCACCCCGGATCACATGGCTGATGCGCATGTCCCAGTCATCGACCACCACGCAGAAGTTGTAGGTGGGCGTGCCATCGGAGCGGGCGATGATGAGGTCATCGAGCTCGGCATTGGCAATGCTGATCGGGCCCTTGACGAGGTCGTTCCAGCTCACGACGCCGTCATCGGGATTACGAAAGCGCACCACGGGTTGCGCGTCAGCGGGCGGCACAAGGCCCAGGGCCGCGCGGCGCTCGGGCCGCCAGCGGCCGTCATAGCGCGGCTTTTCGCCCCGCGCGCGCTGCGCCTCGCGCATGGCATCAAGCTCCTGTGGCGTGGCCCAGCAGTGATAGGCCGTGCCGGCCTGCAGCATCTGCGCAATCACCTCGCGATAGCGATCCATGCGCTGCATTTGATAGAAGGGCCCTTCGTCGTGCGCGAGGCCCAGCCACTGCATGCCGTCCAGGATCCCCTGCACCGCTTCGGGTGTGGAGCGCTCCACGTCGGTGTCTTCAATCCGCAGAATGAAGGTGCCCTCGTGGTGGCGCGCAAACGCCCAGGCAAAGAGCGCCGTGCGGGCACCCCCGATATGCAGAAAACCCGTGGGCGAAGGCGCGAAACGGGTACGAACGGGCGTGGTCGAGGGCATGGGATGCGGCACAGGATGAAAGAGTCGGCGGGAGACCTGAATGACCGAATTCTAGTGGATCAGTCCTGCCGCCCTCAGCCAGCGGTTGCTACGGGTCAGCGCGGCGCGCAGCACCGAAGGGTGGACGAATCGGGGCCCTTGACCGTACAGCCCTGGTCAAGCGGTCTAGCCTCGATGGCGGCGCGCCGCAGCCAGCAGACTCGCGGTGTAGGGATGTTCGCATCGGCCCAGGCGCAGATTCTCGGCCGTGGTGGTCTCGACAATCCGCCCCGCCTGCATGACGGCGATGCGCTCGCACAGCATGCTCACCACCGCAAGGTCATGAGAGACGAACAGACAGCTCAAGCCCACTTCGTGCTTGAGGCGGGCGAGCAGGTTGAGGACCTCGGCCTGGACCGAGACATCAAGGGCGGAGGTCGGTTCATCAAGCAAAAGCAGGGACGGACGCAAGGCCATGGCTCGAGCGATGCACACCCGCTGGCGCTGCCCTCCCGAGAGCTGACTGGGGAATCGAAAGCGCAGCTCGGGCCCCAGCTGGGTTTGGGCCATCAGTTCGATGAGGCGGGCGTCGACATCGGGTTCGTGGTGCAACAACAGCGGTTCGGCCAACTGGGCGTCCACCGTCTGACGAGGATGCAATGCCCCATAGGCATCCTGAAACACCATCTGCAAGAGGCGGGCACGCTGGTGGGCAGGCCATTGCGACAGCCCGCGTCCCTGGACCTGAATCTGCCCCTGCGTTGCGGGAACCAGTCCGCACACCGCACGCAGAATGGTCGACTTGCCGCTGCCGCTCTCGCCGACCAGCCCCAGCGACTCGCCCGCCTGCAGACCCAGACTGACCCCATCCACCGCAGTCACCGCCTGAGTCCCGCGCCCAAAGCGCACCACCAGGTCACGCACTTCAAGTAACTGACCCGAGGATTCCTCCTGCGACACCGTGCACCCTGCTGTTTGCTCGATGGTCATGCGAGCCATGAGTCCTCCCGCTGCAGGGTTGGCAGCATGGGCCGGGGCCGGTCGAGCGAAGGCACACAGTCCAGCAATCCCCTCGTGTAGGGATGCGCCGAGCGCTCAAGGGAATCGGCTGAGCAGGTTTCAAGAATACGCCCTGCATACATGACGAGGACTCGATCGCAGAACCCTTGAACCAGACGCAAATCATGGCTGATCAGGATCAATGACATGCCGCGAGCACGTACCAGGTCATCGAGCAGATCGAGAATCTCACCGGCCACGGTCACATCCAGCGCTGACGTGGGTTCATCGGCAATCAGCACATCCGGACGCATGGCCAGCATCATTGCAATCATCACGCGCTGGCCCATGCCTCCGGAGAGCTCATGGGGCCGCGCATCCCAGACCCGCTGAGGATCACGCAGTTTCACGGCCTCGAGCAAGGCGAGCCCGGCCTCACGCAGCGCGGCAGGATGAGTCGGTTCAATGCGCATCAGGGCCTCGCTCATCTGCACGCCCACCGTCTGCACCGGGTTGAGCGAGTAGCGCGGATCCTGCATGACCAGTCCGATCTTGACGCCACGAATCTGTCGCCAGCGTTGCGCCTCTGCCGCCCGGAAGTCTTGCCCGAACAATTCCAGCCGCTGTGCCCTGACGCGCCCAGGCGCTGCGACCAGACCCAGCAGGGCCCGACAGGCGACCGATTTACCCGAGCCACTTTCGCCAACAATGCCCAGCTTCTCGCGACCCAGATCGAAATCGATGCCTCGCACTGCGGCCACGGGCCCCTGGCGCAGCATGAAATCGACCGACAGGCCACGCACAGAAATCAGCGGACCCGATGGCAGGTCAGTGCGGGCCGTCTCACCTCCACCTCGGGAATTGACCATCGTCATTGACTCCGTCGCGGATCCAGCGCATCGCGCAATCCGTCGCCCAGCAGATTGAATCCCAGACTGGTGACGAAGATGGCGATACCGGGCATGGTGGCCACCCACCAGGCATCCAGCAGAAAATCGCGACCATTGGAGAGCATTGCACCCCATTCAGCCGTGGGCGGCTGAGCGCCCAAGCCCAGAAATCCGAGGCCAGCGGCAATCAGGATGACACCGGCCATGTCGAGGGTGACCCTCACGATCAGGGAGGGCAGACACAAGGGCACGATCTGTCGCAACACGATGCGAAAAGGCCCTGCGCCCGCCAACCGCACTGCCGCGATGTAATCACTGTTGCGCAACACCAGCGTCTCGGCACGCGCCAGGCGGGCATAGGGCGGCCAGGCGGTCAGTGCAATGGCAATCACGGCGTTCTCCAGGCTTGGGCGCAGCGCCGCCACGAAGGCCAGTGCCAGTACAAGCCTCGGGAACGCAAGCGCAATGTCGGTGAAGCGCATCAGCACCCGATCAACCGTTCCTCCCAGATAACCGGCGGTGCAACCGATCAGCAGCCCGATGGGCGCGGCGAGCACGGCCACCATGAAGACAATCCCCAGGGTCACCCGCGCGCCGTACATCACCCGGCTCCAGATGTCGCGGCCCAACTCGTCTGTTCCCAGCCAATGATCGGAGGAAGGCGCCTGCAGCATCTGCTTCAGATTCTGAGCATAGGGATCATGCGTGGCGAGCCAGGGCGCAAAGAGCGCACAGAACACCAGCAACCCGATGATGACCAGTCCAGCGAGGGCTGCAGGGCTGGCCACAAACCCCAGCCAGGTCAGGTACAGGCGGCCTGCCCGGGCCTGAGCCCGCGACGCCGGTGCAGGATCCAGCAGCCAGGAGCGCAGCGCCATCATCGGGCCCGGGGATCCAGCCACCGATAGGCCAGATCGGAAAGCAGGTTGAGCAACACAAAGGCCGTCCCGATGACAAAGGTCCCGCCCAGCACCGCATTCATGTCGGCATTGAACATTGCACGGGTCATGTACTGGCCCAGACCCGGCCAGGCAAAGACAGTCTCGGTCAGCACGGCGCCCTCAAGCAGCAGCCCATACGTCAGGGCCAGTGTGGTGACCAGCTGAACCCCGCAGTTGGGCAGCACATGGCGCAGCACGATGTGAAGCTCGTTCATGCCCTTGACCCGGGCCGTCGTGACATATTCCTGGCGCAACTGCTCAAGTACGAAGCTGCGTGTCATGCGGGCCAGATAGGCCCCGGCACCGTAACCCAGGCTGACCGCCGGAAGCACCAGGTGGGCGAAAGCATCCTGCCAGGCGCTCCAATCCCCAGCCAGAGCAGCATCAATCAGCAGCAGGCCTGTCACGACAGGGACAAGACCTTCATAGGCAATGCCGTAGCGGCCGGGCCCCTCTGCCCAACCGAGCATCACATAGAACACCAGCAGAAGCATGAGCCCCTTCCAGAACACCGGCATTGAGTAGCCCATCAAGGTCAGCATGCGTACCAGCGCGTCGATCGCCCCACCCTGCTTTACAGCGGCAACGATGCCGGCCGGAATCCCGATGCAGGCTCCGATGAGAATCCCCAGGGTGGCGAGCTCGACGGTCGCCGGAAACACCCGAGCGATGTCCTGTGCAACCGGGTTTCCGGTGAGAAAGGACTGCCCGAAATCTCCCTGCAGCAGGCGCATCACAAACTGGATGAACTGCTCGTACAGGGGGGCATCGAGTCCGAGCTCAGCGCTCAGTCGCGCGTACTGTTCGGCATTGAGATCGGCGCCGCCCGCCGCGACCACCGGATCGATCGGCATCAGCCGACCGATCACGAAGGTCACCGCAAGCAGACCCGCAAAGGTCAGAGCCAGCTCGAGAAGGACCGAAAGCATCAGCGCTTGCTGGTAAATGAAAAGCTTGTATCGGCCCCGCGGTTGCCATATCGGTAGTTGGTGACATTGCTGCGCATGCCGATGGCCTGAATCGCCTGGAAGGTCTGTGCAAAAGGCGACTGATCCCAGTAGATCTTCTGAATCTCGAGATACATCTGGGCGCGCTTCTTGGCGTCGATCTGCTTGCTCGCGGCGATCACCTTCAGCGACAGGTCCGTCGGAGCCCAGCCCAGTCGCCAGGTGAGTTCGGCCGGATAGGCCTTGTTGGGGTCCGCACCCGGCAAGGCTCCGGGATTGAAGGCGAACTTGTTGGCTGTGGCATGAGGATCACCGTAGGGTCCGTAAAACGACAACATCAGGGCCTCGGTCTTGCGCTCGCGATACATCGGAATCAACTGGCTGGCCGGCATGGTCACCACATCCACCTTCACACCGGCCTGCGCGGCGGAGGCCTGGAAGGCCGTGGCCATATCGGTTTCCGGGCGGCGATTGGCCACATGCAACCGAAAGGTCAGGCCATTGGCGAGCCCGGCCTCAGCCAGCAGCGCCTTGGCCCTGGCGATGTCGTAACTGAAGGGCTTTTCGGTCGCCACACCGAGATTGCCCGATGGGATGAAGGTCTGATGCACCCGACCCAGGCCCTTCATCAAGGTGGATTCCCAACCCTCGTAGTCGATGAGGTACTTCATGGCCTTGCGTACGCGAACATCGGCAAAGGGCTTGTGCAGCATGTTGAAACCGAAATAGAGCACCCGGCGCGACGGGAACGACTCCACCTTGACACCCGTGCGCCCTCCGAGCGCGTCGATATCCTGAGTGGTCAGGTTGAATGCCAGGTCGGCATCGCCCCGCTCAAGGAGCAGCCGCTGGGCACCGGACTCGGGAATGTGCCGAAAGATCACGCGTCGCATCGGCGGCTTGAAACGCCAGTAGGTTTCGTTACGCTCGAGTACCAGAAGGTCGGAGGCGCGATAGGTGGTGATCCGAAACGGCCCGGAGCCAGCGCTCATTTCCTGCCCGGTGCGCCTGGAAAGCCAGCGCGAGCCGAAGTCCCCGTTCTGCTCGTGGGACTGCAGCAGTTTGGAATCGACCACCCCAAGGTAGTTGGACGACAGCAAACCCAGGATGTAGCTGGGCGCAAAGACCTCCTGCAAGGTGAGCACGAGGTTCACGTCATCCATCGCGCGCACTGCCATGTCGACATTGGCCTTGGTGATCCCAATCTGCAGCAGGTTGGTGGCCGGCTCACGATCCAGGCCCACCACACGCTTGAAGGTGTAGGCCACGTCGTGGGCAGTGAGCGGATTGCCCGAATGAAACTTCACGCCACGCCGGATGCGAAAGACAAACTGGGTGTTGTCGGGTGTGGAGGTCCAGCTTTCGGCAAGCATGGGGCCAAGTTCGCCCCCAGGCTTGCGCGGATCAAATCCGATCAACCGGTCGTAGAGATCGCCGTTGATCTCCTGGGTATCCAGGATCTGCGACACCGCAGGGTCCCACTCGGCAATGCTGCTGATCTCGCGGGCGATGACCAGCGCATCGTTGGGTGTTGCTGCGTGGGCCTGCCCCAGGCCCTGATGCGCAAGAACCGATGCCGAAGCGCCCATGGCGGCAGCCTTGAGCAGATCACGGCGAAGGGGCGCCCGCACCGGCGGGGCCGCTTGAGCGTCCTGGGGCAGTCGGGACAATGCGTCCACATTCAAGGGAGTAGGCAAAGAAGAAATGGGCGAAGACGAACGCGACATGAAAGCTCCCCAGCCTGGTTCAGATATCGTCGATGGGCCAGACGGGCCGCTCGACCTTGGTGAAGGAAAAATGCGACAGGTCGGAACTGGTCAGCCCCCCGGTATCGATGTCGAGAGTGACCGACCCGATGGGATCAAAGGCGGCATGATGACCCTGCATGCACTTGACCACGACCACCGCCTTTTTGGTGGGGTCGATCCCGAATTTTCGAAACTGCTCCAGATCGTAGATGCCCACATTGCGGGTGGCCACCACCACATCAAAACCCGCGATCTCCAGACAGGCACTCGGACCGAAACTGCGCCGAGTTCCAGTGCCATAGGGCCCGGTAAAGATCACATCTCCATCAGCGGACACCGACTTGACTCGGGCCACGCCACGCACCGGTTCGCCCATCCACGCGGAGTCTGACTTGCCTCCAAGAGCCACCTCAATCGTGGCGCCCACCCCTGCAGCAAGGGCCTGCGCTGCAGTCTGTGGATCCCAGATCGCAGCCAGTGCACCATTGCGCACGCCCCCTTCGATCAATGCGGCAAGCAATCGGGTGCTGTCGCCGTAGGATCCGCCTCCTGGCGCATCGCCATAGTCGCCAAGAACCACGGGCGGCGTGCCCGGTGAATGGTCGAGCGCCGCCTTGACTCCCTGCGCGATGGGCACCACCGGATCACTGGCCACATGACGGGTGCGCCAACAGTCGTCCATGAGCTCTTCGGCCAGCGCCTGAAGTTCGGGATGCTCGCCGTTGGCCATGACGGTCACGGTGGGGCCGAACTCGCGCACATCGCATCGACAGTAGCCGGCTGCAATACTGATGCAGGCCACCTCCGGGCGCTCCAGTTCCCAGCGCCTGGCCTTGGCCAGGGCCATGGGCATCGGGCCATCCGGCTTGTAGGTACGCGCGGCGTCAAAGCCCTGAATCATGTTGCGTCGGGCAAAGTAGCGCACCGGCCGCAACGATCCCTCCATGATTTTCTGCAGCAGTTCGGCCGCACGCTCGCCGGTCTGATAGTGATCGGTATGCGGGCTGGTACGAAACGCGGTCAGGATGTCCGCCTGCTCGACCATGCGCCGCGTGACATTGGCATGCGGATCGAGCGTGACTGCAATCGGGACCCGCGGGCCGATCACCTGACGCACCCGGGTGAGGATCTCACCCTCGGCATCTTCAAGGCTGGCCGTGAACATCGAACCGTGCAAGGCCAGCAAGACCCCGTCGATCCGGTCCTGTGCACGCATGCCATCCATCAGCAGACCGCACAGCGCCTCGAACGCCTCGTCAGCGACGATGCCGCTGGGGTTGGCAAAGGAGGCCACGGGATAGGTCATCTGCCACCCATGCCGATCGGCTGCATCCACGAACGCACCCATCTCGAGTCTTGTGCCGCGGTAGTACTCCGGCACGGCCGCTCCCGAATGCAATTCATGGGCGCGAAAGTCCTCCAGGGTGGTGGGCACACGGTTGAAGCCGTTGGTCTCGTGCTTGATCTTGGCTGCGACCACGCGATAGCTCATCCGGATCTCCTCTAGTACGACAACGCCCAGGTGCGATCAGTAGGTTGCGGTCAGTCGGGGGCCACTGGCGCCCTGCTGCGCCTCGGCCCTCACCTCCCGATCAATCACTGCAAGATCCTTGAAGTAATCGACACACGATGGCTCATGCAGCATCGAGAGCATGAGGTGAAGGCCCGCCGGGCGGCTGGTGGTTCCAGGCACCCAGCCGCGCTCGCCCAGCTTTTGCGCGACCCGCATCATGTCGAGTTGTGGGTCGCCAAAGGCCATGACCGTGAGCGTGGGCTCGGCCACCAGACGCCATCCGGGCAATCCGGCCACGCCCGCCACATAGGCGTCACGCACCTTCATCAGCCCCTGGGCCAGTCGCTGATAGCCGTCCTTGCCCAGAAAATGCAGGGTGGCCCAGGCGCCAGCGACTGCGCCCCCAGGGCGCGTTCCGACCATGGTGCTGGTGCTGTAGCGACCCGAGGGCCAGTCCAGATCAAAGCCCGCGAAGGCGGCACGCTCCGGGCTCGCAAAAAAGAGGGTCGAGGCCGGCTTGGGGCAAAAGCCAAACTTGTGCAGATCCGCCGAGAGCGACGACACACCAGGCACCGACAGATCGAATGCTGGAACGGGCCGGCCGATGGCCCGCACGTGCGGCGCAATCCAGCCGCCCACACAGGCATCGACATGCAGCCAGATGCCGGTACGCAGGGCCAGTTCGCCCAAAGCCTCGATCGGATCAAAGATGCCGTACGGAAAGCAGGGCGCAGAGCCGCCGATCATGACGGTCTTGTCGTCAATCGCCGCTGCCATCGCCGCAACATCGGCACGGCCGTCGGGCAGCACGGGCACGCGCCGCTCATCCAGATCCATGCACTGCGTGGCCTTGGTGAAACCCGGGTGGGCTGTATCGGGCAGGACCACATTGCCTTCGCCGCGTTTCAGGCCACGCGTGCGACGGGCATGTTCTCGGGCGGATCTCACGCCCAGAAACAGGCTCTCGGATCCCCCGGTGGTCATGAAGCCCGCGCCGGTTCGTGGTGCGCCGAACAGGTCGAGCCCGATGGCCACCACATCCTCTTCCATCTGCTTGAGACTCGGAAAGGCACGCTTGCCGCCCAGCGCGTTTTCGGTGAAAAACCTGAAGAATGCGTCGCGTCCGACCTCGGAAGCCTCGGCCTCGCCGCCGAACACATACAGGGGAACACGCCCCTCCTTCCATCGGCTGTCCTGCCCTGCAAAGGACGTCAAGGCAGCATCGATATCGCCGCGGCTCCAGCCGCTGTCTGGTAGTGCCTTCATGGCGTGTCTCCCCTTTTGGATTGATTCTAGTCGGTAGGATGCCACCATGATCATCCATTCGCACTGGCAGGGCCAGCCCACCCTGCTGATCGATGCCCCGCTCGCGCGCTGCGAGATCAGCCTGCAGGGCGCGCAGGTGCTGAGCTTTATTCCGAAGTCCGAAGGCCGGGATCTGCTCTGGTGCTCGCCGGCACGCCTGCAACCCGGTCGCCCCGTACGCGGGGGTATTCCGATCTGCTGGCCCTGGTTCTCCAGGCAAGGGCGCCTGGCCAGCTCTGTACAACACGGCTTTGCGCGGCGCCTTCCCTGGACAGTGGAGCAGGCGAGCGAGACCCAGGTCCGGCTGCGCCTGATCGCCCCGCAAGGTGCATGGCCCGAGCCCGACTGGCCTGCAGGCTGTGCAGTCTCGGTCATCATTGAAATCGGTACCGCCCTCACCGTTCGGCTGATCACCCTTAATGACAGCGACCAGCCCGTGATCCTCACCCAGGCTCTGCACACTTACCTCAGCGTGGGCGATGTCCGGCAGACGGCCCTCAGTGGCCTGAAAGGCAAGGCCTATCTCGATAATCTGCAGGGTCTGCGGCGATTCATGCAGGACAGCGACTGGACCTTCGGCACAGGCTCGCAACCGGCCTGCGATCGCATCTATCTGGCGACCGAGGCCGAGCATGTGCTGAGCGACCCGGTGCTCGAGCGCACCATTGCCATCCGCTCAAGCGGCAGCGCCAGCACCGTGGTCTGGAATGCGGGGCCCGAGGGCATCCTGGCTCTGGGCGATGTGCCCGCCAATGCCTGGCCCGGTTACCTCTGTGTGGAAGCCGCCAATTGCCTGCCCGAGGATGCCGTTGCCCTCGCTCCGGGTGAGCAGACTGAACTTGCACAGACGCTGGCGGTGCTTTGAACGAATCCCTCAGCGTTGCCCCAGCACGCCCGTGGCTCCCAGTGCCTGCACCTGCGCATCGCTGTAGCCCAGGAACCCCTTGAGCACCTGATCGGTGTGCTGGCCAATGGTGTAAGGCACCGGCCCGCGCGGCACGGTGGGCTGACCATCCACCTGAAACGGCGCTGCCGTCACGCGAACCTTGCCACTGACGGGGTGATCCACTTCTGGAAAGGCGCCGCGAGCTTTGAGATGCGGATGCTCGATCACTTCTTCGGGCATGAGCATGGGCACGCCGGGCACGCGTCCGGCCGCCAGCTTTTCAACCGCCGCTTCACGAGTGTCGAATTGCTCCAGCCACTGCGCCATGACCTTCACGAGTTCGCCCCAGTGCTCACGGCGCAGGGCTGAGGTGGCAAAGCGCGGATCGTCCTTCAGATCGGGCCGGCCGAGTACCTCGGTCATGCGCTCCCACATGGCCGGGGCGTTGCCCAGTTGCATGGCCACATGCTGACCCTGATCGCCCACCGGCAGTACCACCATGCCGATGCGAGGCCTGCGCAGGGCAGGCGCCCCATTGAGCAAGGCCGGGAAGTTGATGTCATCGGCACAGATCAGGCACTCGAGCATCGACAGATCAAGATGGGCGCCGCGCCCGGTGCGAAAGCGCCGCACCAGCGCAGCGCTGATGGCGCCGAAGGCCTGGCCTCCCGCCAGCACATCCGCCGCCTGCAGATTGGCTGCCTTGGGCGCCAGTACGCCACCACGCTCCAGTTCCATCATGCCGGAGAAGGCGTTGATCAGATGGGCATAGGCCTGCATGGAGCGCAGCGGGCCCGTCTGGCCGAAGCCCGAGATCGAGCAATAGACCACGTCGTGCTTGACCGCCCGCACAGCAGGCTCGTCAAAGCCATACTTGGCCATGACCCCGGGCTAAAAGTTCTCGACCACCACATCGGCACGGCGGATCAGATCAAAGACCACCTCGCGCGCGGCCGTGTTGGCAAAGTCGATGGCAATGGACTGCTTGCCCGCATTGATGCGGGCGAAATAGGCACTGCGATCCGGATGGGCCGGGTCGAGCTGGTGGCCCGAATAGCGCACCTCGTCGCCCTCCCCCGGTCGCTCGAGCTTGATGACGGTGGCGCCCAGATCGGCCAGCAACTTGGTGCAGTAGGGGCCGGCCAGCACCCGGGTGAAGTCCACCACCACAATGCCTTCGAGCAGGCCTTCATCAGAAGAGCCCTCGGGCGGGCGCGGTGCGAGCGGATTCATGGTGGGTCTCCTGTGCGTGTTCGAATCGTGTGTGGTGAGGGCGCAGTGTCGCGCATCCCGGGCCATTTGCCCTGCCGAAGCGGGCATGGCAGAATCGTGGTCTTTCCGGTAATCGCCGTTGCGCCTTGAGCGCGAGACCGTTGCGACCGACCGGGCGGTTAGCTCAGTGGTAGAGCACTGCCTTCACACGGCAGGGGTCGCAGGTTCGAACCCTGCACCGCCCACCAAACTCTTTCATGCAGATCAACGACTTAGAACAGGCCTCTTGGGGCCGGACGAGTCCGTGTCCTAAAAGGGGTTGACGGGACGTCTGTCTGACCGTGGCTTGTTTGTCGCGATTTGACTCCCGTGAACGCTTACGTTTTGCTACCGCGATTGCGATAGTCCGATGGCGCCATCCCCGTCCAGCGATTGAAGGCCCGGGTAAACGAGCTCTGACTGGCAAAGCCCACCAGAAACGCGATCTCCGACATCGATTTGGCCGAGTCACCGAGATAGCGCAGCGCCATATCCTTGCGGGTTTCTTCCACCAGGTCGGCATAGGTGGTGCCCTGCTCGGCCAGCTTGCGCTGCAGGGTACGCGCGCTCATGTGCAGCTGCGCAGCCACGTCGGCGGCCTCGGGCAATCCGGAGGTGAGCGTCTTGAGCACGATGGCCTTGGTGCGACTCAGTGCATCGTCGCGATCCAGGCTGGCCATGGCCTCGGCCAGCATACGATCGAGCGTACCCGCAATGACAAGGTCGGCGGTAGCGAGCCTCTGGGTTGCCGTGGCGTGATCAATGACGAACTGGTTCTGTTGTGCATCAAACCGAGTCTCGCCTTTGAACACCTCACGCAGCGGGGCGTCGTCTCGCGGCTTGGCCAGTCTGAAGCGCACCTCGCGCGGCGCGAAGCTTTCGCCTGCATTGGCTCTGCACATGCGCACCAGCATGGCAAACACCACTTCCGAGAGCACATGATCGAGCCGCTCGTGGCCACTGTCGCGCTCGTAGGTCACCACCACCTGGGCGCCCTGCTCCTGCACATGCAGACGGCCCAGGTCACTCACGATGCGCCAATGCCGCTCAAGCCTCAGCAGGCCGGTCATGAGCGTGGAACTCGACAGCCAGGCATAGCCCAAGGCACCGAGATGCCCGGGGTGCCAGTGCCTGGCCACGGGTTCAGCCAGACGGGCAGGCTCGATATTCTCGAGCACCGACAACAGCAACCGATCCAGCTGTTCGCCATCGATGCGCCCTGCCCCCTCCCGCGATGCGGATAGATCCAGCCCCTGCTGATCCGCCAGCAGGCTGATGCTGATCCCCAGATCGGCCAGGACCGGAGCAATCAGCTGCGTGATCGATACAGGGTAGGCATCCTTGCGACGATTGGGCCGCAATCGCGAACCCAAGACCAAGGGTGCTTTCACGCCCGTACCTGCCTTCATGCCCGCATGTGCCCCGTTGTAGACCGCCCTCTGTCGCACATGGAGTCAAGGCGAACGGGCCGGTCGCGAGAAAGTGGATGGATGAACTGCAAGTTAACCACCTTGGCCGGCCGGGTCAATTGAATGACGGGTTCGGAAAACTCAAATCTGCAGCGTCAATGCAGACTCAGCACCTTCGACGCAGTGCGCCCAGGGCGCAAGGGGCCTTGATTGCAGTTCAGTATCGAAGAGGTGGTTACACGGCACGATCGCCCGTATCTGATGTTCGGGGTGCTCGTGCGTTATTGCGACAACAGCCTGGAATTGCTGGCGGCGTTTCAGTCGAAATCGCAAGCTCATGAATACCTCGACTGGTTTGAAACCACGGTCAGCGAGCACGGAATCGGCATAATGAGACTGCCCCATCAGGAGACACCGAATGAGCCGCACCGAAGAACGCCGCCGCGTCGTCCGTCAGGCTGTTGACGACATTCGAGCGATTGAGTCCCGGGAGGGAGTCACCCGCACCGGCCTTGCACGGATCCGCGAGCGCCTGATCACCCTTGCCGCCCACACCGAACTCTTCAACCTCGACGCATTTCCTGCCCCTGCCGCAGGCGACAGCCGGCGCTCGGCCCTGTATCGGCTGTCTGAAGACGAGGACCATCGCTTTGCGCTCTATGCCAACGCTTCGCATGGGGGCTATGGCACGCCCGCGCATGACCACACCACCTGGGCGGTCATCGTGGGCATCACGGGGGAGGAGCTCAACCGCTTCTACGACCGCAACGAAAACGGTGGTGTGACCGAAAAAGGTTCATTCACCGTGCGTGCAGGCAGTGGCGTGGCCTTCCTGCCCTCGGACCTGCACTCCATTCACATCGATGCCCCGCTGATCAACTTTCACATGTATGGCCTTGGGCTCGAGCAGTTGCATCGGCGCCAGTACTACAAGCCGGCGGAGAACGCCTGGGCGGTCTTTCCCCCGCATTCGGATATTCGAGAGGCGCGCTGAACAGCGCTACGGCGATGCGGTCATTGGAGATGCCAAAGGCCTAGATCTTCCGGGTGCCGAACCTTGCCAACCAGAGGGCATCAGCGTATGTTTATACGTGTATAAACGGAGTCTCCGATGACGGACATCGTCCTTGATATCAAACACTGGGGTAACAACCTGGGAGTCAGGCTTCCGGCTTCTATTGCTCGGGCTGCCCGCTTGCATGCCGATCAAACCGTAAAACTCTCGGTGCAAGACGGCAAAGTGATCATTACGCCCCTGGCTGAGCCCTTTCCGAGCCTGGCTCAACGGCTGGCCCAATTCGATCCTGATCGCCACGGTGGTGAATCGATGACCAGCAACGAGCGTCTCGGGGCCGAACGGTGGTAGCTCGCCAGCGGACCCGCGCTTGGGTCCCCGATCGGCGTGACATCATCTGGATCGACTGCAATCCGCAGGCTGGGCGTGAGATGCGAGACAGGCACCCGTTTTTGGTCATTTCTCCGAGCGCATTCAATGAGCGGACGTCGCTTGTCATCGGGCTACCCATGACCACGGCCGATTACAACGCGGACAATCCGTTTGCAGTCCTCATCGGTCAGACCGGCAGTGCCCGACAGCCCAAAAAAAGCTATGTGTTGTGCCACCAGCCCAAGTCATTCGACTGGCGGGTACGGTTCGGTGCACCCCACCCTCTGAAACAACTGACGCCTGCGCGTTTCGAGGAGGTCTGCAGTGTTCTGAATCAGATCATCCAGATCGCGCCCCACTGACTCTACCGTGAGGGCCACTCCCAGCGCGGCAGGTCCAGCGCATGCAGACCTTCAATCCGGGTCTCTCCCAGGTCTTTTACCAGTCGCCAGCTGAGGGATTGCGGGGCATCGGCCAGGGCCGCCACCAGGCGCGCCGCGTGCGACACCACAATGATCTGGGTGCGCGCGCAGGCGGCGGCAATCAAGCGGCCCAAGGCGGGTAGAAGATCCGGATGAAGGCTGGTCTCGGGCTCGTTCAGAACCAGCAGCGGCGGTGGTCTGGGGGTCATGAGCGCCGCCATCAGGATCAGGTAACGCAGGGTTCCGTCCGACAGCTCACTCGCACGCAAAGGCCGCAGCAGTCCCGGCTGGTGCATCAGCAATTCAAAGCGGCCCTGCTCGCTGGCCACCTCGATGCGGGCCCCGGCAAAGGCATCGTCTACGGCTGCGTCGAGTGCGGGCCCATCGCCGATTTCGCGAATGGTCTGCAAGGCTGCCGCGAGGTCGCTGCCATCGTCGGCCAGTGCCGGGGTATGCGTGCCCACCATCACGCGCCGCGCGGGCGCATCGGCGTCGGTACGGACATGGTCATAAAACCGCCAGGCCCGCAGCCGCTCGCGCAGCATCAGAACCTCGGGAGCGTCCTGCGGGTCACCAAGCTGCGATAGCAGGCTGTCAAAGCCCGCCAGATCCTGAGTGGCCACCTGCCAGGGACCTCCCGCCGCACGGGTTTGGACCAGGCCATTGCGACGCTCAACCAGCAGGCCCGAAGGCCGAAGCACAGACCCCACCCAGAGCGACTCGCACTTGATCTGAGGATCACGGGCGAAGGCCGACTGGCTCGGTGCGGGCAAACCGAGATCGATCGCGTAGCCCAGATCGTCTGATGCAAAGCCCAGCCGCAGATGGACCGGATGCTTGCGCCGAACCCCTTGAACCGACTCTTCGCCACGCCGCGCAGCCGCGCTGATCCTCTCGGGCCCCGCCCACAGGGTGGACTGCAATCCGCCTTCGCGTGCGAGCGAACTGATCAGTCCCCCTCGGGCCGTTTCGGCCATGAGTCGCAACGCACGATAGAGACTGGACTTGCCGCTGCCGTTGGCACCGGTGATGACGGTCAGGCGATCCAGCGGCATCCGCAGATCGCGCAGCGATCGGTAGTTGGCGATGGCGAGCGTGCGCAGCATGGCTGCAGTGTAGTGTGCGTGGGATCACAACCGCTCGAGCACGCAATCGAGCAGATACGAATCCCGCGATGACGGCGCGCTCGACAAGTCCTACTTCTCTTGCACATGCACCCCGACGATCGGGCGACTCAGCCGAGGACAACCCGGTGTACGCACCCGCGCCAGAAAGGCGCTGATCACATCCACCGTGGCGGCCTCGACCGATTTCGAGTCACCGATACCCGCAAACTGCATGTGATTGGCGTCCTGCACCACCGCCAATGACTTGCAGCCTGCAGGCAGGCTGCGGTGAGGTTCGGTGCGTGACTCCCAGGTGCCGCTCTCGAGTTCGATATCGCGTGTGCCCGTGATGGTGAGCACGGGTCGCTTGATTGCGGACCATGCGTCAGCCTCAAAGATCATGCCAGGGCCCTGGGGTGAGATCGCGATATAGGCTCTGAAGGCATCCGTACCGGTGAGCCCCAGTCGATTGCCCGCACCCGCCTCAAGCAGCGCCGTCGCTGCACCCATGGAGTGCCCAAGCAGGATCAGGTCCTTGCCCTTGCAACGGGTCTGAGCCCAGGGCACGACTGCCGCAATATCCATGAAGCGCGCCCGATAGGCCTGCGGTGTGGTGATCAGTTCGGCCAGACCCTCACGCAGGCCTTTTGCCTTGACACGCTCGCGAACCACCTCGCGTCCACTCTCGCGATGGCCGGGCACCACCGCCAGATAACCCAGCGACGCCATCGCCTGACCGAGGTATGAGTAGCCCTCCTCCGAGCCCCCCGCGCCATGCGAAATGACTGCGACACCCTCGCAGGTTTCACGCCCGGGCGCATAAACCATGACCTTGACCTGCTGAAGGTCACCTCGCACGATCACTTGCACCTCACGAGCGACAACAGGGACGACTGCAACCAGCGTGCAGAACCCGATCAGCCCCTTTCTGATCAATGCCTGGAGCGCTCCCCAGAAGCGTGATCGACCGCTCAGACGCGCTGACCTCATGAAGACCGCTCGAATCGGTCGGGGCCCTCCTGCGTCTTCGTTCAGGTCCATCGGGCCTGATCTGCCTGATCAGTCGCGGTGAGCAGCGTGGTGGTGTACACCTCAGTGTCGTCGCACAGATCGTAGCGCCGAGAAAGGGTGTCCCGAACCTGTGCCTCGTCAGCGCCCTGTGGCAGCTTGGAGCGCTCCCACATGGCCAGGTCAGGTCGGCGGGTGAGCAACAGCGCCCGGGCCCGACCGGCCTGCGTGCAGTCGATATCCCAAAGTCCGATCACCTGACTGTCGTAGGCCGATTCGAACCCCGGCCAGGCAGCGGCACACAAGGCGAGAAATTCCTCGCGATTCACCGCTGGCAGCTCAAAGAACCGGAAGGCGTAGTTCCCCTGGCGAGCTGGCGGCATTCCATCAGTGGGTCGCAGCGCGGGTCGCATGCGTACGCTGTTGATTCTGCGAATCGGGGGGAGCGCCGAGCGCAGTGCCTGCTCGCAGGCCTCCGATCTGGGGGCTGGCCCGTGAGGCCATCGGGTCACAATCGTGACCTCATCGCGAGGCCGACCGATCTGGCTGCGCCAGGCGCCGTACAACTCGCCGCCTACCTGCCCCAGCGTCCGTCTGATCAGCGCAGCCTGCTGGCCGATCTGCGCCCATTCGCGCGGCAAGGCCAGCACTTGATGAAAGCAGTAAATTGATGTGTCAGCACTCATCGAGATCCGATCGCTCGTGATCCTGCTTGATCAAAACGCCTTCAGATCCTCGGCGTTACGACGTCGCAGTTCGCCCGACGCCTGAGGGCCCTCATAGAGCACCCGCACGGCGAGTTGATCCGTGATCCGAACCATCAGTCCGGAGTTGCGGCCTTTCCAGAAGCTTGCAAAGTGACCCTTGCCCTGGCGGATGGCCTGGGCCTCGAATCCATCGCCATCGTAATAGGGCTTCTGAAAAAAGGCATAGTCATCGCTGGGCTGCCCGTACTTGGCGATCAGTGACTCGCGCATGCGACGAAACACATCGCGGGCTTTTTCGTCAGGCGTACCGATATTGACCTGCACCGAGGTCAGCGCGCCGGTCTGGCGCGAGATGAATGCGAAGATCTTAGTGCTGTGGTCCATTACCCGGCCGGTGAATTCCAGATCGCCATCAGCATCCTTCTGCCGGTAGCGGAATCCGGCCGCCTCGATGTTGCGAATCACCTGACGCTCATCCGCCCCCCAGGGGGTGGAGGCAAACTGGCATTCCTGTTCACGAGCGCCGGCAGGCGTGGAATGTCATCATGGATCGACGCAAGAATCAGGCCATTCAAAGGCAGTGCAATCAGGCAAGCTTAACTCGATTGCCATTTCGGTCCGCAGTAGGATGCCTGCCGCGCAGGACCTGATGGAGAATGGCAACTGCTGCGCAGGGCGGGTCATCTGCCCGGGCTGGACGACCCGGCCGCGGGTGGTGCCCGAATCACCCAATTCCCGCAGCGATCGTGGAAAAAGGATACTGAGATGCAGCACAGGCTGGGGTTGATCGGCGTCGGACTCATGGGCATCGGCATCGCGAGCAACCTGGTAAGCAAGGGCTACACGCTGAGCGTCATGGCTCATCCGGGCAATCAGCCGCTGGATGATCTGCAGCGCCTGGGCGTCCGGGTGCTCGACACACCCGCCCAGGTGGCTCAGCAATCCGATGCACTGCTGATCTGCGTGACAGGCTCAGCCCAGGTCGAGTCAGTGCTCTCAGGTGAGCAGGGTGCGCTGGCCGGATTGCGGCCCGGCTCCGTCGTGATCGACTGCTCCACCTCGCTGCCGCAAACCAGCCTGCGCATGGCCGCCGCCACACAGGCGGCTGGGGGTCGATTCATCGATGCCGCCATGACGCGCACACCGGTGGAGGCCATGCAGGGTCGGCTCAACCTGCTGGTTGGCGGCGAAATCGAAACCCTCGACGCAGTTCGACCCGTGCTGGCCTGCTTTGCCGAGAACATCACCCATACCGGGCCGGTGGGCAGCGGCCATCAGATGAAGCTGCTGCACAACTTCGTTTCGCTGGGCACGGTAACCCTGATCGCAGAAGCGGCGGCCTGCGCTCGGGCTGCCGGGCTCGACTCGGCAACCTTCACGGACATCCTGTCACGCGGTGGCGCAGGTGGCACAGCGCTTGAGCGCATCAAGCCCTATCTGCTGCATGACGATCCCACCGGCCTGCGATTCAGCCTGGCCAATGCCCTCAAGGACATCAGCTACTACACCGACATGGTGGCCCAGATGGGTGCAGCGGGGGCGGTGGCAGAGGGGGTTCGGGCCACGCTGCAAACCGCGATCGATCGAGGGGATCCCCAGGCGCTGGTGCCCGAGCTGGTCTCCCGGCTGCGCGCGGGATCCTGAGCGACATGGCCGGACTCAAGCCTCTGATCGTTCGGCTGCGCAACTGGGTCGGCGATGTGGTCCTTTCCGTTCCGACCCTGCGGCGGCTGGAGGAACAGGGCTATGCCCTGCACCTGGTTGGCAAAGGATTCGCGCCCGCCCTGCTGCGTGGCTTTGACTGGCGTGTATACAAACTCGCCCCGACGTTTCGTACCCGTGTCATTCAATTGAGGCAACTGCGACGAGCACTGAATCAGCCTGAAGGAGGGCCAGACTGCATCGTCTTTCCCTATTCACTTTCCAGTGCCCTGGAAGCCCGACTTTCCGGGCTGCGCGCCTGCGGATTTGCTACCGAAGGGCGGCAATTGTTCCTCGGGCAATCTCTGCCCCGACCCCGAGCAGGGCATACGCTCGAAGAATACTGGGCTTTGGGCAGTGAGTTCTTGCACGCGCCTGCGCCGGCTCCGGCTCCCGCATGCATTCAGTGGCGTGTTGCGAGCGAAGACGTCCGTCAGGCATCTGAACTGCTTGGGCAACACCACCTGTCTCAACCCGGCTCACCAGGCTTCATTCTCGCGGTTCCCTACGCGAGTGGTGACTTCGGGGGGCAAAGCAAACACTGGCCAGGATTTTCCGGTTGGCTCGAAACCGCCTACCAGACTCATGGCTGTCCGGTGGTGCTGTGCCCGGGGCCAGGCGAGGAAGCGCTTTACACATTCAGCGATCGCAGCCAGGTGCTCACCCTCCCGAAGGTTGATCTCGGGGTATTCGCTGCACTGGCTCAGCGAGCCCGTCTGGTGATTTCGAACGATACCGGGCCTGGACACCTGGCCGCAGCCACGGGCGCTGCAACACTTTCGCTACTCGGTCCGACACCAATCGAACGGTGGGGCATTCGCGGCCTACAGACTCGCACCCTCCAACATCAATCAGGCTGGCCTTCAATCGACGAGGTCAATGAATCCGTCACCGACATGCTGCGCCGGCTTCACACTCAGGATCACCAAAGATCATGACCCTTCCCCTGCAATCGACGCATATTGTCACGCTCCATGACCAGCATCTGCTCGATCCTGATTGGCCTCAGGCAAGCCCGACGGATGAGGCCCCGTCGAGCAGCACGCCTTCGATTGTCGATTGGGTGCTCACCAATCACCGCTTCAACAGCCTGCTTTGGCGAGAAGAGGATTTAGCGCGCCGCACGACGGTCACCGATGCAGAGATCGCTGCCAACAAGCGTGCAATCGATCGCTTCAACCAGGCTCGCAATGACGCCACCGAGCATATCGACGAAATCTTGCTGGTCGAGCTTGGTTTGGTTGATCAGGCTTCTGCACGCAGCGACAACCCGCGCAGCCAAGCTGCCCAGGAGGCCCGACAGAACAGCGAAACCGCAGGCAGCATGATTGATCGACTGTCGATCCTGGCATTGAAGATCCACGCGATGCATGCTCAGCTGAGGCGCACCGACATTGATGATCATCATCGCATCCAGTGTGAATCCCGACTGACCCGACTCCTCGAGCAGCGCAGCGATCTTGGCCGGTGCTTCGACCGCCTGCTTCAGGAATGTCGGCAGGGGACGGCGTACTTCAGCATTTACCGACAGTTCAAGATGTACAACGATCCGCGGTTCAACCCCGAGCTCGTTCGCGAGCTGAAAACCAACTCACTCAAGCGCCCATGAAATCCTCACTCGTCAGCGATTCCGGACTCATCCTCACCGAACGCGAAACCCCTGCACCGGCCCCCCATCAGGTGTTGGTCAAAGTCGCCGCGGCGGCACTCAATCGCGCCGACCTGGCCGTGGTCTCGGGCGGGCGACATGGCAGCCACGGCGGCCCGGGCACGGTGCCCGGCATGGAGTGGGCCGGCACGGTGCAGGCCGTTGGCGCCGAGGTGTCCAACTTCAAGGTGGGCGATCGCGTCATGTGCTCGGGCATGGGTGGCTACGCCGAATACGCCGTGACGGACTGGGGCAGAGTCATGCGCATCCCGGGCGCCATGTCGTTTCAGGATGCGGTCACCATGCCAGTGGCCATTCAGACCATGCACAACGCCCTGGTCACGGCTGGCGGGCTCAAGCCAGGAGAGTCCGTGCTCATCCAGGGCGCATCCTCGGGCGTGGGCCTGATGGCCATGAAAATCGCCCGGCTGATGGGCGCGCGCCGGGTGATCGGCACCTCCACGAATTCGACTCGGCGTGCGCGCCTGGCCGAATTCGGGGCCGATGCCGCCATTGACACCCTGCAGGCCGACTGGGCCGAACAGGTTCACAAGGCCAACGGGGGCGAAGGCGTGGATCTGGTGATCGACCAGCTGAGTGGCACCTATGGCACCGGCAACCTGCAGGCCTGCAAGGTCCTGGGGCGCATTGTCAATGTCGGGCGGTTGGCCGGCCGCTTTGCGGAGTTCGATTTTGATCTGCACGCGCTCAAGCGGATCAGCTATATCGGCGTCACATTTCGTACCCGCAGCCTTCAGGAGGTCCGTGACATCAACGAAGCGGCCGAGCGGGATCTGGGCACGGCCATCGCAGCGGGCCAGCTGGTGCTGCCCATCGACCGGGTGTTTGCCTTCGATGATCTGGCCCAGGCCTTTGAGCACATGCGCACCAACCAGCACTTCGGCAAGATCGTCATCGCCTTCTGATCTTTGAGTCCCCCTCAATCCCAAGGCGGCTGCAGCCGCGACCCACGGCCCGTCCATGTCCCGCGACCTGAGTGAACTGTTCGAACGAAATCGTCTGTGGGCGCAAGAAACCGAGCGACAGAAGCCCGGTTTCTTTTCGGGTCTGCTGACCCAGCAGCAACCGCGCTACATGTGGCTGGGTTGCTCGGACAGCCGCGTACCCGCCAATGAACTGGTTGATCTGCTGCCGGGCGAGCTCTTCGTGCACCGCAATGTGGCCAATCTGCTGGTGCACTCCGACCTCAATGCGCTCTCGGTCATCCAGTACGCCGTCGACGTGCTGGGCGTGCAGCACATCATCGTGGTCGGGCACAGTCAGTGTGGTGGGGTTCGGGCTGCTCTCAATGGTCAGCGCGCCGGTCTGGTCGACAACTGGCTGCGCCATGTGCAGGACATCCGGGATGCTCACCGAAGGTTTCTCGACAAGCTGCCTGAATCGGCGCGTCTGGATGCCCTGGTGGAACTCAATGTGCTGGAGCAGGCACGTAATGTGTGCCAGAGTACGGTGGTGACCGACGCTTGGCAGCGTGGGCAATCGGTCGTGGTGCACGGCTGGGTCTATGGCCTGCACAATGGATTGCTGCAGGATCTGAAAATCACGGCTGCAGCAGTGGATGAGGTCAATGCATCCTACGATCGGGCTCTGGCGCGCCTGGAAGCCCGCTGGCTCGACAACAACACCCCGGAGACCGCATGAGACGCAATCTTCTGGCCACACTGGCGGCGAGCGCTTCCGCGCTCGCACTTCCCCGACCTTCGGTCGCGCAAGCCGCTGCGGGCGCGGCGTGGCCCACTCGGCCGGTACGCTTCATCGTGGGTCTGGGCCCGGGCAGCGGTGCCGATACGGGCACCCGATTCATCGCCGAGCGCATCGGCAAGCTCACGGGTCAACCGGCCACCGTGGAAAACCGCCCCGGGGGAGATGGGGTGGTGGCCGTGCAGGCGCTGCTCTCGGCACCGGCCGACGGCCACACCCTGCTCTATCTCTCGCCCTCGCCCATGGTGCTGACGCCGCTGCTCAACAAGGACATTCCCTACGATCCCTTGCGCGATGTCCGGCCGGTAGCCTATCTGTCGCGCAGCTATGCGGTGATTGTCACCGCAGGCAACTCAAAGTACCGCACGCTTGAAGACCTGCTGCGCGAGGCGCGCAGCAAACCGGGCACGCTCAAGATGTCCAACTACGGCCACCACTATCGTGTCGGGGGGCTTCTGCTGCAGAAGGTGAGTGGTGCCGACTTCATCCATGTGGCCTACAAAGGCGCGGCACAGGCCAATAACGACGTGATCGCCGGCGAGATTGATGTCGCCATCACCGACACCGGCGGCGCCATTCCGCTGATCAAGGCCGGCAAGCTGCGGCCTCTGGCCATCACAGGGCCCAACCGGCATCCTTTCCTGCCGGAGGTTCCCTCCATGAAGGACCTCGGCCTGGACTATGTACTGCAGGTCTGGACAGGCTATGGCGTGTCGGCCAAGGCACCCGAGGCAGTGGCGCGTGCGGCACAGGACATGCTGATCTCCATCATGAAGTCGCCCGAGTACGCCACCTACAACCAGACCCAGGCCGGGGCAGAAACCGTGGCCGAACCCGGTGAATCACTGCGCCAGACCATCCTGGCCGAAACCCAGCGCTATCGCGAACTCGGCAAGACGGTCAATCTGCATGGCTCATAGAAGCAGCGCCGCGTTTTGTCTGAAGCGGCGCAGCGTTTGGCCGATTGGGTCGTCGGGGCTTGGCTGAGCATCGACCTCAGTGACTGGCAGAGCCTGCCAGCCAGTCGTCTTCCTCGCCCGGTTCGGGCAGTACCCGCCCGCCCTCGAGGATCCAGGAGGCAGGCGTGGACGACGTGCGCATGCGAATGCGCTCGGGAGGCACCTGGGCGATACGAGAAACCGCCTCGATGCAGCGGCTGATCAGCCGGCGGGCCAGTTCTTCATCGCGGCCCGCGCGGATGCCCGCATGCAGTACGAACTCCGGCTCGCCCACAGCCGGCGTGTGATGATGAAACTGGGCATGCACGAAGGTGCGAGGTGCGCCGGTCAGCTCGCAATGGATATCGGTGAAGGCCACGGCGATCTGCTCGCGTTGAGCATCATCGAGGCGGGCCTTGGGACTGCTGCAACGATAAAGAGGCATGGGTCTACTCCCTTGCATCGGCGGCGACCACCATCACATCGTGATAGGGCGCGCCCGTGATGTCGCTGAATCGGTGGGCCAGAGCATCCATGAGTGCCACGCGCACCGCCTGGTCCGTGCCTCTGGGCACACTGCCCAGCAGCATGCTGGCCTGCGAGGGCTTGCCCGCGGTAAACCACAGGCCCCGCTCCACCTCCACAAACTCGATGGCCGACAGTCTGACCTGCGGCAGATGACGGGCGAAGATCTCAATCACGGACTGCTCGACCGCGACACGTTGAGAGGCATCGATGGTGCCATTGACCAGACATTTGAAAGGCAGGATCTGCATCCGCCAAGTATCCTGCGCACACAGCCCTTGCGGCAAGGAGTTCTCGACATGCCTGCCATCGCCATGGATCACTTCACGGTTCTGACCGACCGGCTTGAAGACACGATTGCCTTTTATCGCGACATCCTCGGACTCGAGCCCGGCCCTCGCCCTCCCTTTGATTTTCCGGGTGCCTGGCTCTACTGCCAGGGCCGGCCCATCCTGCATGTGATTGCCGGACGTACCCTGCCCCAGCCCCCGGGCGGTGTGCTCGATCACATGGCCTTCACGAGTACGGGTCTGGCCGATACCGTGGAGCGGTTGCGGCAAAAAGGCCTGAAATACGACCTGCGCCAGCTGCCGGGCTCGGGCCAGTGGCAGCTCTTTTTCAGAGACCCGAGCGGCGCCCGGGTGGAGATGGACTTTGAGGCCTCTGAAAGTGCACCCCCAGGTCACTGACAGGGCATGCGAGCCCGGGCTCCCTGAATCGATGCTTTTCAGCGCGGAGCTAGCCCCGCATGCGGGCCCACTGCATGTAGAGCACACCCGCCATGACCACCAACCCCCCGATGATCTGCTCGGGCAACGGGGTCACACCGAAAAAGACCGCTGCGATCAGCACGGCAAAGACCGGCACCGTGTTCTGCCACATCATCCCGGCATTCACGCCCAAGCGCGATACGCCCACATTCCAGAGCACCGGGCCCGTGGCAGTTGAAAACACAGCCGTCAGCAGAAAGTAGGTCCAGGCTGTGGAATCCATCGGCAAGCTCGCCGGCCCCGCCCAACCCAGGGCCTGCGCCAGGAAGAAAAACGCCAGCAGCCAGGGCAAGGCGCCGATCGAGGTGAGATAGGTTCGCCGCAATTGGGGCACCTCCACCGGAAACCAGCGCACCGACAGAAAGGTGTAGATGGCCCAAGAAAAATAGGCCAGCACGATCAGCACTTCACCGCCTTGCAGATCCAGTCCCTGACCGCTCGCCCCCGAACGCCCCCAGATGGCGATCCCTGCACCCACGATGGTGAGCACCATGGCCCCCCAGAAGCCGCGTTCGAGCCGCACCCTGAACAGCAGTCGACCGACCAGCGCACCATAGACCGGCGAGCCCGCCATGATGGCCGCCGCGGTAATCGTGTTGGTACGCTGCAGCCCCAGGTTGTAGCAGATGAAAAACGCGCTGATGCACAGGCTCATGATCAGCACACGCCCGTGCGAAATCGGATTGCGCAGCTGTGCGGCACCGGTCGTGAAGGCCAGCAGGCTCGCCATGAGAATCATGGCCACGCTCTGCCGAAAGAAAGCCAGCCAGAAGGGATCGATGCTGGCAAACAGGGCCGTGGTGAGCGGCACATTCATGCCCCAGAAGACACTGGCACCGAAGTAGGCCGCCATGCCGGTCAGGGCGGCCTGGCGGGTCACCGCCGTCAAAGAGTCACCATCCGCTTGCCGTAGTTGTCGCCCGCCAGCAGGCCGATCAGCGCATCGGGCACGTTCTCAAGGCCCTGACGCACATCCTCGATCACCTTCAGTTGGCCCGAGGCCACCCAGGCCTGCAGGTCTTTCATGGCCGTGTCGATCTCCGGATAGAAGTCGTAGAGCACAAAGCCCTGCAGGGTGAGTCGCTTGGTCACGATCAGACCCGGGACCCCGCGCGGCCCATGCCGAGGGGGCTCGCCGTCGTATTGCGACACGGCGCCGCAGCAGGCAATGCGCCCGCCCTGCTTCATGCGAAAGAGGCAGGCCTCAAAGACATCGCCGCCCACATTGTCGAAATACACGTCAATGCCCTCGGGCGCGGCTTCCTTCAGGGCCTTGGACAGTCCGCCCGCCTTGTAATCCACCGCGGCATCAAATCCGAGTGTGTTGACCAGCCAGTCGCACTTGGCTGCACCACCCGCGATACCCACCACCCGACAGCCCTGAATTTTGGCGATCTGACCCACCAGGCTGCCCACCGAGCCGGCAGCCGCCGACACCACGACGGTTTGACCCGGTTTGGGTTGACCGACCCGCAAGAGGCCAAAATAAGCCGTCAGACCTGCAATGCCATAGACACTGAGCAGGTGAGTGATGGGTTCGATGCGCGGCACCTTGCGAACGTCCTGGGCGGGCAGCACGGCATAGCGTTGCCAGCCCATATCCCCAAACACCAGATCACCCGCCGTAAAGCCATCGGCTTTCGACTCGATCACCTCGCCGATCGCACCTCCGGCCATCACCTGCCCCGCCTCCAGAGCGGATCGGTAGGTGGCGCCCTGCATCCAGGCTCGATTGGCCGCATCGAGCGAAATCACCTTGATCTGGACCAGCACCTGGCCCGCCCCACAGACCGGGATCGGCACATCCACCTGGCGAAAGACCTCGGGCGTGAGCTTGCCCTGCGGCATGCCGGTCAGCTGGATCTGGGTATTGATGCGGCTGGCCGCAGCGGACTCGGACGATGAAATGGTCATGAAGGGCTCTCGTGTGGCTAAATGTCGGGCGATCCGCAGCGGGAAACCCGGCGTCGGATGAAGCTCTGCATGATAGCCGTGCGGGCCGCCCAAGGACCTCGCGCAGGAGACCCCGTGCAATCCACTTTCGACCTGATCATCGTTGGCGCCGGCTCAGCTGGTTGTGTGCTGGCCAATCGTCTGAGCGCGGAGCCGTCGCGCAGGGTGCTGCTGATCGAAGCCGGCCCCGCAGACCGCAGCTTCTGGATGCGCCTGCCAGTGGGTTACTTCAAGAGCATGCACGATCCGCGACGCACCTGGCAGTTCGATGTCGAGCCCCAGGAGAGCACCGCCAACCGACGCATCGTCTGGCCGAGGGGCAAGGTGCTGGGCGGCTCGAGCGCCATCAATGGTCTGCTCTATATCCGGGGCCAGCATCAGGACTTCGATGACTGGGCCAGCGCGGCGGGCGATCCCGGATGGAGTTATCGCTCGGTGCTGCCGGTGTTTCGGCGATCCGAGCGCTATCTGGGTCCGGCCAGCGAATACCACGGCACCACCGGAGAGCTCGGGGTGAGCGTGCTGCGCAACGACCATCCCGCCTGTGAAGCCTGGCTGCAGGCGGCGCAACAGGCGGGACACAGACGGATCAACGACTTCAATGCGGCCGAGCAGGAAGGCATCGGCCCCTATCACCTCTCGATCGGCGAGCGCTGGCGCAGTGATACCGCCAGCTGCTTTCTGGAACCGGTCCGGGCACGCCCCAATCTCACCGTCATGGCGCAAACCCATGTGCTCAAGGTGAATATCGAGCATGGTCGTGCCGTGGGCGTGCAGGTGATGCGCAACGGACAGGTCAGCAGCATCGGGTGTGAAGGTGAGGTGGTGCTGTGCGCGGGCGCCCTGCAGTCGCCGCAGATCCTGCAGCTCTCGGGCATCGGATCATCCGAATTGCTGCGTGCCCATGGCATCCCGGTCGTGCACGACGCACCCGATGTGGGCGAGCATCTGCAGGATCACTATCAGGCCCGCGTGATCGTGCACCTCAAACAACCGATCTCCCTCAACAACCAGGTGCGCAATCCGATCGAGCTTGCCCGCATGGGTCTGCAGTGGGCTCTGCAGGGCAAGGGGCCTCTCACGGTGGGTGCGGGTCAGGTCGGGGGCCTGGCCGCCACAGAGCATGCGAGTCAGGGGCGTGCCGACATTCTCTTCAATGTCATGCCGCTCTCGGTCGACAAGCCGGGGGATCCCCTGCACCGGTTTGCCGGCTTTTCAGCCTCCGCCACACAGTGCCGGCCGCTGTCGCGCGGCCATGTCCGCATTGGCAGTGCCGATCCGCTGGCCCCGCCGCGCATTCGATCCAACTACCTGGTCGAGGATCACGATGCCCGCACGCTGGTGGCAGGCTTGAAGATGCTGCGCGAGATCGTCGCTCAACCGGCCTTTGCGGCCTTGAGCGATGGCACGGAATACATGCCGGGCAATGACCTGAAAAGCGATGCCGAGATCGAACGCTTCGCGCGCGAGCGCGGTGGCACCGTCTTTCATCCGAGTGGCACCTGCCGCATGGGTTCGGACGATCGGGCCGTGGTGGATGCTCGCCTGCGGGTGCGCGGTGTGGACGCCTTGCGGGTGATCGACGCCTCGATCATGCCAGCCATGGTCTCGACCAACACCAATGCGGCCACCATCATGATTGGTGAAAAAGGGGCAGCCCTGATGCTCGAGGATCTTCAGACGTGAGCATCTCCCCAAAAAAGGACGGCCCGGTTTCAGACGAAGGCCCCGTACGGGTCTCCAAACTGCTGGCCGAGCGCGGTCTTTGTTCGCGTCGTGAGGCCGATGCCTACATCGAGCAGGGCCTGGTGCTGCTCGATGGCCAGCCTGTGACTGAACTCGGCACACGCGCCCTGCGACATCAGGTGGTGAGCCTGGCTGCCGGGGCCGTGCGTCAGCAGGAACAGCGTCTGACGGTGATCCTGAACAAGCCGATCGGGCATGTCTCGCATGCCGATGATGATTCGCGCTATCCGCCTGCCGCACGGCTGATCGTGCCGGGTAACCGATGGATGGACCCCCGGCAGCCGGCCGTCCCCAAAGCTGAACAACGACTGAATCTGCGGGGCCTCGCCCCTGCCGGCCGCCTGGACATCGACTCCACCGGGTTACTGGTGCTCACGCAGGACGGCCGCATCGCACGTCAATTGATCGGGGACGATTCCACCATCGAGAAGGAATATCTCGTTCGTGTCACAGGCCGGCTGGATGAGCGCGGTCTGGCCTTGCTCAACCATGGGCTCGCGCTGGATGGCCGCATGCTCAAGCCTGCGAAAGTGTCCTGGCAGAACGAGGATCAACTGAGGTTCGTGCTGCGCGAAGGACGTCATCGCCAGATCCGTCGCATGTGCGAGCAGGTGGGGCTGCAGGTCACCGGGCTGCGGCGCATCCGGATCGGCCGCATTCCGCTGGGCAATCTGCCCGTCGGTCAGTGGCGCGCCCTGGCCGTGTTCGAGCGGTTCTAGCCCGCGCTGACGCCGCCATCGAGCGCGATGGCCTGTCCGGTCAATTGCGCACAGGCGGGGCTGGCCAGATGCACGATCAGAGCGGCCACCTCGGCAGGCTGCAGCACCGATCCCATGGGCACGCCCTGCGCAGCCTGGTCCCGTGTGATGCCGAGTTCGGCAAACCGGCTGCGGGCCATGTCGGTCTCGACCCAGCCTGGGCACACCGCATTGACGGTGATGCCCCGCGGCGCGAGTGCGAGCGCCAGACTCTTCATGAGACCGATCACCCCGTGCTTAGCCGCCGTATAGGCAATTTGATCCGGAACGGCCTTCAGACCCAGCACGCTCGAGACACAGACGATGCGCCCACCGCGCGTCATCATGGGCAGTGCAGCGGCGCAACAGCGCCAGGAGCCTGTCAGGTTGGACTGAACCACCGCTTCAAAGAAAGCCTCATCTGGCGCATCGATCGAGTCACCGCCCGCCAGGCCTGCGTTGTTGACGAGCACATCGATGCGGCCGTGCTGTCCACGGATCTTCGCGAACGCGGCCTGAACGGATGCAGGCGAAGTGACATCGCAGGCGATGGCTTCGATATCGAACTTCATTGACGCTGCTGCTGATGATGAAGTTGACGCTTCCGCTGATGCTGATGCTGATGATGTCGATCGTGACGCCGACGATGCGCTCCTGCCGAGCGCGATCACCCGATCGCCCAACGCGGCAAACGCCTCACAGGTCGCCCGGCCGATGCCTCGCGTGCCCCCGGTCACCACAACGATTCGGTTCATGACCTGAGCCCTCAAGCGGTCGTGAATCCGCCATCCACCGGAAACACGACACCGGTGATGTAGGAGGCCGCATCGGAGGCCAGAAACGCCACGGCCTGCGCCATTTCATCCGGATGGGCCATGCGCCCCAGGGGCACACTGGCCATGGAGAAGCCCGCCTGGGGTGTAGACCCAGAGGCTGGTGCCTGCCGCTGCGCGAGCTGTTGCATGACCTCGCGCAGCATGGCGGTGTCGGTGCTGCCCGGTGCAATGCAGTTGATCCGCACGCCCTGGGCGCCCCAGTCGATCGCCGCGCTGCGGGTGAGCTGAGCCAGCGCCGCCTTGCTCGCCCCATAGGCGGCGCTCGCGGGCTTGCCCACGAGCGCCTGATCGGATGCGATGTTGACGATGGCCCCCCCCCCTGCTGCCACCCTGTG
>Ga0255087_1000051_pt1 | contig 48991 bp, 30 predicted proteins | sample Colum_Miss_RepA__FD_188561 | JGI IMG/M metagenome (GOLD analysis project Ga0255087, IMG submission 188561) | Freshwater microbial communities from Columbia River, Oregon, United States - Colum_Miss_RepA_8d | ecosystem: Environmental > Aquatic > Freshwater > River | place: USA: Oregon | collected...
TGATCTCGCCTACAGAAAACAAGTGGAATCCGCATCGCACATCAATCTCGATCGCCATCAGCAACGAGCCTTCGAACTTTTGACATCAAGCAAAACCCGCGAGGCCTTCGATCTCTCCAAGGAACCCGAAGCACTACGGGAACGCTATGGCCGTAATCTTTTTGGTTCTAGCATGCTTGTTGCCCGCAGATTGGTAGAAGCTGGCGTACCCTTCATTAGTGTGCATCAGGAAATATTCAAGCATTACGGCCACTCCTACGACATGCACGAAAATAATTTTGGCATGTTGAAAAACTTCAACCTCCCCATGCTGGACAAACTGCTTCCAGCCCTGCTTCAAGATCTTGAAGAACGCGGCTTGCTCGATTCAACGCTGGTTATTGTAATGGGCGAAATGGGCAGATCCCCTCGAGTCAATGGCAAGGCGGGGCGCGAACACTGGCCCCAATGCGGTTTCAGTTTGTTAGCGGGCGGCGGAACTAAACAAGGCACCGTTTTTGGAACCACCGACAAAGAAGCTGGCTACCCAGTCGACCACCCAGTACGCCCTTGCGATCTCATCGCCACCATTTATCACCTTCTGGGCATCGACCCACACACACTTATCCATGATAGAATTGGTAGGCCTTTCCCCATCGCCCGTGGAGGAGATCCCGTACAAGGTGTGATTGCTTGATCACCTAGAATTGATCCTGCAATAAATTCAATGCCTCATTATCTCCACCAAATACCCAACACCAAGAAAAACACCTAGTACGATGAAAAAGTTATTACTACTCCCATGATTTCTGTAGTAATCTAAGTACTGGCATTCATACCTTAAAAATCAACCCCTCAAGCGAGAATCAAAAATGAGCCAACCTGTATTCACCTTCGATGTACATCTCGATCTCAGCATGAATGCCCTCGAATGGAATCGCGATTTGCGCTGGTCCATCGAAAAGATCCGCAGGTGGGAATACACCATGAAGGATAAAGTTGACCGGGGCAACAATACCGTAAGCTTCCCAGAAATGCGCAAAGGCCACATAGGGCTATGCGTTGCAACCCAGATTGGCCGCTATTCCCCCTACTTCCACAAACTCCCAGGCTGGAATTCCCCCGAACAAGCCTGGGCTCAAACCCAAGGCCAGCTAGCATGGTATCGGGCCATGGAAGAAGCAGGCGAACTTGTGCAAATCCGTAACCTCGCACAACTCAACAACCATCTCGATTTATGGAAAAATTTCAACATCTCGAATGGGACCCAGCCCTATACTCAGGAATCGCTTAAAAAGGCAAACCATCTTCCCATCGGCTACATCTTAAGCCTCGAAGGCGCAGATTCAATCATCACACTTAAACACCTCGAACGAAGCTACGCAGACGGGCTTCGAGCCTTGGGGCCCGCCCACTACGGGCCAGGTCGATACGCTCATGGCACCGATGCTGAGGGTCCTCTTCCTGCCGCAGGCAAAGATCTTCTCAAGGAGATGCAACGTCTAGGGATCATCCTAGATGCCACACATTTGAATGATGAATGCTTTTGGGATGCCATGGATATTTATCATGGGCCTGTCTGGGCGAGCCATCAAAATTGCAGGGTGCTTGCGCCTTGGAACCGACAATTTGCAGATGATCAAATCAAAGCAATCGTTGAACGAGGTGGCGTTTTAGGCATGGCTTTTGATGCCATCATGATGGTGCCTGGTTGGGTTCACCTCAAAAGCAAACCTTCTGACTTTCAACTAAAGATCGAACGGATCTGCGATCATATTGATCATATCTGCCAGATTGCTGGCAATGCAAAACATGTCGGTATCGGAACCGATCTCGATGGCGGGTTTGGTAATGAACAAACACCCATGGATCTCGACACCATTGCAGATTTGCAAACCATCCCGGGTCTGCTTAAAAAACGAGGCTATTCCCAACCCGATATCGAAGGAATCATGGCGGGCAACTTCATCAACCTACTTCGCAAGGCTTGGCAATAAAACAATATAGCCATAACAAAAGGCATTCTTTATGAAATCATCCTCCTGGGTCACATTGATTCTCACGCTATTTTTCATGGGCATTGATGTGCCACATTCTTTTGCCCAATCAACAATTTCCGAGCCAAAAATCATTGGCCATCGTGGCCTGATGCACGAGGCACCAGAAAACACCCTTACTGCTTTTTCCACCTGCATCAAACTTCAGATTGGCATCGAACTCGATATCAGGCGAACCAAAGATGGTGCTCTCATCATCCTTCATGACGACACCCTAAATCGCACAACCAATGGCAAAGGAAATGTATCTGACCTCACCCTTCAAGAATTAAAAAACCTTGATGCTGGAACTTGGTTTCACCCAACATTCAGGAACGAAAAAGTCCCCACCCTCGAGGAGTTTTTCCTTCTTCTAAAAGCATCAGGCAACAAAAGCACGATGGTTGCAATTGATCTTAAAATCACCGATGCCACCATTGAAAAAGAAATCATTGATCTTGCGAATAAACATCAAGTGCTGCCCCAACTAGTGTTCATAGGCTTAGCCATAAGCGATTTGGAAATTCGTAAGAAGTTAAAACTTGCAGATGCCAACGCACATATTGCGATGCTTGCCAACAAATTAGAAAACCTTGAACCCGCCCTCAACGATGTTCATTCCGACTGGGTTTATGTGCGCTTTATTCCAACCGCTGAAGAAGTGAAAAAGATCCATAACCGGGGAAAGAAAGTCTTTTTGGTTGGCATGTTGGTAGCAGGGAAGGAACCAAAAAATTGGCAACTAGGCAAAGATGCTGGCATCAATGCCTTACTTACTGATCACCCTTTTGAATGCAGAAACACTTGGCGTGCAAACACTAAAAAAGAACAACAGTAAACAAACTTACTTCACCTCAGGCTTTAGCTCCGCAGTCATTTCAAATAACTCTGCAAGCATTTTGTCTGATGCATTCTTTTCCAGACGATTAGTTCCCATCCAGGTTTCATATCCGCCCAGTTCATGATGCCTAGGCGAGGGTAGATAACCATAATAGCCATGCGCCAATGAAATCAGCCAACCTCCTTTAATCGGGCTTTTCTTTTTGTATTCCAACCCGATTTCGCAAAACACTTCGCAGGGCATGGTGGCAATCGATCGATCGCCAATCCTTAACACCTGTAAGGGAATCTTTAATTTTTCTGGATACTCCGCCATGGTGGAAATTCGCTGCGCATAAATAGCAGAAAGATTCCCCTTGGCAGGGTCTTTAGTTGGGTCTGCAAGCGTTTGCTTAACCCATTCCATATCGGCAGAATCGGGCCTTCGAAGCCCGATAAGTGGTTCGCGAAAGCGTGCGCCAAGTGTTACATAAGATTCATACTTCAACTTAGCCACGGATTCAGACACCTTGGTTGCAAGATCATTTGCGACAATGGTCATTTGCTCATAGGGTTTTTGTCTGCCTCGTGGGGTTTTAAAATTAATGTTGTTGATATCGCCACTGGTACCGTTGGCCATCAATGCGACAAAGGAATTGTTTTGTGGGCTGAGAAGCTCTTTTAACTTTTCGCAATATACCCCGTAATAATCAGAGGATATATCGCCATTATCAACGCCACCCACATAATGAAGGGAATAAGAGGAGAACAAGGCAATGGGTTTGCCATTGGGTTCACGAAGAAAAATAAAAGAGGCGGTAGGATCGGTGGGCCCAGCGGGTTCGATCAAATCAGGGCTGCCTGCGCCGGGGTTCATTTTCACGCGGTCTAATTTCCCAAAGGGGTTGAGGGGCATTTTGCCATCTTTTAAAAACCACCTCCGATTAAATACATGCTCAGGAGCTTCAACATTTCCAAATGCAATTTCACTTACCCGCAATTGATCGTTTGCTTTTTTTACCCCATCTGCAATTCTGCGTACCACTAACTTTTGATATTCATCCAAGGTTTGCTGGATTGATCTCGGGTTCTGCCCCAATACACTGGCGGCAGAATGGGTATGGGTTGCAGAAATCAAAACATTCGCTGCGGGGATTTTGGTTTCCTTTTCGATGATACTTCGTGCTTCATCACTGACATGCTTCGCTATGCCTAAAAGGTCTAAAACAACAATTGCTAATTTCGTTGTGCCATCATCCAGCACCAAACATCGGGCATTAAGCTGATCATGCACTCGGGTAGAGGGGAAGGGCACAAAGCCGCCAATAATTTTACTGCCTAAGGGTGAGGTGATATCCGAAGTAGCAGCTCCCGCACGAAAGATTTTCTCTGCACCAAGTACTGGGATTGAGGTGATTAAAAAAAAATGCATGACAACGAAAATCTTGATGGTAATTGGCTTTGTAGATTTCATAGCAGCCTTTAGCAATATTGGTGGCGGGTTAAACTTTTAGGCAGTGGTGTATCATAATTCATCGATGCGGCATGTAAACAAAAAAAGGCCTGAAGGAAGTTAAACCTTCAGGCCTTTAAGTTTTAGTTTAGCAACCAACCGTTAGGGAAGTTGGAAGTTTTCGCCACCTTGCGCCGTTGCAAGGCCACCAGCAACCAAAGGGCTGATAGCATCGGTCAGGAAGCCAACATGACCATCAGCATACACAGCATAAGCACCACCAGTATGAAAACTGAATGGCTCATCATTAGGGCCATAGTTATTGGTAGCCCATGTTGATGCAAGGCTGCTAGGTGTATTATTGATCATCTTTCTTGTATTGCATGTACCTGCACTAGTTGTCGGTGCAGTTGCAGCGGTTGTCGCACAAGATGTACCACTCATAGCTGCAACAACTGGCCAAGTAGGAGGACCAGACCAACCATTGCCTTGATCGGGTTCAGCCCAACGACCAATACGACGATTGCCAGAAACACCAGGGGCTACAATACCGGTAGTTACATTTGCACCGCCATCAGGATCAACATATTTACTGGAAGTAGTAAGATTTGCACCGCTGAAAACTACACCACGACCAACATCTTCCATAAGCGCAACGGTATTGCTGGTGCCATCAGAAACAGCAGTCAAGCTCATGCCACCAGTCATAGATGCAACATAAGTATCTGCAACATTAGCGCCAGTACCACCCTTTTTGTAATTGACGGTACCCGTCAAGGTTAGAGCGCCTTTTTTCTTACCCGCATTATTATTCCAGCGCATTCCAAATGTGGGATCGATATCGCAGTAGGCGATGGGCATGTAATCGGACAATCCATAATTTTGCGCATCCTTGCCCTGATGAGCAGGGTTCGCTGGGCAAACAAAAGCTTTGATCACGGTTTGGAATGGCACTTGCGTTGCTGCAACACCCGTTGCACCACCAACATCATTAGATGCATAATGCCTTGCGGGATTAATCATTTTGTATACATTTTCCTGCTCCATGTAAGGTAGAATTGCAGTAAATGTAGAAATGGTATCAAAAGAAGTTACCCCAGCACCGGTAATGCCTTCACCCGATGTTGGCAAACAACTATAGGTGCTGGCAAAGTTATGCAAAGATAGGCCAACTTGTTTCAGATTATTGGCACACTGAGTTTTGGCAGCGGCTTCTCGCACCTTCTGAACAGCAGGTAACAACAAACCAATCAAAATTGCAATGATTGCAATAACCACTAAAAGCTCGATCAAGGTGAAAGCCTTCTTTCCCTTTTTCAAATCAACAAATAGCTTAAACATCAAATACCCCCCCTAAAATAAAAAGTAAAAAACAACAAACAGAATGCCATTAAGCTTCTAAGAAACTGCAATAGATTCAGAAACTATAATAGATTCAATTTTTCTATTATATTGGAGATAATGTAGTTCATGAGAAGATGTCGTGTTTATTTTGTGAAGAAAATTCTACACAAACGCCCCTTGTTTTCCCATTGAATGTTGATTGTATTAAGGGGCTTAACCCGGCGGCACCTTCAATATTCATCACTTCTTCACAAACCAACACCCCAATTTTTATAAAATGAAATTTCTTTGAACTATTAGGTGCAGGCATCATGAAACCCTTATTTGCAATCGCCTGCCTGCTTGCCGCCTTCTGCATGAGCAGCATCCAACCCTTGCTGGGAAAGATGCTTCTACCCTCTTATGGTGGTTCCAATTCCGTCTGGACCACCGCAATGCTATTTTTCCAAACCTGCCTTCTTGCGGGATATTTTTATTCTTATCTGCTATCTCGCTTCACCTCCCCATTACTAGCCTGCATTATCCATAGCACCCTTTGGCTGCTTGCATTTCTAACCCTGCCTTTTTCCACCACACAGTATCAAACCGAATCCCTGACAAAATATGCAGCTCTTGAACTCCTAATCAATCTCATCAGCCATGCAGCTTTCCCTCTTACACTGCTAAGCGCAAGTGCCCCCCTACTACAATGGTGGTTTGCCAATACCCAACCAAAATCGGACAACCCCTACTCCCTTTACATTGCCAGCAATGTGGGAACCTTGGCAGGCCTGCTTTCCTACCCTCTTTTAATTGAACCTGCATTGGGTCTGCAAATCCAAAGTAAGGGCTGGTTGGCTTGCTGGATCCTCCTCACACTAACATTAAGTGCATGCATCTGGATGGTTATTACTAAGCGGAAGGCAATCATACCCGATGCCAATATTTCGCCCACGATGACTTACGCCCCGAATAGGATGCGCTGGCTGTTCCTATCCTTCATTCCATCTAGCATGATGCTTGCCATCACCACTAAAATCTCTCAGGAATTACCCCCCATGCCCTTGCTTTGGCTGGGCCCACTATTGGTGTACATGCTGACCTTTATTCTCGCCTTCCTAAATTGGAAACAAAAACTTTGGAACTTAGTTTTATGGGCGAACGCGTTGGCGCTAATTCTACAGCTCTCCCTGACTTTAGGTGCTTTCCCCATAGGCTTTGAAGTGCTGGCTTTCTTCTGGTTGCTTTCCCTCTTACTTGTTGGACTGGTTTGCCATGGGCTTCTTTATCAATCCCGCCCACCAGTGCAATACCTGACCGAATTTTATCTATGGCTTGCAGCAGGGGGTTTTTTAGGTGGCGTATTTCAAGCCCTCATCGCGCCCACGCTTTTTCCCGACCTCTACGAATTCTGGATTTCTCTTGCACTCGCTGCCTTTGCAATTCCCAACCTACCCTGGCTTCAAACCAATCACACTAAACTTGATCACAAACCCCTCCGCTGGATTATCGCCCTAGCCATTGCTGTCGCAATTTTCCTTCTCGCCCTTCAAAATTCACCTTACAAAGGTCTTCAATGTGCGGTAGTTTTGGTGCTGATACCATACCTACCCAGACCCATCCTGTTTGGCATCGTTTTTTCAACCATTGTTTTTATCAAACTATTTTTGGTCGACTCAATTGACCAAAACCTAATTTTCCAAGAACGCAGCTTTTATGGTGTCCACAGGGTTTCCACAGGAACCAATCAAAAAGTTCGCTGGCTCTATCATGGCATCACCGAACATGGCGCCCAGATCATCTCCGAATCAGGGAAACCACCTTACTCTCCACTTGTTTATTACCACCCGTTTGGCCCCGCAGGCCAGATTCTTCTACGAAGGACCCAGCTTAAAAATATTGAGCCCATCGGGGTAGTAGGCCTAGGTGCCGGTTCCCTTGCTTGGTATGCTGCTTCAGGTCAAAAAATCGAGTTTTTTGAAATCGACCCCATGGTTGCCCGCATTGCATCCAACAAAAAGCTCTTTACTTACCTGCCCGAATGCAAGGGAGAATATCATATCAAGCTCGGGGATGCCCGCACCAACCTGAAGCAAGAACCCGATTCCAAATTTGGTATTCTTATTCTCGATGCCTTTTCTTCCGATGCCATCCCCGTACACCTGCTCACCAAAGAAGCCATCCAAACTTTCGTAACCAAACTTCAAGATGATGGCGTATTGCTTTTTCACATTTCAAACAGGCACCTAGATCTTCGCCCACAATTAAATGCAGTAGCAAAAGAACTGGGTTTAATTGCACTCGTGCAAAATCAAGGTAAAGATAAGATTTCTGAACGCGAGGCGAAATCAGGCCTCGCCCCTTCCATGTGGGTGATCATGGGCCGTAATCCAAAAACACTTGCGGATCAAATCATCCCGGAAAAATGGGCACCTCTTCCCAATACTCCTTTCCGACTATGGACCGATGATTTCTCTTGCGTGCTAAACGCTTGGCGCTAAAACCAGCATTTGTGATGGTCAGCAAAGAAGAAGCATTTGCCACGGATGAACACGGAATTACACGGAATAAGAAGGAAAATCAGAGCCGGAAGCGTTAGCGACGGTAAGCATAGAAATACATTGGCCACGGATGAACACGGAATTACACGGAATAAGAAGGGAAATCAGAGCCGGAAGCGTTAGCGACGGGAAGCCAAAAATAAGCATTGGCCACGGACGAACACGGAATTTAATCAGAGCCGGAAGCGTTAGCGACGGGAAGCATAGAAATACATCGGCCACGGAAAAGAAGCTAAAGAAGATGTATTGGCCACGGACGAACACGGAAACGAAGGATTTAATCAGAGCCGGAAGCGTTAGCGACGGTAAGCCAAAAATAGGCATTTGCCAAGGGCAAATGGTTAGAAAGAATCCCTTTCCGTCATTTTCGCGAATGCGGAAATCCATATTTACAGCAAGGCAAGAATGGACCCCCGCATACGCGAGGGTGACCAGGGCGCGGAATAAGCGGGGAATGAAAGCATTCTCACCGCGAAGAGCGCAAAGGAAAACAAGAAATCCCAACTTATCTGCTGCTTCTTAGCGTCCTTAGCGGTAAAGATTCTTGGCGATATCTCCCAGAAACTTTTTAACTAAACGAACTGCAACCGGGCTTTTTAGTGCGAATGGAATACCCTTGATTTTCATCTCGAACCTTTGGGGTAATGATGGGTAAACTTACATCTCTAGCTATTTAGTCTTAGCGAAATCTGAATTGGCTTCTTTGGTTATTCCTAGGGCTTTATACACCTCCTCCCGATTGTAGTAGGCATCCGCATACTTGGGGTCTAGTTCAATCGCTTTGGTGTAATCTGCTAGGGATTCGGCATACTTCTTTAAATTGCTATACGCAACGCCCCGATTGTAGTAGGCTTTCGCATACTTAGGTTCTAGTTCAATCACTTTGGTGAAATTTGCTAGGGATTCTTCGTACTTCTTTAATGCGTTATACGCAACCCCACGATTGTAGTAGGCTCTCGCATACTTAGGATCAAGTTCAATCGCTTTGCTGTAATCTGCTAGGGCTTCTTCGTACTTCTTTAATGCGTTATACGCAACCCCCCGATTGTAGAAGGCATTCACATTCTTAGGATCTAGTTCAATCGCTTTGGTGTAATCTGCTAGGGCTTCTTCGTACTTCTTTAATGCGTTATACGCAACCCCCCGATTGTAGTAGACATCCGCATACTTAGGGTCTAGTTCAATCTCTTTGGTGAAATCTGCTAGGGCTTCGGGATACTTCTTTAAACGGTTATACGCAATCCCCCGATGAAAGTAGGCATCCGTATACTTAGGGTCTATTTCAATCGCTTTGGTAAAATTGATAATGGCAGTACTTAAATCGTTATTTTTTTCTGCATTGTTGCCTTTTTTTAGCGCCACTTCCGCTTCCGCTTTTTTATCTGTTGTTTGGACCGATATGATAAAGGCACAAATTAAAACAAAAAAGATACTAAGGATTATTATTTTTTTCATATTGCACCAGAAAAGAAAACCCGTGGGTACTAATCCACGGGTTTTAAAATTAATATCCCAAATAAATGGCATCAGGCTTATCAGTCACTGATTTTACTTGCCTTAAGTGTATCTGATTTTGCCTGGGGTAACTTACCCATGGCTTTATACGCCAAACTGCGATTTAAATAGGCACCCCGGTTATCAGGATTCAGCTCGATTGCTTTTGAAAAGTCTTTAACAGCTTCATCATTTTTTTTAAGAGCTAAATAACAATTCCCGCGAATGTTGTAGGCTTCAACAAATTTTTCATCCATTTCAATCACCTTGTTAAACTGCTCAATAGCGGAATCGTAATCTTTATTTAAAAATAATTCTCGACCCTTTACATAGGCCGTCCCCTTAGAATCAAGGCCTGATGAACAACCAAACAATCCCATAGTAACAAGCATTAATACAAATAAAAAGTTGCGTTTCATGGTGTCTCCTTAAAATTAAATCATCAACCCCGATACAAATAAAAACAACCCTCCCTTTATAAAAGGAAGGGTTATTCGATTTAGAACCTTTATTCGTCCAAACTTACAATTATGCCATCGGTTGCACCGATTGCATACTTCAAAGTTTTGGCATTTACAGTTTCCTTGATGAAGCGTACAGATCCATCGCCCATGGTTGCATTTACACCACCGCCATGGAAACTGAATGGCTCATCATTTGGACCGCAATTATTAACGCTCCACAAACATGTGGAAGGACCACCTGTAGGAGATGCATTATTATTAATTTTTGCAATGCCTGCACCACCGGTTTGTTTGTGTGGTCCGGAAAAACCATTACCAAATGCATCTGGATCTGCCCATGCATAAACCCTACGTGCATTAGAAGCAACTCCGTCACCTACAGCACTATGACCTGGTGCTGTCAACGGACTTGGTCTGGAAGAACCTGATCCAAATCTTGCTACAGACGTATACGCTCTTCCTGCATCTTCAATCACCATGATGGTATTCGACATACCATCGGTGCAACTGTTGGCGCCTTGGTTTAAACCAAGCATCCCAAAAGCCATGGTAGATCTTGGCTGACCTGAATTTCTAACTAAAGTAGTATCGTCAACATCAGACATTACAGGCACCATGTAATCGACTGGCCCTAAAGCTTCAGAATCACCCACACCTCTTGATGCAGGTGGCAACGGCACACTTGGGCAAACAAAAGTATTTATTATGGTCTTTGCAGCAGTCCAGCCACTTGGATACGCTGTGTCGTCATAATCACGACCTCTTGCTGTTGCATGTAAACCACCGGTGGTAGCTAATGCAGTATATCCAGTGATTGCTGTTCCGCCTGGAAAAATTGGAGTTGCATGGTCAAACATTTTATAAACCGTTTCCATCTCAATGTATGGCAGCAATTGGGTACCAAAAGAATGAGGCATGTAAAACGTAGTAGCAGTTCCGGTAGAATCCAATTGCCCTGGATGTGGAAACACATTGTAGGTGGTAAGATGATTGTGGGCAGCGAGTCCCATTTGCTTCATATTATTTGAGCAAGTCATACGGGCTGCTGCATCGCGCACCTTCTGCACTGCTGGCAGAAGAAGGCCGATAAGGATTGCAATGATCGCGATAACGACCAAAAGTTCGATAAGGGTAAAGGCTTTCTTCCCCTTCTTCATGTAACTAAGACGCTTCAACATAGAATCATTTCCCCCAGGAAAAAATATTCGTAAACAAAATTCCAAAACAAATAATCAACACCTGAGGCATTAAACTAGGATGGGGGCAAAGATTCAAACAAAGAAATGAAGTACGAAGTGAGAAGAACCCGTTAAGATAATAAAGGGCTTGTTTTTAAGGGTTTTTTAAGGGTTACAAATGCGGTCTTAACCAAAAATACATCAATCATTCATCATCTATTCACCAAAATAAATTGGCGGATTATTGTTGGGATGAGAGTTTACTTTGATCTGGGATTTTTCATCCAGTAAAAACGGCCATCTTCCGCCCCGCCAAGAAAATCCGCAATGCCATCCCCATCAAAATCAACCGTCGTAGGGCTAACATCATGGCCTTCGATATTTTGCTTGGCAAGAGTTCCTTTTTTTTCAAAGAGCCATTTGCCCTCTTTTTTACCAACACCAAGATAAAGATCAGCATTGGAAGAGTTTAAAAGTAAATCGGTTTGACCATCGCCATTCCAATCAATCAGGGCGATTTTTCTTCTGCCACTAGCACCTGCAACTCGATCATTAAAGCGCAGGGGTTTACCCGCGGGGTCACAGAAGACCCTAGTGGGAGGCAATAGGACTCGTTTGCCACCCTTGATGGATCGTTCAAATAAAACAAAATAACCCTCAGTATCAAGCATGCACAAATCAGGCATGCCATCTTGATTCATATCAAAAACAACAGGAGTGGTGCGCCATTGGGTCACTAATTGTTTTTCAGTGGGATTCCACCAATTCCAAGCAGGTTTTGGCGCAGGGCCCTGCCAGTCAACCTCGATGGGTTGAGGCTTAGTTAACCGAGGAGAAGTTCGGGTGCCAATATTTTTAAGCCATTCCACTTTCCCCAAGATGGAGTTATAGATGATATCTGGTAAACCATCGCCATCCCAATCAGCAATGCTAAGAGTGGTGTAGCCCCATTTGGCTTCTGCGGGGCCTTGAATACTACCGTTGACACCAGCCATCACCCTGAATATTTTGTCATCCGCTTTTAACTTTACCGGAGCAGCCCATTTGGGAGAAGCAACCTTGGGGCCGGAGAGGTTTTCAAAAAACTCGATGTAGCCAGCAGTGTTGCCAGAAAGAATATCGATATCGCCATCGCCATCCCAATCAAAACCAACAGGGGTTGCGAGTGCGCCTGATTTCAAAGTATCTGCTTGCTGCTGAAAGTATCTGGGTTCTAAAAAAACGGGAACGCTGCCTTTCACTGAGGCATTGTTTTTATCGGTAACATTTTCGATAAAAGCGACTCTGCCATCTTCATCCCCAACGATGAGGTCTAAATCGCCATCCTTATCCCAATCGAATGCGATGGGGACAATCATTTGCAAATCCATGATCAAAGGTTTTCCAGTTGGGGTGAGAATTCTTTTTCCCGAAGCGTAAACAGTTTTAGTGCGAGTACCGATGTTTTCAAAGTAGGTGAAACCATCAAGAAATTCGCCACAGATAAGATCAAGATCGCCATCGTTATCAAAGTCATGAAAATTAGGGGATGGGCAACCAAAGACATCGATGGGTTTATTTCCCGCAGTAATCTTTATGGGTTTTTCATAAGAGGGCGAATCATTTGTGCCTTTATTGCGGTGCAGATAAACAAAACCATGAAGGGGGCCGTTAACCCATTCGCCTTTATTGTTGAAGGCATTATCCCAGCCATAGAACGACCAATCTTCAATTCCTGAAACAATATCGAGCTTGCCATCGCCATCGAAATCAACATAGCGCCATTGGTTATGACGAACTTTCGGTCCATTGGGTTGTTTGCCCTCGTATTCATGAAATTTCGCAGGGATGGGGAGTGTAATGCGTTCAGCTAGGCCAAGTGAGGGGAAGTTTTTGTATTCAAAACCTGGCGATAAAACCCTTAGTTTGCCATCAATGTAACTGGGCATGACATAGTGCACGGTGGAGCTAAGTTTACGGGAGGGCTTAAATAATGGGAGTTTATTTTTGCTGGTACTGCCCGAGATGTTTTCGAAGAACCAAACTCCGTTAGAGGGTTTATCTGGGCAAGAAACGATAAGATCATAATCACCATCGCCATCAACATCATAGGGAATAGGCCAGGCCCAAAGGCCAACGCCTAGATCAACAACTAATCCCGGATGATTGTAGGAAAGCTTCTCCAACCCTTGCGCTTGCGAAATTTGAGCAACAAAGAGCAAGAGAAAAAGTGTGGCATAGAGTTTCATAAAGAGGTTTCTTTTTCATGGTAAAGATTATTTCTTGCACGGAAGAATAATGCGAGAAGCCATGTCTTGCTGATGAAAAACTTTCTCGGTTGCAATCACCGTGGTTTTTGAAAATGGGCCTTCTGCAGTATTGGTATTGCGATCAAACAAGGGAAAATAAGAACCGCAAACTTGAACACGCAGGGAATGCCCTTTGGGAAGCTCCGCAGCAATGGGCCCTAGATCTACCGTGATTTTGTACACTTCGCCTGGTTTCATTTCCTTGGGCATCAAGATTGAATCGCGAAAACTACCACGAAGTATTCCAACCACAAGGTTGTAAGAAAAACCATCCGGTGCAACATCTGTTAGCTTGACCACCCAATCTGCATCTTTGGTATCGGTCGAAACAAACAGCTCTGCCTTGGGATTTCCCGCAAATCTTAGAGGTTTGTCAAGTGGCTTGGTAGTATAAACCAAAACATCTTTTCGTTCTTCAATTGGCCTTTGATCAACCGGTGCCCAATGGGCCAGATGCAATGGTCTTTTATCGGTGATAGGCAATGCGGGCACAGGTTTAGCGGGATCGGCTTTAAAACTATCCGCTGCTTCATCTAATTCGGGTGCAGCTAAATTCAAAATTCCATCGCCTTTCACACCATTCGCATTACCATTGGAATGCAAATAAAAGGCGGTGTTTTCAAATCCTTCTGGGGGCCAAGTGCCCGCATCGTTCCAAGTATTATCGCCCACCGAAAAATAACGCACCGGAATAAAAGGCTTTTCCAAAGCTTTGGCATCTTGCTTTAAGAAACGATTAAACCAATCGAGGTTGGCTTGCACTGGATCCCAGATTGCATTGGGGCCGAAATCGATATCACCCACTTTGTTTTTCCCGATGGTGCCATGATCCCAAGGCCCAAGAATCAATTGCTGCTGCTTGCGAACTATCGTTTTTGACGCTTTCTTTTGCATAATCATAAAGTTATCCACGGATTCCCTCGAAAAGAAATCGTAGTAGCCAACCACATGCAAAACCGAAAGATCAAGGTCTGTGATTTGATTGGTAAGGTTCAAACGGTTCCAGTAACCATCTGGCTTGTTGTGGGTTAGCATCCCAGTCAGCCAGGGGATGGGCCAACCAATTTTCGTATCCATCTCACTTAAAGGAAGATGCATGAGGGCAGCATCCCATTGATCGGTAACCTTGGCATTTTCAGGCTTGGTAGAATTACCACCTGCCCATTTTGCGATGAGCGAAAGCCTTACTGCGCCACCCAGATAAAGATTGCGATAGAAACTACTCCAAGTTGCTGTGGGGCTGATGGTAACCAAACCCGGGGGTTTTTCTGCTGCAGCTTGCCATTGCGTTGCACCAACATAAGAACTTCCCCACATCCCTATTCTGCCATTACACCATGATTGCCTATAAACCCATTCGATGGCATCGAAACCATCCTGACCTTCGTTGTTGTAAGGGATTAAATCGCCTTTAGATTTGAAAGTACCCCTGCAATCCTGCACGACCACAATATATCCTTCGCGAGCAAAGCGTTCTGCAATATTCGTAACCCGGCTTTTGTTGTAGGGAGTTCGCATCACCACCACAGGTGCCTTGGCCTGGCCCACCTGATAAATATCAGTTGCAAGCAAAATGCCATCGCGCATTGCTACGCCTACCGATTCCATGCGAACAGGCGCTGGTTCTGCAGCCTTAGAAATTGAAACAAGCAAAGTTGAAACAAGCAAAAGGCTTGCAATGCATCTTACAAAGCGCAATAAGTTCATGGTCAAACTTTCAAATGAAGAGTAATAACTAAATACAACCCTCTTTTACCCTAAAAAAGCAGTACTGAAAAGCATGAAACTTTTAGGAAGACCAAATGTATTTCTTGTGAAAGAAAATGGTAAATAGATGATAGAATCACTATCAAGAAAAATAAGGGAGCTATTTAAATGGTACTGTTATTACTTGCAGGATTATTGCTACCGGGCCAAAAAGAACAACCCGAGCTTCAAGGTAAAATATTCCCTGCTATTACAAATCATCTTAAGATCATTTCAACGGATGGGAAATCCATCGATACCATTCATGAGAAAGCACAAAAAGAATTAGCAAAAGTAATTGCTGAGCAATACCAACTAGGGAAAGAACTTTCAATCATCCTTGTATGCACTGGCAATTCTAGACGAAGCATGATGGGCGCAGCCATGGGCAATGCCTCTGCAGCGTATCATGGGTTTTCGGACCTAAGATTTTATTCAGGCGGAACGACCCCAAGTGCCTTTAACAGCAGATCGATTCGAGCACTTAAAGAAATAGGTTTTAAAATCGAACCCACAGGCGGGAAAACAAAACCAGGCCCCAAAGGGGAAGACAACCCCTTTTATCAGGTTTCTTGGTTAAAAGATCAGGGCTGGAATTGCATTGAGTTTTCCAAGCATTACAGCGACCCGAAAAACCCACAAAAAGATTTCATCGCCCTGATGGTTTGTGATGAAGCGGATAGCGCCTGCACAGTGGTCATGGGAGCTAAAAAACGCATACCCGTTCCTTTTGCAGACCCCAAAGCATTTGATGGGAAGCCCGAAGAAGCTGCGAAATACAGCGAAAGGCGCGATGATATTGGTCGCTTCATGCTCTCAACCCTGGCAATTGCCAAGGAACAATTAAAAAGCAAGTAACACTTGATGGAACAAAAAGAAATCAAGCATCTGTAAAAGGGCCAGCATTAATTTTCTTAAGTGCATCTCGTACTTTTACCCCGTTGATTTCTTGCACACTCTGATTATTTGCAACCGACATCGCTGCAGCTTGACCAGCAGCTTCGCCCATTGCCATCGCTGTTACCGTTACCCGGGTTGAGGCGTGAGCGCCACGGGTTGCAGAATGGCACCTTCCAGCAACCAAAAGGTTTTCCACTTTCTGAGGCAGCAACGCACGGTAGGGAATATCGTAGGGTTCGGGCTGCACCTTCTTGGGATCAAAATTATTGGCGCTGCCCACAGTTGTTTTGTTCGGATGCAAATCAAGATACCAACAGCCTGTTGCTATCGCATCATCGAACCTTTGGCTTTTCATCAGGTTCTCTTCTGAAAGAACATGCTGCCCAATAATCCTTCGCGATTCCCTCACCCCTATCCATGGATAAGCCTCGATGAAATAAGAATTCTCAAATCCGGGGACTTCTTTTTTCCAAGTACGAAACATCGCATGGGCATCGGCACGGCCCTGCATTTCAGCACGGCTTAAATCTGCTGCATCGGTCGGGTTCGCAGGTACGCGCACACCATGAATATATACTTCATCATCGCCATAAAGAAACATCACGCCCGGCCCATAGTAGAAAGGCAGATCACCTCGAACCACTGCTTTTGCAAGTGCTTCCCTACAATTTTTGGTCATATCGATATTCTTTTTCACATGGCCTATGCGGAAATGAAGAGTCAAAGGCTGCACCTCGGTGTTTTGTTCGTAAGGCGCACCAGCCCAAGCTGCGACATCAGCATCACCGGTGCAATCAATCACCACTTTGGGATGAAGAGCAACCAAGCCATCCTTGTTAGCAACATGAACTGTCTTAATCCTTCCACCCAGAGACTCTACACCACAGACAAAGGAATTAAAAAGAATAGAGAGCGAACCCTTTTGTTCCCGAAAAAGATTATCGAGAAGAAGTTTAAACTCGAAGGAGTTGGGAATGGTGGGGTTGTGTTTAGAAACTGTTTTAGCATCGGGCGCACACACACCTGATTTTGAAAGAAGCTCGAGTGCAATTCCGCGAACTACGATGCGATTATCACGGATGTTGGCAATGCCATCGAAATAAGGCAAACCAACGCAAGTTATAATTCCGCCTGCGAAAGGGGCTTTTTCGATGACCATCACCTTTGCACCTGCCCGAGATGCAGCCAACGCTGCTGCAGATCCCGCACACCCTGCACCACAAACCAAGACATCAACATTCATATTTTTGCTGAATCTTAATCCAGGAGTTTCAGAGGCTGCAACTGCATTCGAGCCAGCGACTACGGATGCTGTCGCTGCAGTGGTTTGAATAAACTTCCTGCGGGTCGGGGAATAATCCAAATGATCCATGTCGTTCACCTTGAAATAAGCAATGATTAAGAAAGAATTTCAAGAATAGGTTTTCCTTGATCGATTTCGAGGCGCTTCCTACCTGGAATCTCTAGCTTTTTATTGTCAATGCCCAGAAGGTGAAGGGTGGTGGCATGAAGATCTGTGACATAATGCCCCTCCCCAAGAGCATGATAACCGAGCTCATCGGTAGCACCATGAACATGGCCTTTTTTGATTCCCGCACCCGCCATCCAAATAGTAAACCCATTAGGATGATGATCTCTGCCAGTCTTACCCCCGCCTCGAAGTTCGAGCCCTGGGGTGCGACCAAACTCGGTGCAGAAAACAACAAGCACATCATCCATGAGCCCGCGTTGTTTAAGATCCATGATCAGCCCTGCTATGGGCAAGTCGATGGTTTCGCAAAGGCGTGTGTGATTAGTTTTCAAATTCTGGTGAGAATCCCAAACACCATAGGCGGATGGGAAAACCTGAACAAAGCGAACCCCCCGCTCAACCATCCTTCGTGCTGCAAGTAGCCTCTGCCCTGCAACCTTGGTGGAATCTTTATCCAGGCCGTACATGCGCTGCGTATGATTGGTTTCATGAGAAAAATCAACAGCTTCAGGAATAGCAGCCTGCATTCTAAATGCAAGCTCATACGAGTGAATGCGCGCTAGCAGATCTTTGTCGTTGGGGTATTCGACCGCAGCCAAGCCGTTAAGCCGATGGATGAGTGCATATTCTGCGCGTTGTTGTTCAAGGGATTGTGAAGACTGGCGCTGGCCGAAGGGTAGTGGGTTTTTAGGATCAAGGGCAACCGGAACGCCCATATGCTTGGGGCCAAGGTAAAGAGAATCGATAGAGAATTGTGTGGTGGAGCGGGTAGGGCCGCCGAGTACGACAAACTTGGGAAGATTCTGGTTCAGGGTACCCAGTCCATAATGCGCCCACGAACCAATGCATGGTTGCTGTTCATCCAGTCTGTGCCTACCCGTGTGGATCTGATTTTCAGCAGCATGATCGTTATCAGTAGTCCACATGTTGCGCACAAAGCAAAGCTCATCGACTTGCTTTGCAAGGTGAGGCCACCAATCAGTAATTTCGATACCACTCTGGCCATGTTTTTTGAAACCTACCTGCATGGGATAAATGGTAGGGTAGACATCGCGCACATTAATATCTTCTGAAGCGACTGAGCGGAAGCGTTTCGTATGCAACGGAGATTTCAAAGGGTTTTCAAATGGAGTCTTATCAAAGGTCATACCTGAATATTTATCCAAAGCAGGTTTGGGGTCGAATGTTTCCATATGACTGTACCCGCCTGATAGAAACACCCAGATGACCGACTTTGCCTTAGGTTTTACGTGGGGTATACCACTGGGAACATCCCCCGCTGTTTCAGCTTTTGCGATGCCATCTTCCGCAAGCATCGCGCCAAGTGCCATGCCTGTGCAACCCAAACCGAAGTCTGAAAGAAAAGCTCTTCGCGAAGTTGTTTGCTGGTAGTTGTAATTTTCGCCCATGTTTTTCACCTGATGGTTACAAAATCGTTATGGTTAAGCAGAGCCCGCAACATCGATTCCCTGGACGCTATATCAGCATTTGCAAGATAAGTTTTGCAAGTTGCAACTTCTGCCGGCAACGGAGAACGACCCAGCACTTTTTTAAAAGCCCTATGAATAAAAGCATCATTTTTTTCATGATGGGAAGTAGCTTCAAAAACTTGAGCCCAGATTTCTTTCTCCATGCTACTTGCAGCCTGATGAATAATTTCACTGTTGGTAAGGGCAAGTGCCTGCTGGGGAATGATGGTTCGTGTGCGCCTGTAACAATCGAGAGAATCAGGGGCATCAAACAACTCTGCAAATTTACTTTTACCGCCATCTTCAGGGTAGATGCTGTAATAAATGCTGCGTCTGAATGTGGATAAAGCCTGGTCATTTTCCAATTCCTGGCCCTTCATCTGCTGGTTTAACCTGCCTGATAATTGAATGATACTATCGCGGATAACCTCTGCCTCCATACGCCCGGTATTCATACGCCCTAGCAACTGATTTTCCGGATCAAGCACCTGAGCCTGAGTGTTGTCAGCAAATGCAGAAGTCTGCTTGTACGCCTGACTGGTAACCATCAGCCTGTGCATATGTTTCATATTCCAACCAGAATCCATAAGTTCGTTTGCAAGCCAGTCGAGTAATTCGGGATGGGTGGGGGTCTTTCCATTCCTACCAAAATCAGCAACAGAACTCACCAATGGATTATGAAAATGCCTGGCCCAGATGTGGTTGGCTGCAACTCGTGCGGTAAGAGGGTTACTGCGATCGGTGATCCATAAAGCAAGGGCTTTCCTTCTACCGGTGCTTTTTTCAGGGAATACAGGCGAAAGCAAAGTGTACTGATCGGCCATTTTTAAATCTGATCGAATAGCTTGTGCCTTTTCTAGTTTTGCTTTTGCAGTTGCAAGCTTTTTAGAAAGGGTATCGAGATCTTTTGCAACCGTTGGAGGATTTTTAATCTTCGCTTCCTGAAGAAGTATTTCAGCCTTTGCAAGATTCGCATCAGCTCTTAAAACTGCGGCATTCTTTTCCAAGGTGGAAGCTTCCTTAATTGCATTATTTATTCTTTGCTGATCTTTAGCTGCAAATTTTTCTTCATCAGCCCTGATGCGGGCCTCACCGCTTTTTAATTCCGCCTTCGCAGCTTCAAGTTCTAATTGAGCACCAAGATGCCCCCCTGCCGCTTTTCTCACTTCGCTTCTTGCATTTTCCAAATTGGCCAATGAGGTTTGCAGCACATCGTTGCATTCAGACGATGAAACAAACGATTTTCCACCAGCGATGTTCATCTGCGAACTCTCCCACCCCAAGGCCCCGATAATATCTTTACCATTCGCAAATGGGCTTTGCTCAAAGTCGAATGAAACCAATTTGATTTTCTGGGGTGATAAAATATGAAGATCGTCAAGCGCAACCTTGCTTCCAGGCCTTGCATCAAAAAGAATACCCTTCGCTGGATTGCCTACCGGGTTCCACTGGTTTAATGCAACCTTGATGGAAGATACAATCACTTTATCATCAGGCAAAGAACGAATCGAAAGCAAACAATGATCCGCCTTGGGATACACATCCATCTGGATGCGAAATTTATTCTGCCCCTTGGTAAAGTCGTAGGCCCCCACATTAAATTCAGTGAAGGAACCTGGTTTATAAGCAGCAACACGACCTTTATCAAATGCCACATAACCTGCGGTCAATCCCTTTGCATGATCTTTTACAAGCTGAAAATTGAAATGGGCATCCGTAAGTATCATCAAGGTAAATTCTATGCGGGTCCCTTCTTCCAAGGATTTCATAGAGGCCAATGAATTGTATAAAACCCTCCTGCCTAGGGTGGAATCAAGGATAAGAGATTGCGAGCCTGAAAGTGCGCCAGAAATTTTTCCCTTGGCTACTTCCGCTACCATGCGGGCATGATCCTCCTCCGCTTTTTTCAAGCCATCCAATAAGGGTTTGGGGATGGCCTTACTGGTCTTGGAACTATTCTCAAATGCAGCTTGTGCTTTTTGCAGATTGTTTTGCGCCTCTGCAATCACAGCTTTTCGAACATGCTCTCTTGAACCGGGATACCACGAATTCAAGGGCAGATCCACGGGCGCTATCTTACCCATGAAACTTGAAAGAAATGCAGGAACCCCCGGCTGAATATTACTTTTATCTTTGACAAGATTTCTTTCATCACCACCAGTATAAAACTTCGTGCTGGCATTAAGGTTTTTATCAAACACCCGAATGGATCCTAATCGTTGTACCGTTCGAAGCTTTGAGTAATCGTACTCTTGAAACACACCAGGGTCTGCTTCGCCCGGCTCACGATCCTGCCTTAAACTGATGGGCTCAAAAAAAGCACGAAACTTAAAATAATCATCATGGCTGATGGGATCATATTTATGATCATGGCAATGGGCGCAATTAAAAGTGAGTCCCAAAAAAGCCTTTCCTGTATGCTCGACAATGCTGCGCATCCAATCATTGGGGTTAAGCGCGTACCAATTGCGCACTAAATAACCCGTGGCATGTGCAGAACTCTGATCATCAGGATAAAATTCATCCCCCGCAAGCATTTCGTGGATCATCCGGTCATAACCTTTATTGGTATTCAAAGATTCCACAATCCAATCGCGCCAGCGCCATATTTGCGGCGCACTGTTCCATACATCCGGTACAGATCTACGACCATGCCAATCTGCATAACGCCATATATCCATCCAATGGCGTGCCCATCTTTCCCCATGGCGGGGGTCTAAAAGTAACGCCTCCACCACTTTTTCATAGGCATCAGGCGATTGATCTGCGATGAATTTATCCAATTCCATCGGGGAGGGAGGGATACCCACCAAATCGAGAAACACCCTGCGCAATAAGATTTGTTTGTCTGCAGGTTTTTGCATTTGCAAACCCTTAGATTCAAGGCTTGATGCAACGAACAGATCAATCGGGTTTGCAGAGATTGAAAGATTTTTAGGAGTGGGAGGATTTGATTTGGTTGGTTTTAGAAATGCCCAATGCATGCGGGGATCTTTTTCAGGGACTTCATCAGTTGGAGACTGCGCACCCTGGATAATCCATGCTTTCATCTTTTCGATTTGATCTGAATCCAAAGCCTTACCTTCCGGAGGCATGCGAAGGCTTGTGTCTTTTTCGTTCACCTTAAGAAACAGGTTGCTTTTGTTAATGTCTTTGGGGAATACCACCGGGCCATTGGGCCCACCTTTTTTCATCAGTGCAACCGTATCAAGCCTGAGGCCGGATTCCTGCTTCAATGCACCATGGCAAGCATAACATCGTTCACGCAATATCGGCTTGATATCTTTTTGGTAATCAACAGATGACTGAGGCCCTGCATTAACCAACGCACATAAAATAAAAATGAAATCGGTTGGCATTGGCATGATCTGACTCTTAAGTAACTTCCGAGTGGGAATGCAATATTATTTTAAAGCTTTACATCGCCCTTTACACCATCAAAACAATTAAATATCAGGGTGAAAATTTCCTATGCAAGAAGATCTGAAACGATGCCGGTTTGATCAATATCTTTTAAGCCCGGATCGATGATGCCAAATTTTTTGCGTGGCTTCCCAACAGCTTCAAGCAGGGTGAGGTAGAAATTCGCCATGGTTCGATGTTTCGCAGATTGATATTGGGGCAACTGCAAATACCGCCCACCTTTTTTCAGCTTACCCCCAAGATTACCAAGCATGACCACAGGCCATTCATAGAGGTTTGGATGATGGGCATCGCCCGAATCGCTGAGATAAATAATCAGCGTGTTATCAAGCATGGTGCCATCGCCTTCTTTCACAGTATTTAACTTAGAAGCTAAGCCTGCGATTAATTTAGCGTGATACTGTCGAACCGTTCTAAAACAGTCTTCGTAATTTTTCCCATCAACACCACCGCCATGGCCATAATGATGCCCATCAACGGGAATACCAAGTTCCGGATACGAAATATAATGCTGCCCGCCACCACCTGAAACCAAAGTGACCACATTGGTAAGACCAACAATTAACGAAGCTGCAGCGATTTCGAATTGAGCCTCGAGCCTGTTGGTTTCAGTGGGGTTTTTAAATCGATGGTCCAACTTGGGAGCGTTTGCTTTAAGAGAATCACGAATCGAATCAACTTTTGCCTGCCTGTCTCGCAACGATTCAAACGCTTCTAAATACTGATCCAACTTATGCCTTTCTTCAGTAGCAAGGGCATTGCGAGACTTCTTTACATCTTCAGCCATGAAATCCAGCAGGTTGGTTTTTCTATCAAATGCATCTTTACCAGAACCTTCTGCAACGCTGCCAAACAGCGCTTTAAAAGCAAGCTCGGGGGAACACTGAATAGGTACGGCTTTACCAGCGCCTGATGCAGAAAAATTGTAATTCATCATCATATCCGGTTTGTTCATCAATCCCAAACCAAGATGAGGCATGATCCCCGGAAGGGCTTCACCAAGCGCAAGGTCAATCGTTTGTGCCATCGGCCCTTTGTTGGCGGGGTAACATCCCAATGCCCCATGATTCGCAGAGTGATCGCTTAAGGCAATCCTGCCTGACAGTCCCTGAATCAAAGTCAATCTATCTTTGAAGGGGGCTAATGGATTTAAAGCAGCATTAAGCTCTAAGTCTTTAAGGTCGAGTTCAATTAAGTTGTCGTTATTAGGTTTACCATCTTTCCCATCAGGCCTTCTTTTCACACCTATAGGAACAAGATGATTGGGGTTCATGCCGTTGCCTTGAACTACAAATACGATTCTCTTGCGGATTGCAGAAGCATCGCCTCGTGCATGGGCAGCGAGTTGTAAAAGCACGGGAGATAATAAAGTTGCACCAGCTCCAAGGGTGATATCTTTAATCACATCCCTGCGAGAACTTTTAATGCTCATTTTCCATCTCCCTTAAAATCATTTTGTTTGTCATTGTTGGATCTTGTTAAAAAAGAATCGGAAGACAGCAGCGAAACAACCAATGCTTTAAAACTACCCTGGCTATCCACATAAGCTTTATCTGCCTGCTGAAGTGTTTTGGCATCTGCGAGTGTTTCATTCCTGCCAAGAAAATATCGGAAGGAATGCCTGATAAAAACCTGCCTGACGCGATCAGATTTTGCAAGCCTTTGAATCATTTCCCTTGGATTGTTAACCGGGCCGTTAAGAATTGCATCGCCACTGTAAGATATCAAACCCTTGGAATTCAATTCAACCTCATGATTGATTGGGCCGAGAGATTTACCATTCTTATCAATATTTTTGGCAGTAGCTTCAAGATCGAGCACGGTCTCTGTGGTACGAAATCTTCCATAATGATCGAAGTTTTCAAAGGGAAGGCCGAGGTCGTCCATAAAGCGATGGCAATTCACGCACCGGCCCTCACGGGTGACTTTCAATCGATCGCGAAAGGGCAGATGCTTCTCATCAGAGACTTGCGCAACGACGCCTATAGGCAGATCGGGAACTGTTCCTCCAAGCAATCGTTCGCGCACCCAGCGACCCCTGCGCACCGGGTCGTTATCAAAATTAGTACTGAACGCAACCAGCCAACTGGGCTGCATCAATACCCCAATCCTAGTTCCCTCAGGAAGCACGGTTGGTTGTGTTACGGGCCATTCTGCAACACCATAAACAGATTCCAACCCTAATCGCACCTTCTTATTTTTATCAGGCGGATTGGGAATAACCGCCCTAACCAATTCTTCCATGCGAGTCTGCTTATTCATTTTTTTTGCGGAGTTGACAAACGAAATCTTGGTGGTGAGCAATTCACGAAGCACATCTTTATCTGCTTTCAAAACATGCAACACCAGCCTATCGGTATCATCAACAAGAATGCGAGGTTCATGCATAAAATCATTAGGTTTATCCTTGAACACCTCGGTAGCATTTGCGTATTCGAAGTATTCACGAAAGAAATTAAGTAGGCGGGGGTTCGCAATCTTAGGGTCATCCAGCATTCTTTGAACCTGAATCTGAACCTGATCCTTAGTAGTAAGCTCACCCTTTTGTGCAGCTTGAAAAACCAATGCATCTTTTCTATCGCCAAGGGCAAGGCTGATTGCCCGCGCAAGATCCAGAGGCTCAAGCAATCTAGGCCCCACATCTTTATTTCCGCTTCCTTTTTCACTGCGAAACATTGCATCCGCCTTCAATAACACAGCTTGAAGCATCAACTTTATTGCAGAGGGACTATCCCCGGACTTCGCACATTTGTTGTATAACCCCAAAAAATCTTTCACCTCTTGGTCAGTGGCAGTTCGCGAAATCGTCAAGCGAAACTGCATTTGCAACGCATCTACAATTTGTTTTTCAGAAGGTTGCAACCCGGGATCCATCAGTATTACAAATTCCCGTATGCTATCGTTTTTGCCCTTCAACATTCCATCCTTGAATTCATGAGCAGTTTGCGCTTGAACAATAATTTCTGCATTGCGCACAAGAATCTCGGTACTGGGTTCATCGATGGTATAAAGGCTTGCAAAATCCTTTATGCCCCGCTCTGGAATCAAAGAAAAGGGCTGCACCACACCATCCAAGCGGGCCTTACTAATATCGCGGAGTAGCCCCTTGTAAGCTTCTGGGTTCAAACGCCATATGCGGTCTCCCACACCATTTCCCTTCGGCAACTCTTTGGCAAAAAGCAATTCATGTGGAATGAGATTGCCTTGGTTGGGTAACCTTGGAGTAAAGGTTGCAAACTGTTTATCGATCCATTGGACGATTATTTTGGCGTCTTCCTTGGGAAACTTTTGAGCGTTATCTGGTGGCATGAGTTCTTGATCAATTTGTTCGCGAACACTAAACCAGATATCTGAATGCGAAGTTAAATCAAAGGGGAGATTATCAAGCCTAACCATGCCGCCAGGTTTTTTCTCGCCATGGCATCTGTTGCAATGTGCTTTAAACAATGCAGTGATTTTTTTTGTTGAATCATCAGAAACTTTGTTGGCATCTTGCAAAGGTGAAGCATCTAAAAAGCCTGCAGTGATTATTAACATCACCAAGGTTTTCAACCCAAGTTTTAAAGAAACCATATTTTCGTCTTCCTTCCGAACACTTTGCTAATTCATTTTGAAGTCTGCCAGTGAGGCCACATTGCAGCACTTCCTGATTGAAGGTTGGTAATTTGCTTTTCAATTTTATCTTCAAGATTCATTACAAACAACTGCCTGACTCCATCACGTTTGGATCCATACACCAAATACTTTCCATCTGGCGAAGGCTGAGGATGATAATGCAAAGTCATGGGCTTCGATTTGGTTAATTGAGTAATGGCTCCATCCGTGGTGATTTGAAAAAGCTCGACCTTATTTTCAAGAATTGCGGTGTAGAAGACAGATTTTCCATCCTTTGACCAGCAGGGTACATCGCTGCTACCGCCATGAAAGTCAGGAACATCGATAAAATCAACCACGCCTCGATACCCCCCACGATCGGCAAGTTTTTTAAAACCTGTGCCATCAGATTTAGCCATGCATGGGTGACAATTATAATGCTCCCCCGAAACAAATAATAACCATGAACCATCAGGAGACCAGGCTGGCGCAAAATTAAAAGGGTTCTGCGTTTCGATCTTTTGGGCATTATTACCATCTGCATCAGCGATATAGATTTGATAATTTTTATGATAGGCAATGCGCTTACCATCGGGGGAACTACTGAACCCGTAAGAGAAATCCTTGGAATCTTTAGTAAGATCAGTTTTGTTTTTGCCATCAAGGGTCATGCGGAAAGGATGGGAATTCCCATCGATGATTGCTGTAAAACCAAGTTTACCAGGCTCATTTTTCCAAAAGAATAAACCAGTGTTATAAAAACTAACACGGTCGATTCCCGTCACATTAATCGGCCTCTTCGTTTCCAAATCCACCAAGAATGAATCAACCAGATAGGCTTTCTTGGTGTAGCGAAAGTTCTTGTTTTTCTCTTCCCACTGGGCGTTTTCGTAATCTTCCCAACCCCTAACAATGATTGCCTGCCTGCCATCTGGAGACCACCCTGCAAACTGCGTCCAAGAATCGGTCTCGGTAACTAATTGATCCGCAATTTTACTTGGAGAGGTGCCATCAGCCTTCACCAAGGACGCTCGCATGGTGCGTACATTCGGGTGCCTGCCACCCTCAAGATTCGTTTTAAGTTCTGTGTATCCAATCAACGGAATGGCATTTGGTTGAGCATGTACCATAAAACTTTGCATAGAGAAAACGAAGGTCATGAAGCAGAGTGATGAAATGAATATCTTCTTCATGATGAATCTTTCCCGCGAGTAATTAGGCAAGTATTCCCTTTACAATATTTCCATGTACATCTGTCAGCCTGTATTGCCTGCCTTGATAACGGAAAGTCAACTTAGTGTGATCGATTCCACAAAGGTGAAGAATTGTCGCCTGCATATCATGAACATGAACAGGATCTTTGATAGTATTCCATCCAAAATCATCGGTGGCTCCATACACGCTACCGGGTTTAATGCCGCCACCCGCCATCCACCAGCTAAAAGATTTGCCAAAGTGATCACGACCCTTGGGGTTCGCAGGATCACCCTGACCAAAAGGCGTACGGCCAAACTCTCCGCCCCAGATCACAAGCGTATCATCAAGCATGCCGCGTTCTTTTAAATCTTTGACCAGAGCTGCGGAAGGCCCTTCAGTATCTTTGCATTGGTTTTCGAGCTGGGTGAAAAGGTTGCCATGCTGATCCCAACCAGAATGCATCAATTGCACAAAGCGCACGCCTCGTTCAAGCAACTTTCGAGCAACGAGACAATTGTTGGCGAAGGTTCCTTTGTTAAGTGCATCTGGGCCATAGCGTTCGATAGTGGATTTTGATTCTTTGGTGAAATCAACCAGATCGGGAACGCTGGTTTGCATCTTGAAAGCCATCTCGTATTGGGCAATGCGGGTATCGATTTCTGGATCGCCAACATCAACCAAATGCCTTGCATTTAGTTCAGAAATTTCATCGAGCAACGCACGCCTAGCAGTAGGGCTAACGCCTGCTGGGTTGGCCAAGTAGGGAACGAGATCACCCGAATTGCGGAAGCGAACGCCTTGCAATTTGCTGGGTAAAAAGCCATTGCCCCAGTAGTAATCAAAGAAAAGTTGACCGCAAGTTCTACCCTTATCCGAGGATGTCATCACCACAAAAGTAGGCAGGTTATCTGTTTCACTACCCAAGCCATAAGAGAGCCACGAACCCAAACTGGGCCTGCCAGGCGTTTGTGCGCCAGTCATGAAAAAAGTAACACCGGGCGCATGATTCACCGCTTCGGTATTCATGCTACGCACCACGCAAATATCATCAGCAATCTGACCAATATTAGGAAGCATCTCGCTAAGAGAAATCCCCGAGGCACCATACTTTTTAAAAGGCTTGATTGCGGGAAGGCAGGGCCATTTACCATAGCCGCTCGACATGGTGGAAAGTCGGGTGCCACCTCTGATAGTGTCGGGGATGTCTTTACCCTGCATGGTTTTCATCATGGGTTTTTCGTCAAATAAATCAACATGGGAAGGGCCGCCCCCCTGCCAAAGAACAACAACGCGTTTTGCCTTTGCTGCAAAATGTGGCAGATCAGCAAGGCCACCTGTGCCTTTTTTTGTTTCCAAACCATGGGCATTATTGGCGCCCAGCAAGGTTGCAAGTGCAGCGGTACCTAAGCCGCTTCCCATTGAAGCAAGAGCTTCCCTGCGGGTTAAAATGTTATCTTTAAGAAATTGATGGTGGTTCATAGTTGGATTATTCCCTTGTCATTGCTTCATCAAGATTCATGATGGCCAAGCAAACAGCACTTAACCCCGCATGAGAAGATAAATCTAATGACTCATCTCTTTTACTGCTGCCCATGCTTAAAAACGCCTTTGCGCTCATCGGATCGGCTTTGTAAATTGCTTCTTGTTTTTCAAACGCCCTTCGTAGAATTTTAGTTTCATCAGCAGTGGGGGCTCTGCAAATCACTTTCCGAAATGCATCCGCAAGCCTTGCATCCACATCTTTATTAGCCTTTATACTTTCTTGAGCCAACACTCGGGCAGCTTCCACCCAGGTTGGATCATTCAACATCGTAAGAGCATGTAATGGGGTGCTGGTGGTGGATTGCCTAACTCTGCAAGTTTGGCGATTTGATGCATCAAACATATTCGCTGGGCCAACGGTTCTGCGCCAGAAGGTGTATAAACTTCTTCGATAAAGATCCTTACCTGAAGAAGCGGGGTAGGTGAAGTCGCGTTCCTTGGTAATTGCAAGCGCCTCCCAAACGCCATCGGGCTGATAAGGATAAACAGGTGCGCCACCAACTTTAAGATCGATCAAACCAGAACTTGCGAGGGCCCAATCTCGAAGCAACGGCGAAGGCAAACGAAACCTACCCGATCTGGAATAATATTTGTTTTCAGGATCAAGGGCACGATGCTCGGGGGTAGTCTTACTAGCTTGCCTATAGGTAGCACTAGTGAGAATCATTTTTTGCATCGCCTTGGTGCGCCAGCCTTTCTCACGGAATTCGACAGCAAGCCAATCCAACAACTGGCCATGAATGGGGAATTCACTTTGCACACCGAAATCTTCGGAGGTCTTAACCAAACCCGTTGCAAAGAAATGCTGCCAGATGCGGTTTACCTGAACCCGTGAAGTCAAAGGGTGCTCTGGTGCGACAAGCCATTGTGCCAAGCCCAATCGATTTAAAGGTGCATCTTTAGGAAGCTTGGGCAGAAACTCTGGGGTGTTAAACGAAACTTTTTCTTTGGGATTGAGATACTCGCCCCGGTCAAGGATTTTGGTTTCGCGCGGCTTGGCATCGCTCATCACCATCGCTCTGGGCAACTTATCACCCTTATAGTCGTTTAATTGCTTTTTGGCGGATTCCAACTTAGCAACTGCAGCATCTTTACCCGTAAGGCCGGCCTTTACTTTTTCATCGAAGTATTTTCGTAAGTCATTGGTAAGAGCTTTCTTTTCCGCATCACTGCGATCGGCTTCACCCTTTTTCAAAACCTTGAGCACACTTTCAGGCACGCCCTTTTCCATCGCTTTTTTCACGTCCCCAACTACTTCCTTATTCCATTTCTCGTAAGCAGCATCGACCACTTTTTTTGCATCGCCCTCTGCAGCCTTGACCAGTGTTTCAAAACCTGCAATTTTTACTTTATTTTCTTCTGTGGGAAGCTCTAAAAATGGCGCTGCCACCCTTATGCGTGATGAAAAAAACTGTGGCGTTCCGCTTTCAGGAAGCCGATTAAACGCATCCATCAAACTGTAATAATCCTTCTGCGTGATGGGATCATACTTATGATCATGGCATTGCGCACAAGCCATGGTCAAACCAAGCCAAGTAGTCGAGGTGGTATCCATGCGATCAAACAAGATTACATTGCGTTGCTCTTCAGCAATGGCCCCACCCTCACCATTAAGCAAATGATTCCTGTTGAACCCAGTGGCAATTTTCTGATCTTGAGTCGCATCAGGAAGGAGATCGCCCGCAAGTTGCCAGATGGTGAATTGATCAAAAGGCAGATCATCATTGAACGCCCTTACCACCCAATCGCGCCACATCCATTGCCAGGTATCGCCATCTTGTTGAAAACCATTGCTATCTGCATAACGGGCAGCATCAAGCCAACCAAGAGCCATGCGCTCGCCATAATGTTTACTTGCAAGCAAACGATCCACGAGGGATTCATAAGCCTTCTCACTTTTATCTGCTATGAAGTCATCAACCTCTTTAGGAGTAGGGGGCAAGCCGGTAAGATCGATAGAAAGCCTTTTGATCAGAGTGAATTTATCTGCTTCCGGGGAAGGAGCGAGGCCAACAGTTTCGAGCTTAGCAAGTACGAAGTTATCAATCGGGTTACGCACCCAGCTTTTATTTTTTACTGTTGGAACAGTAGGCCGCACTGGAGCCACAAAAGCCCAATGCGAACTGTATTCACCACCTTGATTGATCCATCGCTCGAGAAGTTTCTTCTGCTCTGCGCTCAACCGCCTGTTCGATTTTGCAGGGGGCATCAGCTCCACTGCTTTATCTGAATGAATCCTTTTTACCAGTTCGCTTTTAGCAGCATCCTTCGGAACTATGGCACCTGATTTAAATGCAGATTCTTTTTGATCGAGTCGTAAATCTGCCTTACGCTTATTACCATCCTGCCCATGGCAATAAAAACAATTCTCCGAAAGGATCGGTCTGATATCGCGATTAAAATCAACAGGGGATTGATCTGCATATCCCAGGCTTAAGGTGCTCATTAAAAGCGGAAGAACGAATAGCATGAACAAACTCCAACCTGGCGGGAATTAAAACAATCAATGCAGTTAAATATTACCACAAATTGCATTTAAGTACACTTTTATGAGAACCATCAATGCTTTTAACAGCTTATTTTTTTAGCACTCGAACCCGATGGTTTTCACTATCGCCAATAAATACCGAACCATCAGCATCAACAAAAATACCATGGGGCCTTGCAAGCCTGCATTTGAACGGGTCACCATCCGGGCCATCCGCTTTTTTACCATCGCCCACCAGCAGTTCCAAAGTTCCCTTTTTCATATCAATCATTCTGACGGAATGGGATTCCGTGTCTGCAAGATATACATTCCCAGAAGCATCAAGGCTGACACCCTTAGGGCCAGCAAGGGTAGCGAGCTTTGCGGGCCCGCCGTTTCCAGTGAAACCAGATTTCCCCGTGCCTGCTATATGATTGATGATCCCTGACTTAGGATCCAGTTTCAACACAGCATTTCCTTCACGCAATGCAAGCCAGAAAACGCCATCGGGTCCAATGAAAACCGCCCTTGGCCCATTAAGAGTTGATCCTTCAATCTTCGAACCATCAGGAGATGTCTTTTTTTCGCCATTACCTGCGTAGGTACTAATCACACCAGTCCTAATGTCAACCTTACGAAGCCGATGATTGATGATGTCGCATACGAAAATATTATCAGAAGCATCGATAGCCAAGCTGTGTGGCGCACTAAGTTGCCCCTTGACTGCAGGGCCATTATCGCCAGCGAAGCCAGCTTTCCCCGTACCTGCAATGGTGCTGATGATTCCAGTTTTGGCATCCACCCTGCGCACCACATGATTGCCAATTTCAACAAAGAAAAGGTTCCCTGCTTTATCCCAAGCGATTTCATAAGGCTGGTTTAGCGATGCATCAGTTGCGGGGCCGCCATCACCTGCATAACCCTTCTTGGCACTTCCTGCTACCGTGGTGATAATCCCATCCTTGGCAACCTTGCGAACTCGATGATTATCTACATCGCAAATGTAAAGGGCACCATCGGGGCCACGAGCAATATGAAAAGGATTGTTAAGCTGAGCCTTGGAAGCTGGCCCGCCATCACCCGAAAATCCTTTAACCCCAGTGCCTGCAAAAGTTTCAACATTACCAGCATTAGCAATGCAGGAAAACAAAAACAGCCCTGTGATTACTGCGGAAAATCGGCTCATAATACAAACTCCTTGGGTCATTAAAAATCAGAATTCTATGGTAACATCTTATTAAAGAGAGCCCAACAAAGATTGCGATAAACTTAATCCCATCTTAATCTTTAGCGGTTATAATATTAATTTAAATCGACGATGCTTTTAGGAACACTTTAACATGAAACCTTATCTAAGCTTTATTGTCTCATTCTTACTATTCATGATTTCAACGACTCAGGTTCTTGCGCATGATGGCCATGCCCATCCCATTAACTTTAACGAACTTACTTACCTACCAAACTTTGATGCCACTGCTAATCCACCTCTGAACGCATCTTCCATCTTCCTTGCAACTTTATTCGTTCTTATTTCACTCATCGCAATGGTGAAATTTTATCAGACAAACAAACTGTTTAATCCCATGACGATTGTTGTAGGGCTCTTCATAATCTGCCTCTTCGGTTGCTTCACCGAAGAAATCAAAGATACCTCACCCCCATCCGAAATAATGAAACACTTCGAGCCCTACCAAAACTCCCTCGAACTACGAAAAGACGATACCCATCTTTTTGTTGGCTCAAACGGTTTCCCAGACCACCCCATGATGGTTGGTATTAAAGCTTGGCAACAACAAGTTCCCATTCCCCAACCTTACAAAGGTTCCAACGCTTGGCGCATCACACTTCGGCCCAAGCTTTCTGCAAAACCCATCTCTGGTAAAAAGGCCCTTTATAGCGGCGCAATCGCTCTAGCAATCAATGGCGTACCAATCTTCAACGCACTCAACAATCGGGGCGATGACACTTATCTTGCAGGCGAGCTAGACGACTTCGGCGGGCATTGTGGCAAAGGCGATGACTATCATTATCACATTGCACCAGTTCATCTCGAAAAATTAGCGGGCAAGGGCAACCCCATCGCCTATGCACTTGATGGTTTTCCCATTTATGGCTACACCGATTCCGAAGGCAAGGAACCTGCAGACCTCGATGAATTCAATGGACGAATGGAAAACGATAGCTATCGCTATTACTCCACGAAAAAGTTCCCCTACATCAATGGCGGTCTGAGAGGCATCGTAAATATTCGAGGCGACCGGGTTGATCCGCAACCTCGGGATAACCCCATCCGCCCACCAGGCGAACCACTTCGAGGTGCGAAAATCACCGACTTTATTCGCGATGATGAAAAAAACACCTACACCCTTAAGTACGATCTACAAGGCAAAACTAATGCAGTAAAATACACCATCAATAAAGATGGCACCTATTCTTTCGTTTATCAAAATGCCAATGGCAAAGAAACGAGCGAAACCTATCGCAGTCGCAATAAACAAGATGACAAAGACAAAGATAAGAAAGATAAAAACGACAAAGACAAAGACAAAGATAAAGACAAAAAGAAAAAGGATGACTTCGATAGAAAGCAAGTGACCAAGGATGATGTACCAGAATCCTCAACCTTTAAACTTTCGAGCCCTGCCTTTAAAGCTGATGGGGCGTTTCCCAAAGAATTTACAGGCGATGGCGAGGGAGTTTCCCCACCTCTAGAGTGGAAGGGCGCACCAGAAGGAACAAAGTTTTATGCCCTCACCCTTTGGCACATCCCAGGCCCAGGCGATGAAAAATCGTACTGGGTTATTTACAACATTCCTGCTTCGGTTAATAGCTTGCCAAAGAATTCGATGAACATTGGCAAAGATGGATTTAACGACAAAAACCGTACAGGCTATGACCCCATGAAATCCAAAGGCCCAGGCGCCAAAGAATATAACATCACGATTTACGCTTTATCCGCAGAACCTAAGTTCAACAAAGAAAAAGTTACCCGGGCAGAATTACTTTCTGCAATCAAGGGTATTTCTTTAGCAAAATCCACCCTCACCTATACTTACGAACGAGGCGGAAAGTAATTGTAATTAGAATCAACCCAAATCATTAAGGGTGCCTGTGCTTGCGCCAAATTTCTCGGTCTCGACCCCCATTTTTTGCAGCATTCTTACATAAAGGTTAGACAGTTGATAATTGTTCTTTTGGTCAAACGCCAGATGGCCCTTATGTTTGAATCCACCCCCCGCAAGAAAAACGGGGAGATTATCTGAAGAATGCGCAGAGGCATCCCCCAAACTGCTTCCAATAAGTACCTGTGTGCTATCTAACAAAGTTTTTCCAGATTCATTTGTAGCTACAAGCTTATCTAGAAATCCTGCAAAGTTCTGGTATTCTTTTTCCTCGTAACGAGCAAATTGCTCAATTTTTGCAGGGTCCTTTCCGTGGTGTGATGCATCATGATGACCAATGTTAAGATCAGGGATATTTTGCTGCCCCTGCTCGCCCAATCCCAATACAACCACTCGGGTTGAATCGGTCTGCAATGCCAGATGTATCAAGCTATACCATTGCTGCTGGCTAGCAACCCAATGCTCTGATTGTTCAAACTGCTTTGTAGTTGCTTCTACCTTAGGTTTCGGCTTAGATACCCAAGCTTCATCCTGAAGCAACATTTTTTCTGCTTCACGAATTGAAGATGCCAAAAGCTCAAGCCTTCTCTTATCAGCAGAACCTAGATTTGCACTCAAGGTTTTCAATTGGCTTCTCATGCCATCAAGAATACTTCTGCCATATTCCAATCTTTTGATTTCTCTAGCTATTTCATCAGGCGTTCCATCGATAAACAACCTTCGGAACAAATTAGCTTTGCTTCTTTCCCAAGGCACGGGCACCCCTTTACTATTCCAAGAAAGTGAAGCGCAATTAGCAGTGTTAAGGGTGAGTCCGGGAACCCTAGTCTGGTGACCGAACTTTTCAGCAACCAATTGATCAATTGAAATCGTATTGTGGATATCATCCGCACGAGCCAGCCCTTCTGGGGAAACACCTGTAAACATCGCAGATTCTGTATGGTGGGAATTGGGGTAACCTTTATGCGATATTCCTGAAATCACTGTAAGATGTTTTTTGTGAGCCTGTAGCGGTTTAAGATACCTTGTAGGTTCGTAATCCATCCCTACTTTTTCAGGTACCAGAAAAGGGTGGTAAGTCCCTAGGGGGCGGTGGATCAATACCATCCTAGTGGGAATGCCAGACTCAGATTTTGTACCTGCATTTGTTTTTTCAGGCACCATAGCGTCAAGTAATGGCAGACTTAATGAAACAGCACCTGCCTTGATAAATGAACGACGCGTAAGCTTTGCCATTTGTAATCCCTTTTTATTTGGTTTTAAAAACCCTGCTTTGTACAACTTCATGCACTAAAGAGCGAAAAGCGTGATTCTCTTTCTTGGTTAAGCCAAGAATTTGCTCTATGACTTCACGATCCGAATACTGCAATGTAGCGCCTGTAGAATAAACCAAAAGTTTTCCTGCAAGATTCCTTGCTATCTGATCGTTATCCAGAAGAACAATCTTTTTATAATCATCAATGTTTGAAAAATGTTCGCCTTTATGGGTGTCGCCTGAAGCTTCGACGGGCTTTGCCATCCAGACTTTTCGGCCTGGATAATTTTTCAACTCCACATATTTATTGCCATCGCCACCTTGCTTGGTCCTGTAAAAATCCCTCCAACCACCGATCACATCAAAATTTTCTAGGGCAAAGCCCGGGGGATCGATCTTCAAATGGCAGGAAGCACAAACTTCTACTGTCTTGTGTTTCTCAAGTTGTTGGCGAATGGTGACAGCACCCCTGATATCAGGTTCAATAGCGGCAACATCGGGAGGGGGCGGTGCTGGAGGAAGCCCAAGAATTCGTTCAAGCACCCACACGCCACGCTTGACCGGAGAAGTATAGGTGGCATTCGTGGAAAGCTTTAAAACACTGGCATGAGTGATAATTCCTCCCCGGTGAGACCCAACAGGAAGTTCGACTTTTCTTAAATCCATGCCAACCACGTCATCGATTCCATAATGTTTTGCAAGCCTTTCATTCAGCATGGTCCAAGATGAATCAAAAAAGGAAGATACTGGAAGGTTTTCATCCAAGACTTTCTGGAAGAATTTTTTTGTTTCTTCGGGCATAGACCAAGCGAGCTTGTCATCAAATTCCCCGTACATATTGTCGGGTTTCATCTCATGGATTTTGCGAAGATCAAGCCATTGACCTGTGAAACTTTCTGTAAAGCGATTTGATTTTGGATGTCTCAAAAGCCTTTCGGTTTGTTGCCTTAAAATATTAGGCTTCTTTAATTCTCCCCGTTTCGCAATATCCAACAATTCATCATCAGGCATTGAATCCCAGATAAAATAAGACAATCTGGATGCCAGTGCATAATCATCAAGCGCCCCGGGTTTTTCAATAAGCATCAAAAAGTAAGGAGAACAAAGAACCGATTTGTAAATCTTAGGTAATACAATCTCGAGAGGTTCCCCCTTGTCAAGCATTTCATGAGCCGAACCAATATAAGTGCCAAATAACTCTTCAGAAACATTGGATCGAAAGGCCCGGGGAATGAATTCACGAATCAAACGGGTGGCATCAGCCTTTGGGTCTTTGCTAATCATTCTAAGACGGTTATGGGGCTTGGAAAATTCCCCCGCATTCCATTTGCTCCAGTCAGTTTTGATGGTTTTTCCCGCAATTGTGTCAGCATAAAAAAGATTGGGTACCCTAGGCAAACCGCCAAAAAACTTCTGGTAACCCTTGCCTGCATCTAATGGCCCTTCAAGTTCAATCCAATCGACTGCAAGTCCAGGCCCATTAAAATCGGGGCCTACAGGTTGGTCTTTTAATTGTTTCTTTAATTCAGAAAAAAAGGGCAATCCCATGCCTTCAAGATATATTTGTTCGCCCCGGGGTAATCCAACTTCAACTTCGATTACACGCTTTTTGTTTGCAGGTGCATCTTGAATTGAAATTACATGTTCCAGTTTTTCATGAGCAAACCTATCGGAACTTATTTTTCCCATTAGCACTGGAATGGGTTTCCCATCCGTATTTAGTGCGCTTACTGATGCACGAATTTTATATCTTCCCGGAAGCGGTGTCTGTATCGTGGTCACGCTGCCATGCTTGTACAAGGTTGCACACAAAACAATCGTATCGCCTTCAAAACGAACAAATGGCTCCATTCCCTGCCGATTAGGCTTGGGCCTGCTTTCCAGAAATTCTTTCCCACTCCATCGTTTTATCAAGGGATTCATAAGCACAATATCATTTGGGAACAAGGCTTCAAGTGCTCGGTCAGCAGCAAGTTGATAACGGACTAGATGGGTCGCGGAAATTTCCAACCCACTGCTGATTTTGTCAAACCCAGCAACTAGGTTGTCTTCGGGCAGCAAGTCTTTTAAAGGTATTTGAATTCCGAGGAGGTCGTGCAGTGTGTTTTCATATTCCGATCGGTTTAATCTGCGAACTAAAACGCGCCCTTCCAAGCCCTGCCTTTCGATATAGGCCTTCTTCAACCTGCCATCAATCCAAGAAAGAAATTCCTTCCGGTCTGCAACTGAGGGTTGAACTTCTTTTGGAGGTGGCATCTCATTATTTTGAATGCGGTCGTGAACCCGGGAAAGTTTCTCGAGCTTAGCAGGGTTGGAAAAATCAATTTTGGAAACTTCGAGAGATAATGTCGCGCGAGGTTTGTCGCCCGAATGACAATCAAGGCAATGACTTTCTATAAAACTTTTTATTTTTGGAGGTATCTCGGCAGAGTCTGCCCAAGCATTGTTATTAATGAAAAATAAAAGGAACCCTGCGAGTACTTTAAAAAGTACTTTTGAATAAGACTCTGAAAATAATCTTCTGCAACCACCAACAATAGACATCCAACGCCCCTTAAAATGCCAAATTATCATGAAATTTAAAACTATGTTCGCATAGTATCGATTGAATTAAATAATTTCTTCAATCACTTGTCCACGGGCCAATGGGTGTGGGCGCCCGGAATTGTCCAGATAATTAGTCTGCGGATCTATCCCCAGATAATCATAAATGGTGGCAAGAAAATCATGCGGATCATATCGCTTGGTCTTCGGGTTTTCACCTTTTGAATTGGTTGCACCTACAATATCGCCACGCTTTTTCCCACCTCCCGAAATCAATACCGACATTGCACTAGGCCAGTGATCACGACCGATGTTGCCATTCGCATTATGCTCCAGCCTTGGCGTTCTACCGAATTCACCTGTAACAACAAGCATCACTTTTTCGTCTAGGCCGCGTTCGTGAAGGTCTTCAATGAGCGTTGTTACAATATGATCGTACCAAGGAAGACGGGCTTTCATTGCTTTGTTCATATCCCAATTAACGGCATGATCATCCCAGTTGTAACCCTTGGCATCGGAACCATAAGGTTGACCACTGATATACACATTAACGAAATTAACACCCGACTCGACCAACCTGCGAGCAAGTAATAAATCCTGGCCAAAACCACAAGCGTTATAGCGTTCCCGAAGTTTGCTTGGTTCTTTTGAAACATCAAATGCTGTTGCAACCCTGCTGCTAGTTAATACATCAAATGCTTGTCTTTGATATTGATCAAGAGCATCAATGGAACCTGAGTTATCAAGGTTTGCTCGGAATTGATCAAACCCACTTAATAGGTGCTTACGATCATCAAAACGAGTGTGATCTACTTTCAAACGCATGCCATCCGCTCCCTGCGTTAATCCGTTAGAGGGATGAACATAATATTGGGGCACATCAAACTTGGCGCCAAAGAACCCCGGGCCTCGCCAAGGGGTAGAAGCCTTGAATGGGCCAACATTAACTGAAACAGGCATGCCATCTTTTAGCATCCCAAGAGAACGATAAATCGAGGTTTCCATTGCGGGAAAATAGGAATAGCCATTGGCAGAACCGGGCATGTCGTTTTTGTAACCCGTGCAAAGCCTACGGGTGCCAAATCCATGGTCCGCTTCATCATGCGCAAGGCTTCTTAACAAAGTATACTTGTCTGCTATTTTTGCATGCTTGGGCAATAGTTCGCATACATCAATACCCGGAACATTAGTATGAATAGGAGAAAAGTTTCCACGAATTTCAGACGATGCATCGGGCTTCATGTCATAGGTTTCTAGATGGCTTGGCCCACCATGAACCCATAATACAATCACCGCACGATTTTTCTTTTCCGTTTGACCTGCCTGAGCTTGAAGTTGAAAAAGTTGAGGCAGTGATAAACCACCCAAACAGATAGAACCCACGCTAAGCATGGTACGCCTGTTAACTTTTTTATTACCACCTAGTGAGTTTACTAAATCTAACATGATTCAACCTTTTATGTGATAGCATCAACCTCTGGTAGGATGTTAAGACTATACCATATTTCACAAGGAATTCACAAGATTGTAGCAATATAAGATGGGGATTATTTCCTAGGCAGGGAGTAGGGCCATTCTTTTTCCCTAAACCACTTGGTCAGAATAAACTTTTCGCCTTTGACCACTGGTTCGCCCGCATGGGAAGATTCCGGGATGATGACACCATTGTTTGTATTTTCCCACAGGATCAATTTGCCCGCTACCGGAGTCATTGCTTTTCCAATTGCAGGAAAACCCGTTGCGCCACCCTCTTCAACATCATTGAGATAAATCATTGCGGTCCATGGGCGGTTGCCATAATACTGAACCGTTTCTTTATCCGAAGTGAAGGCATCAAAGTGTTGTTTGAATTCCTGCCCGGGTTTATACCACTGACCTTGAATTGGTTCGGAATAAAGAAGTTCGATGCCTGCCAACAGTTGAACTTTATCTTCAATTGCAAGGATGGGGGAAAAATCATAGCCGGGGTTTTGAAAGTAAGCGGTCATGCTGGTTCGACTGGCATCGTAAGCAGTATCCCTATCAGAACCAACGGTGGAGGGGTTGGCCGAAAAGCGAATCATATCGCATGCAATCTTGCATTGTTGGGGGTCAATAAAGTTCTTGATTTCGAAAATATTAAAAGTTGGATGCAGTCGGCTTACGCCAGGAATCGATTCTATTTTCGCAGGGTCGATTTTTACCGGACACGATCTGAATAAATCAGGCAGCTCGAGCTCAGCTTTAATGGCTTCGATATCAAACCGGTGTTGCATCAGGGTTTTTGCAACTTCAAGCTTGTGGATACCCAACCCAAGATTTTCCTTAACCCAACCCTTCCAACTCTCATCCAATTGCTTTTGCATAAAAGTACCTAATTATGATTACTTGGGGTTTACGTTGCTTATTTATTTATCATTGTAGCCAACAAGCGTATTTGCATCCATATGTAATCACTGCAATGGTTGAACTAACCCCCTACCCGCTTTTCTTCAAGCAATTCAGAAGGCATATCATGTTCCAGTTCCCAAACAAAAGAGATTGGGCGCTCTCCTTCAAATTTAACTTGGTTGGCTCTGCCTAGAAACTGGAATGGTACCGTGAGCGTTTCTATTTTCTTGTTGATTCTAACAAAGAGAAAAATTTGATATCCTAGTTCCTTATGATGGATCATGTTTTTTCCGTCAACATGCTTTTGCAAGGTATTAGATTGGGATTCCCAATGGAACAACCTCTCATTGATAGGGTAATCCTTATACATGGTGGATGCTGAAAATTCATTTTCTGTTTTGTTAGTAGTGATAAGCAATGCATAAGATTTTTTTAAAGGAAAGTGTAGTACCCCAACACCCTTTTGAGTGTTCTTATTAAACGTATCAATGCCAAAAGCTGCTTGGATTTCGTCATTGCCGTAATGAGCATGCAACTCCAAGGGTAATCCTTCGTAAGCACTATCTTTTTTAATAAGTGATCTTTCCTGGCTAAAGGAGGCGATTTCCGAAATATCGTTGCAGAAATTGGGGTTAGCTTTCAATCGTAGGAAAGAACCCTCTAATGTTTGCATTCCCATTTTAGAACCACTTTGACCCCATACCAAAGAATGCAGCATACAAGAAGCTGCACCTGAAGGGGCTGGTGTATTGGAAAGAACCAAATCTTTAAGCCGTTGCAGGTGCTTGATTCCGGAAGATTGGCAGATCCTTCCTAGCGTAATTTTTAAAGCCTCCGCATCGGCATCAGTTACTTTGGGAATAATATTTGCTGCGGCTTTCCATTCACACCAAGGCTTCATCGCCAATACTTTCTCAGGCATTAAGTCATGATGCTTGAAATAATTTGCAAACGTAAGTTGCAAACCTGTTTCGTGTTCAAATGCCTTCAGCGTTTCAGGAATATAATTTTTAAGGTTTGAATATGCAGCCTTGATGTTTTGCAGAACCAAAACCATGGCTTGTTTTTCCATCTGGATAATACAGCCAGGTGGAAGATGCGGAAAACCCGCCAAGACTTCTTTTTCTATGTTGAATCGCTTGCTTGGAAGCAATGCTGCGAACTTGCGATCGATTCTATAACGCTTGTGCATTTGCGCCACAAAATCTAAAACCAGCAAGCATTCCTTTTTTGTTGAAGTCGAGTGCCTTAGGCCACGACCTAACTGCTGCAGGTATACGGTTAAACTATCTGTGGGTCTTAAAAACAAGACAAGATCGACCTCGGGGATATCAACGCCCTCATTAAAAAGATCAACGGTAAATATAAAATTAATTTTTCCCTGCCGTAATGCCTGGACAGCATTTTTGCGATCTTCATCAAGGCTTTGCGCATGAAGCGCAAGCGAGGGCAAGCCCTTTTTGTTAAATTCTTGAGCCATGAATTCTGCATGTTTCACAGATACGCAAAATGCTAGCCCTTTGTAAGACTGAATGTCCCCTAGACAATAAAGATCAAGCGCACGGAAAATTGCATCAGTTCTTTGCTTTGCTGAGGAAGGATTATTGACATAAGCTTTTTCCAATTCAGATTGGGAGTATTTGCCTTTGTCCCAGAATTTTTCATCACTAATATTCACTGGGTCAGCAACACAGAAGTATTGGAAAGGGCAAAGAAGTTTTTCCTCTAAAGCCTCAGGTAGGCGCAATTCAGCAGCAACTCGGTCATTGAAATACTTGAGGATATTTTCGCCATCCATGCGCTCTGGGGTTGCAGTGAGACCCAATAAGATCTTCGGTTTAAAAAAGTCGAATATTCCTTGATAGCTAGATGCCGCACTATGATGAACTTCATCCACTACAATATATTCGTAATAGTCCGCAGGGAGTTTAGTCCAAATTTCTCTTGCATGAAAAGTTTGCACAGTACAGAAAAGATGATCCATGTTAGCAGGGTCGGGCCTGCCACCGCCCAACTGACTGGCAAAGTTGGCATCCTTTAAAACAATCCTAAAAGTATCAAGGCTTTGCGAAAGAATTTCATCCCGATGAGCAAGGAACAATAGTTTTGGCCTTCTGCCCTTATTGCTTCCTACAAACCTCCGGTAATCGAGCGCTGCTATTACTGTTTTTCCTGTTCCTGTTGCAGCAATAACTAGATTCTTGAATGAACCACGCAGCATTCTTTCCGCATCAAGGTTTTCAAGGATTCGATTTTGAAAAGGGTACGCAACAACATCCATGAAGGTGCCTTGGGAAAATGAAGTTACCCGCATGCTGCTAAGATCCAAGGCTTCTTGGAGTTTTTTCTTATCAACTCCCTGCCTGTAATTGCTAAAGATTGGGCTATTCCAATAGCCTTCAAACTCCGCTTCAAATTTCTTGATTATATCGGGAAGGTCTTGGCTGGTTACCTTGAGGTTCCATTCAAGGCCCTCCTTCATTGCAGGATCTGACATATTCGAAGAACCAACATAAGCAGTTGAAAAACCACTGTTCCGATGGAAGTAATAAGCCTTTGCATGAAGCCTGGTATGTTTCTTATCGAACGATATTTTCAATTGGACATTCGAATACTTTGCCAGGCCCTCAATTGCTTCAAGCTGGGTTGCCCCGAGATAAGTAGTGGTGATAATTCTTACGGGGACCTTACGATCTTGCAGAATATCAAAGCCTTTGCGGAGCAATCTGAACCCCGAATTAAGAATAAAAGAAACCAAGATATCCAGGCGATCTGCTGATTCCATTTCGGCAATAAGCTCATTAAAAAGCTGTGGGCCATTGCGGGAACCAGTAAAAAGCGAACTATGCACCAAAGATGTAACAGGTGCAGCGGGTTTTTGGTTTTGGCCTGTTCGGAGGATCGCCTCTAGTAATTTACATTTATCATCCAGCAATTTGTCATCATCGACCTGTGGATCCCACTTTTCAACTTCTGAAAGCACTTTATTAAATAAAAGAACCTGCTGTTGGACAGCATCATCCCCTTCAATACTTTCCAATGATCTTTGAATAAGTTGGCGGAGTTTGTTGCTTAAAAAAGCAGGGGCCTCTGTTTTTTCAAGATCAATCACATTTTCAAAGTCGCGTGGTTCCAATAACTTTTGCAAGCTTTTGGTCAATAATGCCGCATAAAGACCGGGATGAAGTTTTGCCATGGATCACCTGCCTGCCAATTTTAATTAACCAGATCCAGGTTATCACCCATCCATTCTTTAACCAGGAAAATCTAACTCGAAATATCCATAGAAACGAAAAAGGGGCGCCAGAGATTACCTGACGCCCTTTTTCAAAAAGATTATCAATTCAAGGTTTACACTCTGGGCAGTTCGAATCCCTTGCGGTATTCCCGTGTGAACAACTTGTTCGCTGCTTCATTGGTTGAAAGCTCAGTCTTCGGATCAATCGTAAGTTCTTCACCCATGTAAAACTTAGTGGCGTCGAAGTCCACATTGTGCTCTTTAAGGCCAGCTTCAAAGCTAGCCAAGGTTTCTGCAACATGCTTGTTTTCAGCAAACTTGCTAGGCTTGGTTCCAATAGGAACAACCTTACCCAATCGATAGGAAACATTTCCAAGATGCGCCAGCGCGCTAGAAAGATGCCCCTGCTCGATGTCGAGGTGCAAATCTTTATAGTTACGACTCTTGATCGCCTTGACGAAATTTGCGAAGTGAGCCTGATATTCACCACCACTCCATTTGCCAAGCTGATTACCCTTGTAATCAAACGCAACGCCTGAAGTGTAGTTAGGCCCAACGGCATAGCCATCAGTACCAAACCAAATATTACAAGCGCCAGTAAATGGCCCGCCCTTCAAACCAAAGGTTACAGGAGTCTTGATGGGCAAGCCCCGAACATCAGAGATTAATTGGGCGCCATCGTCCCATTGAAAAATACTAATCTGGCTGTTGGCAACATCGCCATTATCCTTGTAACCAAGCCTGCCACCCAAACTGATCACACGCTTGGGAAGTTCATTTTTGCCAAGGGCCCATCTTGCCTTGTCAAGTTCATGAGGGTTTTGATTTCCAAGGTCGCCATTGCCTGTTTCGAATACCCAATGCCAATCGTAGTGCAATCTTTTTCTAATGGGTACAACCTTAGGTGCAGGGCCACACCAAAGATCAAAGTCCAAACCTTCAGGAATTGGGGCAGGGGTGTCTACCAAGCCAATGCTATCGCGTTTACGATAACAGATGGCTCTGGCTTCAGTGACTTTTCCGATTTTACCACTCTGGATGAATTCAAGAGTCTGCCTCATGCCAGTCATACTGCGGCTTTGCACGCCCATCTGACACATGCGGTTTAACTTGCGTGCCCACTGGGTCATCACCCGACCTTCAAGCACATTATGGCTGCAGGGTTTTTCTACATAGACATCCTTACCCGACTGCATGGCCCAAATAGCCATCACTGCATGCCAGTGATTGGGGGTTGCAATGGAAACAGCATCGATGTTTTTATCTTCGCAAAGTTTACGAACATCTTGGAAGAACTTTGGCTGATGTTTCAGCGATTTGAACTTGTTCATGTTTTTTTGGTAGGCAGCAGGATCAACATCACAAACGCCGACAAGGTCGACATCTGGGTTTTTAAGCCATTCGCCAAGATGGCTACCGCCCTGGCCGTTGACGCCTATGACTGCAACGCGAATTTTTTCGTTGGCCCCAACTTTGCGTTCTGATTTGGTGTCTGCTGCTTCGGAAGTTTGGGGAACCCCTGAAGCCAAGGCTGCGGAAGCTGCGATTATGGATTGTTCAACGAAACCTCTGCGTGTAATTCTCATCGAATGATGCCCCTTAAAGAAAGATTTGTATCACACATAATGATATCTAAACATTGCTTGAAAACCAAGGTATCAATTATGATAAAACTTCTAATCCATGCTTGCAAAGCTTTAAAGCGTTCTGCTAGATTCGTTTAATCACATTAAACAAAAGCTGAGGATCATGATGAAAAAGCTTATAGTTCTAATAATGAGCATGCTTGTTAATAATGCAGCACCTTCGTTTGCAGGCGAAATTCTTCCATGGGGCAAACTGCCCAAAGAAACCGGGCAACTGATTCATGTGCAAACCTCCTTTTCAAAAAGCATTCAAGGAAAGTTAGTTTATTACGAACGCAAAGGGCCCAACTGGGAAGCTATAGGAAAAATGATTCCCATCGTGGTGGGCAGAAATGGAATAGCCAAGCCTGAAATAAAAAAAGAAGGGGATGGCAAAACACCTTCAGGGCTATACCGGATAGGGATGGCCTTTGGTTATCAGGAAACAGCAAAGACAAACCTAAAATATTCCAAAGTGACCAAGGATGACCTATGGATTGATGATGAGAAATCGCCTGATTATAACCGCATGGTAAAGGCGCCAACCCTTGCGAAATCTTTTGAATTCATGCGCAGGGATGATGATGCCTACAAGTTAGGTGCGGTGATTGAGTATAACACCAACCCGATTGTTGTAGGAAAAGGAAGCGCCATTTTCATGCACCTTTGGTCGGGCCCTACGAAGCCCACTGCGGGTTGCGTTGCAATGTCAGAAGAGAACATCACTCTCTTATTACGTTGGCTCGACAAAACCAAAAGCCCCATGATCTTCATCGAAACCGAGGGCAATCAGCTTCCCAAATAAAAGCCTGCGTAAAGCCCACTAGCTTTCAAACCCAAACAACCTCTGGGCATTGCCCCCTAAAATCATGGCTTGCTCTGAGCTAGAAAGCGCTGCAAGATACGATCTGATATTTTCCCGGTAGGCACGATACGATTGCGCATCCGATTTATCATCAAAGCCCCCACCATAGATCAAACGCATTGGGGTGAATCGATTCACCAAATCCTTAATGACTTTCCCTGCATCCCTGTCAGGGAACATTTTAGGATCAGGTAAAGAAGAAACTTTCATGATGGTGTTTTCGAACTTGATCCATTCAAGCACACGCTTGTTTTCTTCGATGGAACCATCAAAGGGCCTGCCCATATGATCGATGATCACCTTAGTTTTTGAAAACTCTTTGATCAAGGGTTCGAAGCCTGCAGCATAGCGTGGTTCGAAATGCAATTGGATGTTCAAACCAAGTTCCGAGGCTGCCTTCCATAAGATTCGTAGTTCTGGTTTTTCAAACGGTGGAAGTTTTTCTTTGTTGTAAGCATGAAAGCGAAGAGCAACAATCTTTCCTGGGTTGCGCTTTACCAATTCGCCCATAAGCCGGGCCGAGTCGCCCTTATTTGCGAAGAACAGGCATGTTCCCTTTAATTGTTTTTTGCCTATAGACAAACAGTATTCAAGGTATCGATGGTCATCCTGATAAGGTTCGGGATGAACAACAACTGCGAAATCAACACCAGCCTTCTTCATTTGCTCCAACAAAATCTGTGGCGAAGTAATCGCATCAGGTTGGTAGGGGCCATCGCTATGGTAGGGGAAGTCTTTGTTTTTATTGCCTGCAAAACAGTGAACATGAGTATCGATGATGGGGGATTGTTTTTGCAAAGCAATCGCCTGAGATTGCGAACAACCAATTGCAGCAAGCGAAGTGATGACAGACTTTGCAAAGTTTCGACGGGTTAGATGGTTCAAAACAAACCCTTCTATGATTAGGATAACAAGCGGGTTACTTATTCACAGAGTCTACTAATTTTTTGATTTTCCCTGCGATCAATTCTTCGTTATCGGCAGCCCAGCGCAATGCAGGACGGCCATATTCAAAAAGATTAGGGCCACCTTCATAACCACCTTCCGCCCACACTCTTCGTGATGGAATATAAGCGATCATGTCATCCACATAGCCACAAACCCAAGTGCCTTTTCCAAACTCTGCTTTAAACCGAAGAGCGTAGTCAACCACCGTTTCCGCACCCATGCCAATCATCAGCATTTCGTTTCCCAACTTCCACGCATGAAGAGGGTAGGGGTACGAAGACTCAAACTTTTCCCCCGCATCCATCTTTTTAATCATCCGCTCAGCCCAACGCTTCCGCACAGCATTGGTATCCTTGAGTGCAACTTCAAGCTCGGAACGGGTAATGGTTTTTTCATACGGAAGCGACATAAGTTCAAAGGAGGTTTTCAAGCCAGGCTGAACGGTTTTAAGGGGTTTCGTAAGGGCCTCTTCCACGCCATCAGCGAGCATTTTTCCATACTTTTCGCAAAGCTCCACCTTCCTGCGGGGTAGAGGATTTTGATCACCCCCACAAGTATTGACAAACATTGCAACTGCGCCCGGATGATTCTTTTCGATAAGGATCTGAGCAAAGCCTGGGTAGTCGCCACACCATTTGGTGAAGTTAAGCGTGGTCGGATGGCATGCGTATCCAAAAAGTATTGCGATGATCTTTTTATCGTTCCCTGATACTGTCAAGACGGGCACAGTATGATCAACGGGCCCCTTAAGTGCTTCACCCTTTGCAATGATATTGGGGACCTCGGCTTCTTTATTGTTGCGCCTATTGACTGCAAAAGTTGCCCGGCCTTCGCCCATGTTTAAGGTTGCAGGGGCAAGGTTGGCGATGGATTCGCCAATCATCGAAACCATCTTTAACACCATCTGATCCGTGTATTCATCCACCAACTTCACTTGTTCAGCTTCAATGGGATAGTAATCCACAAGATCAAGACCCAGGCGTGGGCCGCAATGGTTGTGCGAAAAAGTGATCATCACCTGATGGCGTTCGAGATTGTGTTTTTTCTTGAGCAGAACAAAAACCGCATCGCTCATTTCCTTGGGGACGCCCTGAAAATCACTGGTGACAAGTATCGCCCGTTTGCCATCGGGGGCTTCGAGTGCCAGAGATTTCATCCAGATATCATGAAGCTTTCCATCAGGCGCACGCTTCGAACCATACCCCGCAAGCCATACGCTTTTTTCAGGAGTGATAACAGCCTTGGCGACCCCGGCTTTCCAAGAAGTTTTACCTTCCTGCGCAATAGCCAGTGTTGAAAGGCCTAACGAAATGCCCACACAAACAACCCATGCAATAATTCTAATCATAGTTCGTGCCTTATTTACAAGGAGTGAAACCAACAGGGCATTTAAGATTAGGCCAAGATTTCTCGAACCACTCTGCCATGCACATCGGTCAAGCGGAAGTTTCTACCCGCATGTTTATAAGTGAGTTTCTCGTGGTCCAAACCCAACTGGTGCAAGATGGTGGCATGCAAGTCGTGGAAATGAACTTTGTTCTCGACGGAATAATAACCATAATCATCTGTGGCACCATAACTGATGCCCGGTTTTATGCCCCCGCCCGCAAGCCACATGGT